>Ga0209536_100005950_pt1 | contig 18810 bp, 10 predicted proteins | sample DeeMarSeWOR28_12_FD_187461 | JGI IMG/M metagenome (GOLD analysis project Ga0209536, IMG submission 187461) | Marine sediment microbial communities from White Oak River estuary, North Carolina - WOR-2-8_12 (SPAdes) (version 2) | ecosystem: Environmental > Aquatic > Marine > Intertidal zone >... | reverse complement strand
GGATTGGGAATGCCGCAGGCAGGCGGAATGTCGGGAATAAGCGGTTGGGTGCCGGGATATTTAACATATCCCAAAAAATAATCATATTCCAGGCGGGTCTGGCCGGCATAAGATCCGCGGTCGATGACAAACCGCTGTCCCTGGTCAAGAATGTCATGCACGGCCTGAAACCACAAATCCGGTAAATCCCGGGCGTCGACTCGATGTACGTTCATTGTTTTTATCTTTCGTAGCGCAGCTTGAACGATTAAACCAGAAATGACTAATGAAGATTGATGCAGGGTGGGTTCAGCCCACCGTTAACAGATGAAATCAACGGACTTTGGTGGGCACAGCCCACCCTACCATCTTACCCTAATGCAGCTATGGTGAAAGGGCGACCACCCCCAAAACACGCAGCGTGCAAGCTACACGTATCAACCAAATATCGGAAGTCAGAAAACACACAATAGATTTCGGGATTTTATAGAGATCCGCCCTTTGTCTTTTGCGCTCTGCTCCATGCGCTATGATCTCTGCGATTGCAATCACTAAGCTTTATTATCAATTTCTTTCGATCCGCAATCGATTAAACCGCAACCCGCAACCAATATCAGAAGACAGAAGCGTTCCTCCCTCTCCTTTAACCTTACACCTTATACCTTATACCTATACCTTCCACCCTAAGTCCACATCAGCTTACCTCGCAACAAATACCGCGCAACTCGCATCCCGCAACCCGTGCCCCTATATATCCAGCGTGCTGACTTCCAGGGCATTGTTCTGAATAAAATCCCGCCGCGGCTCGACTTCTTCACCCATCAAAATCGTGAATATCTCATCGGTATCCACCATATCTTCTACCCTGACCTGCAGCAGGATTCTTTTTTCCGGATCCATGGTGGTTTTCCACAATTGATCCGGATTCATTTCACCGAGACCTTTGTAGCGCTGGACATTGATCCCTTTTTTGCCTTGCTTTAAAAGCAGATCCAGCAATTCCAGCTTATCGTTGACTTCTTCAGTCGCATTTTCGGTGTCTTTTGAATAAATCTTAAACGGCGGAAAATTATATTTTTCGATGTTTTTACCGGACAGCAGACATTTTTGAAAATCCTGGGAATACACCAACCCTCTGCCGATAATTATGGGCATAGAGGATTTATCGGCCGGGCCGATGACCTCATCGTCTTGTCTGGATCCGTTGTGGCCCGTGATCGTCATTTCATAAACATCCCGATCCTCATTCCAGGCCAAGTTGTCCACCAGGTAATGTTTTTCAATCAGCAACTCCCGCAGGGCAGACATTTTGGCCTGGTCCTGCAATAATTTTTTGTCGCCGATATTTTCGCTGATTAAAAGATCGACCAATTCGGCCGGAATACCGCGTTTGACCAGTTTGGACAGTTGGTCAAAATATTCGGACAGATCACAAATAAACAAGTAGAGTTGGTGATCAACAAGCTTTTCTTCATGCTCCCCATAGGTAATGTATTTCTGGTCGCATACTTTTTTGAGGATCCAGTCGTTAAAATCGGTTTCATCCTTTAAGTATTTCTCACTTTTTCCTTTGCCGACTTTAAATAAAGGCGGCTGTGCAATGTACAAATAGCCTTTATCGACGATCTCCGGCATCTGGCGGTAGAAAAAAGTCAGCAGCAGGGTTCTGATGTGCGACCCGTCAACATCGGCGTCGGTCATGATAATGACCTTGTGATAGCGAATCTTATCAATATTGTATTCTTCTTTGCCAACCCCGGTTCCCAGGGCGGTAAATATGTTTTTTATTTCCTCACTGCGCAAAATCTTATCGAAGCGGGCTTTTTCGACATTTAAAATCTTACCCTTCAAGGGCAAAATGGCTTGAAATTTGCGGTCTCTTCCCTGTTTGGCAGAGCCGCCGGCAGAGTCCCCCTCAACAATAAACAATTCTCGCAAGGCGGGGTCGGAAACCTGGCATTCAGCCAGTTTACCGGGCAGGGTCGCATCTATCAGGGACCCTTTGCTGCGGGCGATATCGCGGGCGCGTTTGGCGGCGTCCCGCGCCCGGGCCGCATCCACCCCTTTGGCAATGATCTTTCTGGCAACCGATGGATTTTCTTCAAAAAAAGCACTTAATTTTTCATTGAGCAGGGACTCAACCAATCCTTTGACTTCACTGTTGCCGAGTTTGGTTTTGGTTTGTCCTTCAAATTGCGGCTGGGGAATCCTGACACTGATGATGGCGGTCAACCCCTCGCGCACATCATCGCCGGAAATTTTGGCTTGCAGGTTTTTAGGCAAATGCCCGTTGCTGCCATATTGATTGATCGTGCGGGTCAGACCGGCTTTGAATCCGATTAAGTGAAAGCCCCCCTCGACGGTATTGATGTTGTTGGCAAAAGAAAACAGTTTTTCAATATAGGTGTCGTTATACTGGATGGCCACCTCTATCTGAACATCATTTTTAACCCCTTCGATAAAAATAGGCTCATGCAGGGCGGTGCGCCGGCGGTTAATATATTCCACAAATTCTTTGATGCCGCCTTTATAGTGAAATTCTTCTTTGGTATCGGAGCGTTCATCTTCAATCGTGATTTTGATTCCCTTGTTTAAAAAAGCCAACTCTCGCAGTCGGCGCACGAGGGTGTCATAATTAAACTCGGTGGTGGTAAATATTTGTGCATCCGGAATAAAATGAACCTTGGTTCCCCTGATGCGGGTGTTGCCGATTTCAGTCAGTTCGCTGCTTTTCTTACCGCGTTTATAGGTCTGATGATAAATTTTGCCGTCCGCATAAATTTCGACCGCTAAAAAACTGGACAGCGCATTGACCACCGAAACACCAACGCCATGCAGTCCGCCGGAAACCTTATAGGAATGGTCATCAAATTTTCCGCCGGCATGCAGTTTGGTCATGACCACTTCAACCGCCGGCATTTTTTCTTTTTTGTGGATGCCGACCGGAATCCCCCGGCCGTTGTCCAGCACGCTGACGCTGTTGTCCGTATGCACGGTCACATCGATCTGGTTGCAAAAGCCGGCCATGGCTTCATCAATGCTGTTGTCGACAACTTCGTAAACCAGATGATGAAGTCCGGCAATATCCACATTTCCGATATACATGGAAGGCCGCTTGCGAACGGCTTCCAGTCCTTCCAGGACCTGTATATTATCTTCGGTATAGTTGTTGTTATTGTTGTTCGTTTCTTCGTTCATATTCTCATCGGCATGATTACGCTTAAATAGGTTTTATTTTTTTCACCCTCTATTTTGCAGGGTTTTTCCTCATCCACAATGTTCAGCACCACATTGTCTTCGTCCATGACATTCAGCGTCTCGATAAAAAATTTAGGGTTGTACATGACTTCGATCGGATCGCCCTGATAGGTGATGTCCATATCCTCTTTGGATTCGCCGATGTCCGGGTTGGTAGAGTTAATCAATAATTTGTCTTTATTGAAATGAAATATGACCCCTTTGTATTCGTCAGAGGACAGAATCGACATCCGTTTTAACATCATTAAAAACAATTGCCGGTCCATTTGAATGTCGTGCCCGTCCGTTTTGAGGACGATATCACCGTACTGCGGAAAATCGCCTTCAAGCAGCCTGATGATCAGGGTCTCTTTTTGTCTTTTGACGATAAAATTGTTATCTTTAATCCCGAGTTTCACCGTTCCTGCGGAGTCAAGGAATTTGGCCACCTCCGCCAGCCCCTTTTTGGGAATCAGCACATTGGAAATGTCCGGCAGTTCAACGGCTTTGTCAAACACATAGTCGACCTTGGACAGCCGGCTGCCATCGGTGGCAACCAGCCGGAATATGTTTTGGTCATCCTGCTGGATTCTCTCAGCATAAACACCGATTATATGCGCCCGGGTGTCATCGGACGCACCGCTGATAATGATCGTTTTTTCGATCATTTTAGCAAAAGAAGCCGAATCTATTTCAAAAAACTCAACATCCTCTATTTTTGGAATTTCCGGAAAATCGTCCGGATTCAGCCCGACAATATGATACTCCACCGTCTGGTTGCCGATTTCAATCCAGTGATTTTCAACCTCATTGACATAGATGTCCTGGCTGGGAAAATCTCTGACAATTTCATATAGTTTTCTGGCATTGATGGCAATTACCCCCTGGGTCTCAACATTCGCCGGATAAAGGCCTTCAAAACCCGTTTCAAGGTCGGTGGCCCTGATGGATAAACCGGACTCACCGGTCTGAATTAAAATGTTGGTGGTGATGGCCAAACTCGTTTTTCGTCCGGCCAGTCCCTGAAGCTTGGCCAATACCGGCAGAATTTCGTTTTTATTGATTGTCGCCTTCATCTTTTATTTCCTTAATTAAAATAAATAAAAAGATAAATATAATAATGCTATGTTCATAACGCTAATAACTTTTTAACGCTTTTAAATAATAGTATTTTTAACAATTGTTAGCGCTAAGAACTTAAATAATATCTAAGAGACAACTGCGGCTTTATCGTCAACCCAAAACAGATTGTTTATAAATTTGAGGCTATCAACAATTTATCAATAGCCGTTGTTTAAAACCGGTAACCGGGCTTGCCATGAACGCTAAAAGCGTTCAAGCCATATCTATAGTTCAGACGATTGGATCCATTTTCTGATCATAAGGCTTTCTTTGCCGGGCCAGGTATCCGAAACCCGTAATTTAACAAAATGGGCATAGAGTTTCTCCAAAAGCTGCAAGGCTTTATCGTAAAGAAAAATTTTTTCGAGCACAACCCCTTCAATATCCTCATCGGATTCGGCCGAACCGGTCTGTGGGATACTCAATGTGCTGATGTTTAAACTCTCACCTTTGAGCGTAAACTGCCACATCAATTCTGCCGATTTATAAACCACATTGAGTTCGGTGACCAGCGCGCCTTTTTTTAGCGCCAGGATTCCCTCCTCCAAACTGGCACCATCACCTTTAATCGTGACGCGTTCAGCAGATTCTTTGCGGCGATTTTCAAAAACCACCCGATTTCCGATTTCCAGCGCTACAAAATCAGGGTCGAAATTTTTAATGAGCGGTTGATTTTTTTCGATGACAAACCATAACCAGGTCAAAAATTCTTCACCGAGAAATTGATAGCGATTATAGGCAACGGCAACATCCAACATATTTAAAGTCTCGAGATTTGTATTCCTGAATGAAGGTTCAGGGTTACGTATGGGCCTTTGTATCTTGGGCCCGAGTTTTTATGTTTCCTGGCAAACAGCCATCATTCATTTGATAAATTGAGTCGGTGAAATTTTTTGCAGTTCATCAAGCTGTGAATCTGAAAGCTGCGCCGACAGCTGCGCCGCAGTGTAGGGAAAAAGCCGTATCAGCGACAGGTTAAATGATTTTGAAAAAAGCGTCTCCAGTTCCTCATTGGCCGCCTTTAAATTGGAGAAAAACCAAATCATGGCATCTTCGTAATTCCACACCAAATCATATATGTGCGGCGTTGCCGGAATACGCACGCTTAACTGGCTGATGACATGCTCTTTGACCAGTTTTTTTTCGTTTTTGGATAAAAAATCCCGTCCACTGTCGGCCATTCGTTTAGCGACTTCAATGGTATAATGTTTTTTTAAAACTTTGGCTGCGATATTTTTTTTATCGATTCGCAGGGCAAAAACAAAATAATTGCCGTATACGAATGAGGACCCATCAAAATCAGGCTGGAAGGGTTTATCAAACGACGTCCATCCGATCGATTTGTCAGAAATCTGGTTGTCGATTTCTAAAATCGTGTTGCTTTTTAATCCATCGCTTATGTTGTCGATTATCGGCGCATTTATTTTACCCTGGACCTTGTAGCGGGTAATCGAGACGGTGCCGGACAGGATGCTCATAACAGTCAATCTTATCTCTTAATAAGTTAGTAAAAATATACAAGATATGGTATTGAAAACAGTTTAAAATAAATATATAGCGTGTTTACGAGGATGTTACAAGAAGATTCTCCTAAAATGAAGATCGAAGATTGAAAATCGAATATTTGGGGTTGCCCGCTTTCTTTTTCGTGATACGTTGTGGTGCAAATACCCCGTGCGAGAGATATAATGGAATTCATCGCTGATTTACATGTCCATTCTAAATATTCCAGGGCGACGGCTAAAAATCTGGACCTGGAAAATTTGTATATCGCAGCCCAGCTAAAAGGCGTCACCGTTGTCGGCACCGGTGATTTTACCTATCCGGCTTGGTTTGCTGAAATTTGTCAAAAACTGGAGCCGGCCGAAGCCGGGCTTTTCAAACTCAAAAAAGATTATGCAAGCGCTTGTGACCAACAGGTTCCACGATCCTGCCGGAAGCAAGTTCGATTTATTTTATCGACCGAGATCAGCAATATATACAAAAAAAATGATAAAACCCGCAAAAATCATAATCTGGTTCTGATGCCGGATCTGGCGGCTGCTGAAAAGTTTAATGCCAAACTGGATCACATCGGCAACATTAAATCCGACGGCAGACCGATCCTGGGCCTGGATGCGCGCAATCTTTTAGAAATTGTGTTGGAAACATCGCCGCAGGGATTTTTAATACCGGCCCATATCTGGACCCCCTGGTTTTCGCTGCTGGGTTCAAAATCCGGCTTTGATACCGTGGAAGAATGCTTCGAGGATCTAACGCCGCACATATTTGCCGTTGAAACCGGGCTTTCTTCCGATCCGCCCATGAACTGGCGCGTTTCCGGTCTGGATAATTTGACCCTGGTGTCCAACTCGGATGCCCACTCTCCGATGAATGTGGGGCGGGAAGCCAATCTGTTTAATACGTCCTTATCTTTTGAAGCTATCAAGTCGGCCCTTGAATCAGCAGATCCGGCCAAGTTTTTGGGCACCTTTGAATTTTATCCCGAAGAAGGCAAATATCATCTGGATGGACATCGCAATTGCAAGGTTCGCCTCTGGCCGCAAAAAACCATAAGCTACGGCGGCAAATGCCCGGTCTGCGGCAAAGGATTGACCCTGGGCGTGCTGTACCGGGTCCAAGAGTTGGCGGACCGCCGGGAAAATGAAAAGCCCCAAAATCGCCAGAGCTACCATAGTATCATACAGCTGGCCGATATTTTATCGGAAATTTTGATGGTGGGACCCAAATCCAAAAAAGTCAGCCAAACCTATAACACTGCAATCAATCAACTGGGATCCGAATTTGATATATTGCATCGACTGGCAATGGCGGACATTGAAAAAGCCGGCATTCCACTTTTGGCAGAATCAATTCGAAGAATGCGCCACAAGGAGATCGATGTTCTTCCCGGATTTGACGGGCAATATGGTCGGATAAAAATATTTAAAACCCAGGAACGCGAGCAACTTAAAGGTCAAAAATCACTTTTTTCAATACCGCCGGCCGATTCATCTTTACAACCGGCGATACCGCAAAATTCAGATACCGCACGACCAAGTGCCGCGATCTTAAACCCATCCGAACCCGCCACTATATCGGCGACAATCGGCAGCGGCCATCCTGATGCACCCCCCGGCCCGGCAGTTGATTTAAATCTCGACCAGCGCCGGGCCGTTGAATACCCGGGCGGTCCGCTGTTGATTGTCGCCGGACCCGGCACCGGCAAAACGCGCACCCTGACCCATCGCATTGCCTATCTGATCGAAGAAAAAAAGGTGTTCGCGCAACATATTCTGGCGGTAACGTTTACCAACAAAGCGGCCCAGGAGATGCGCCAAAGACTCGTCGCATTGATCGGAGATTCAGCTGCATTGCCGCTGGTGGCCACATTTCATGGGCTTTGCTTTAAACTATTAAATGAACAAACGGTCAAACCCACCGGTATTATCGATGAGGATCATCGCCGGGCATTGGTTGCAGAAGCCGTTCGGTACGTGAAATCGGCCGGAAACCCGGTTGCTTTAAAGCCGCATAAAGTTTTAAACCGCATCATTGACGCCAAACAACGAATCCTTGACCCGGCGGAGTTTGCAGCCATGAAGAGCAATGATCCCCAGGACCGGATTATTGCAAAAATTTACAAGGTCTATCAGCGCCTGCTGGCCATTCAGGGCTTTTGTGATTTTGAAGATCTCATTTTTAATGTTGTCAAACTGCTGGAAACCCAAGCCGATCAGCGCCGCCAATACCGCAAGCAATTCCAGCATATTTATGTTGATGAATTTCAGGACTTGAACCCGGCTCAGTATCGCATCATTCGCGCTCTGGCGCCGGATGCAAAAGCCGTGCAGGATCTGTGCGTGATCGGCGATCCGGATCAGTCGATTTACGGATTCAGGGGTTCAGACGTTACCTTGTTTAAGCAATTTAAAAAGGATTACCCGACCAGCGCTGAAATTAAACTCACCCGCAATTATCGTTCAACCGCAACGATATTGAGTGCGTCCTTTCAGGTGATTCAAGCGCATCGGTTTCAGGCATCCGAGATTCGGACCTATTCCGAAATCGGTGGTGTCAAAACCATCAGCATCCTCGAAACGGCCAATGAAAGAGCCGAGGCCGAAAGCATTGCCCGGATCATCGAGCAGCAGGTCGGCGGAACCGGTTTTCATTCCATCGACACCGGTGCGGTCAAAGATGCCAACCTCACTAAAGCATACAGCTATGCCGATTTTGCTGTTTTTTACCGCACCCATGATCAGCACCGCCCATTGGCCGATATCTTTGAAAAAAAAGGAATCCCTTTTCAAATCGCCAGCCGGCAAACCGTATTAGAGCCGGCCGGACTGCCTGAGCTGATATCTTATTTAAAAATAATCGAAGGCCAGGGCGGTTTCTTTGATCATGAAAAAATCCTTAAAATTGCCTTACCCGGTCTCGGCCAAAAAGCGTTGGATCAATTTAAAAATTGGTGCTTCCAAAATCGATTTTCCCTCCAGCAGGGCTTGATTAAAGTCAATCGCTTTCCCATCCCCGGTATGGCTGCCGCCAAACAACAGAAGTTAAATGATTTTTCAAACCATGTTTCCCATTGCCAAGGCCGATTAGCCGGTTTATCCGTTGCAGACAAGCTGCGCTTTTTGCATAACCATACCAATTTATCCGCCGTGTTGAACAAGGATTTGCCCATTCAAGAAGCGTTTGCCAGATTGCTGGACTATGCCGGACGATTTAACGGCAATACGACGGATTTTTTGGCAGCCACCGCGCTGCATACCGACACGGACACCTATGCACCGGAAATTGAAAGGGTTTCTCTGATGACCATGCATGCCGCCAAAGGACTGGAGTTTCCGGTGGTTTTTATTGCCGGCTGCGAGGAAACGCTTATTCCCCACCGCCAGCCGGACCGCGAGGAAAATGATATCCGGGAAGAAAGACGGCTGTTTTATGTTGCCATGACACGCGCCATGGAACGGCTTTATTTAACCCATGCCAAAAAGCGCCGGGTCCATGGCAAACTGTTTGATCGCAATCAATCTCAATTTGTTGATGATATCGAAATGCAGCTTAAAATTGATGAATCTCCCCGTTTGAAAAAGAAAAAAAGTGACCGGCAGCACCCGGTTCAGCTAAATCTGTTTTAATTAATCCGCCTTGAAAATTAAGAACTTTTATGGATTGTAATTTATGGTTTAAATGGCCAAGAAATTATTTGATTGAATGCCCGCAGATTAATTACCTAATGCTGCGCATTGTTTTTTTTGGCTTTTAAATTTTAGCTTGTTTTTCCAAGTTTGTACTTCGATTTGACCGGCCGTTTTTTGACCGGCGGCGGCGCTGAACCTTGAACCTACCGGTTGTAGTCCGAATCTCTTTACACCACCAGGTGTAGTATAAAACCCACTGTTTGGGGTCTCTGTCTAACCATCTAAAATAACAGGTGAAAAAAACAATTTAGTTGAGTTTTTGCGGCAGATGGTGTATAAATTTTAATAATGGATAGTGTATAAATTTCTGGCTGGCGATTAAAGGAAATTCAGGACGAATGACGGGTTGTAGAATAAAAATTGTAACAATATTAACAGCATGTACCTTAATTCTGACAGTCTTTGCACCCCCTGCGCTGGCGGATATCTATCGTTATATCGATGAAAACGGTGTGATGCATTTTACCAATGCACCAACATCTTCAAGCAATGAATTCAAGTTGTTTATCCGGGAACGCGGCAAGTCCGCGCCTTCCTGGTATTACAGCGAAAAATATGATGATTTAATCACCGAAGCATCCAAGCGCTTCGGCGTTTCTTTTTCGTTGCTCAAAGCCATTATCAAAGCGGAATCGGATTTCGACGCCCAGGCCGTTTCGAAAAAAGGGGCCATGGGGCTGATGCAAATCATGCCCCAGAATTTCAAGCTGCTGGGACTCAAAGATCCCTTTGACCCGACCCAAAACATCAATGCCGGCGCACGCTATTTCAAACAATTATACGAGCGATTCAACGGCAAACTGGCATTGTCCCTGGCGGCCTATAACGCCGGTCCCACGGCCGTCGACCGCTATAAAACCATCCCGCCCTACGAAGAAACCGAAGAGTACGTGAAACGAGTTCTAAAATATTATTATAGCTATAAAAATTGATAGAACCGTCCCGCCGACGCGAATCTCAGAAATCCCCACCGGTTATGCTACTTGCTGCAATACCAGGGCCGCACGTGAAGGCAGATAGAGACTGAGAAAATTGATTTTTCGATCGGCCACTTGTGCGCGCAGTGTCAAATGCTGCTGGTCTGCAATCAGGCGGTTGTGGCCGCCATACTGCGGCGCATCGGTGTCCATGATCATTTTATAACTTCCGGCCGGTGCTTCAAAACGGTAATCCGAGTATGATTGCTGCGGGTGAAAATTGAAGGCCAGCAAGAGGCCGGCCCGCCGGAAAACGAGCAGTTTGTCGTCTGAATGTTCGTATAACAGTTCTAAGGTGGGGGTTTGCAGGAGTTTGTATTTTTTGGCTGTTAAAATCATGTCCCGGTCAAACTCAGCCAGATATCGATATTTCAAACCGGGATCATCCACCAGGTGCCACTGGCGCCGGGCATACCGGTAGGACCAATTATTGCCCTGCCGGGGAAAATCGATCCACTCCGGGTGACCGAACTCATTGCCCATAAAATTTAGATAGCCCGCTCCGGCGGTGGCCAGGGTGATCAAGCGGATCATTTTATGCAGCGCGATGCCGCGCTCGGCGGTGATATTGTCATCGCCAATGCGCATGTGGTCATAGATGGCTGCATCTGTCAGCCGAAAAATAAGCGATTTATCTCCCACCAGGGCCTGGTCGTGGGACTCGGCGTAACTGATGGTTTTCTCGTCAGCGCGGCGGTTGGTCAGTTCATACCACAGATTTCCCATGGGCCAGTTTTCGTCTGAAACATCTTTCACCAGTTTGATCCAGTAGTCCGGAATCCCCATGGCAAAACGGTAGTCAAAACCATAGCCGCCGGTTTTCGGTGATGCTGCCAGGCCCGGCATGCCGCTGACATCTTCGGCGATGGTGACGGCGTCCGGCCGCAAATCGTGAATGACGCGGTTGGCCAGGGCCAGGTAGCACAAGGCATCCTCATCCACGTCTGTTCCAAAATAGTCGTCATAAGAAGTAAACGCCTTGTTCTGGCCGTGGTGCAGATAAAGCATGGAGGTAATCCCGTCAAAGCGAAAACCGTCTAAGTGGTATTCATCCAGCCAGAAACGGCAGTTGGACAGCAGAAAATGCAGCACCTGGTGCTTGCCGTAATCAAAGCAGCGCGAATCCCAGAGATTGTGCCGGCCGCGCTCACCGTCATGAAAGTATTGATACAGGGTGCCGTCAAAGCGGCTGAGACCTTCGGTTTCATTGGAAACCGCGTGGGAATGAACCAGATCCATGAGTACGGCCAGCCCGGCGGCGTGAGCCGTGTCAATCAGGGCCTTGAAATCATCCGGGGTTCCGAAGCGCGAGGAGGCGGCAAAAAAATTGGACACCTGGTACCCGAAGGAACCGTAATAAGGGTGTTCCTGAATGGCCATTAACTGGATGGTATTGTAGCCGGATTCAGCAATCCGGGGCACAATATTTTCGCTGAATTCCTGAAACGATCCGATGTCCTCCTTATCCTGGGCCATGCCGACATGGGCTTCGTAAATCAGCGGTGCTTCATCCCTGGGACGAAAATCAGGGCACTGCCAGTGGAAGGGGGTTTCGGGCAGCCAGATCTGGGCATTGAAGATAAGCGTTTGCGGATCTTGAACCACCCGGCGGGCATAGGCCGGGATGCGGTCCCCCTCGCCGCCGGGCCAGTGGACGCGCAGGCGATACAAATCCAGGTGTTTTAGCTTTTCGGCCGGCAGGCGAATCTCCCAAACGTTTTCGTCATCAAGACGCCGCAGCGCAAACGCGTCATTTTCCTGCCAGCCGTTCATGTCGCCAATTAAAAAAAGTCGACTGGCATTCGGCGCCCATTCTCTGAAAACCCATTGGCCGTCCTGAAAATGGAGGCCAAAGTATTCGTGGCCGGAGGCAAAATCAGCCAGTTTATTTTTCCCGCCCGTGAGACGCTTTTCAATCGTATCGATTTTTAAAAGACGCCGGGCAATGGTCTTTGTGAAAGGCTCTAAATAAGGGTCGCCCTGCAGTAACCGCCGCAAGGCGACCGCCACCGTATTTTCCGACTCGCTATTTGGTGTTGGACCGGCTTTGGGAGACATGGGCCTAATCGGGTTTAGTGGTTTACCAAAAATACGAAGCGTCAACTAGCCGGCTTCGAGGGATCGATCCGTGCAGGCCGGATCCGAACGATTATTAACCAGGGGGCGCTGCAGCATTTTCTCGTATAATTTGATGTATTCGGCGGCCGTATTGGCGTGGGTGAACGTCGCGGCGCTTTGCCGCATGATACGTTTGATTTGCCGGGCTTTAATTTTTTGAGGCAAATTGTAAAATGCCATGGCTTGATTGATGGCCCAATTCAAACCGGTGGCATCGAAATGTTTAAACAAAAAACCATTGCCGGTATCTTGCGCCACATCCAGGTGGCTGATGGTGTCATGGATACCGCCGGTATCATGGGCGACCGGCAGGGCGCCATAGATGGGCGCAATCATTTGCGGCAGGCCGCAGGGCTCAAAACTCGACGGCATCAGGATAAAATCAGCGGCGCCGTACGCCAGATGTTCCAGCTCATTGCTGAAATCACAAATAGCCACGCGATTTTGAAACCGATGATAATTGACGATGTCCCGAAAGGTCATCTGATAATTGCCATTGGCCACGAAAACGATTTGCAGATTCTGATCCCAGAAGCGTGAAATTACCCGGTAGAAAATGTCCGCCAACAGCTGACATCCCTTTTGAATCGGATCCAGCCGCGACGGCCAAAAAAATACCGGGGCGCGATCATCCTGAATTAAGCCCAGTTCTTGCTGTAAATGGCGTTTGTTTGCTTTTTTACCGGCCGTGTAATCTGCCGGACCGAATTTTTTTACCAGATCCTCGTCCCTTGTGGGATCAAACGATGGATCCGGCGCATTGAGTATCCCGGCCGCACAATCGGCGTTGACTTTGTTGATTAGCTCCCGGCGAATCGGGGCTTCGACAAACGGGTGCCGGCCCTCAACTATTTCCTGCAAAAACGTCGGACTGACGACATTAACGAAATGGGCCCCGAATATGCCGCTGGTTAACAGGTCCACCGGATTGCTGTCGCGGATCTGCTCATAGTTGGTGGCCATTTTATCGAAATACAGATTTTGCCAGAAATAAGCCGCGTCAATTCCTCTGTCTTCAATTGCCGCCAGGGAAGTCTTAACCGTGTGAACGTTGTGAATCGTAAAAAGACAGGGAATACCCTGTTCCCGCGCCATGGCCGGAATCAGACCCGTCATCCAATCATTGCAGTGGATCAAATCCGGTTGGACCCGGGGAACGATATTGTTGATGACTTCCCGCTGAAATGCCAGGGAAAGCTTAATATTTTCTTCGCCATAGTGGGAGTAGACCCGGTTGATATAGTAAAAGGCCCGATCCTCGGCCAGATGGATGCGGTCGTCGGGCATTTTTCGCTGAATCCGGTTGATTTCCTGATTTAAAACCGGGGCTAATTTATCGCTGAAAAGCGCCCGGTAATCCGGTATGGCCACATGCACATCGGCCCCCTGTTCAAACAGGGCGCTGATCAACGAGGCGGACACATCGGCCAGGCCGCCGGCCTTGGCGGTATAAAAAGACGCCAGTCCACCCATGCGGTCGGGCAGATAAGTTACCTCAGGTGTGACGATCAGGACCCGGGGATTGCAGAAAGCTTCGGACATAGCTTGGGCCTTTCGGCTTTTTAGATTACTGGCTTTGGGTTTAATATTTTTCTTTTAAACAAACTCCTTACCATAACAAATGTCGAATGTCGAATAATGAATATTCCGCCGCAGGCGGATCGCAGTAAGGTATTCTGTCTATTTCAAAAAAGACTGAGCAACCTGTCGGGTCGCAGCCGAAGGCGAAGCCTGAAGCGAATCCACACTTCGACATTCTGCGGTTGGATATTCGATATTCTGCGGTTCGCTGTTAAAATTTTGTTCATATAAGTTAGGTGTTTTTAACGCGCAACCGCTCAAACCAGCTATCGTCCTCAGGCCCAGGTCTGTAGCCTGGGGGTCGATTTTATGCGTTTGTCCCCGCGCGGTGAAACCCTGGCGGTAAAACCGAATCGTCCCGATACATCACAGCTTAAGGTACAGCCGTAATTATAAATTCCGTTCTCGGAACCCGCTAAAACGGCCATCGGCTCGACGCGGCTGGCGGTTAATTCTCCTAAAGATTTCAAATGGCCGTAGTAAAGTTCGACATCTACTTCATCCGGGCTCAGTTCGGCCAGATTGACTTCGGCCGTCACCTGAAAAGAATCCCCGACGCGATACGGCTGCTCGGCGTGTCGCACCGGCGGGTTGATCCGGATTTTTTTCCAGTGGGTGCGCAGCCGCTTGAGTTGGGCGGTCAATTTTTTGGCTTCCGCGGCACCATTCGCCAGCAGGAGGTCCCAGCGCTCGGCCGACGGACCATAATAACGCTTTTCGTAATCCGACACCATTCGTAAGCTGCAAAACGATTCCATGGCCATTTTCATGGAGTTTTTCATTTTTTTGAGCCAGCAGGCGGGCAGGTCACCGTTTTTGCGACCGTAAAAACACGGGATGACTTCATTTTCCAACACATTGTAAAGGGCCTGACTTTCAATGGCGTCCTGATAGCTGTGATCCTGGTATTCCTCGCCATTGCCGATGCGCCAGCCCCGCTGTTCCGAATATCCTTCACACCACCAGCCATCGAGAACGCTGACATTCAACACGCCGTTCATGGCGGCTTTCATCCCGGAGGTTCCACAGGCCTCGTAAGGTCGCCGGGGGGTGTTCAGCCACACGTCGGCTCCCTGAAGCAGGTGGCGTGCCAGGTGCATGTCGTAGTCTTCCAGAAATATGAATTTGTCGCGCACCGAAGGTTTGCTGGCAAAATTAAACAGCCGTTTGATCAGCTCTTTGCCTTCGTTGTCCTTGGGATGTGCTTTGCCGGCAAAAATAAACTGAACGGGAAATTTTTTATTGTTGATGATCGACTCCAGGCGCTTTTCATCCTGCAATAGCAGCGTCGCCCGTTTGTAGGTCGCAAACCGCCGGGCGAACGCGATGGTTAACGTCTCCTGGTCAAGGGCGCTGTCAACCGCCTCCAGGACGCTGCGCGGCGCGTTGCGCCGTTCATATTGCCTGACGAGTTGCTCCCGGCAGGTACGCACCAGGCGGGAGCGGTTCATTTCGTGGCCGCGCCACAGTTCTTCATCGTAAATTTCATCGATGCGATTGATGTTTTCAGATTTTCGGGAGCTTAAATGCCACTCGGGTCCCAGATAACGCTCAAAAAGATAGGCCAGCTCCTGGGAAATAAATGACGGCACGTGGATCCCGTTGGTGACATGGGAAATCGGCACTTCTTCCTCGGGCCGTTGGGGCCAGACATGTGACCACATCCGCCTGGCCACCGCACCGTGCAGTTTGCTGACGCCGTTGCAATAAGCCGACATGTGCAAGGCCAGTATGAACATCGAAAGCGGTGCCCCGGCACTGGATCCCACGGGCTGGCCCCAGGATAAAATTTCGTCCGCGGAAACGTGCAGCATTTCTTCCAGCGGTTTTAAATAGGGCTTGACCAGATCTACGGCAAATTCTTCATGTCCGGCCGCCACCGGGGTATGGGTGGTAAAGACCGTGGTTCGCGGAATGATCTCCAGCGCAGTTTTGAGGTCAACATCGTAATCGGCCATGATTTGAGCCAGGCGCTGCAAACTGGCGAAGGCCGAATGGCCCTCATTCATGTGCAAAACTTTGGCCTTGATGGCCATGGCCGCCAGCGCCTGCATCCCCCCGATTCCCAGCAGCATCTCCTGGGCCAGGCGAACTTTGGTTTCGCCGGCATACAATCGCCCGGTGATCTCCCGCGCGGCGGGGGTGTTTTCGGCAATATTGGTATCCAATAGGTATAGAGAAATGCGGCCGACTGTTATTTTCCAGACAATGGCATGGATCGGTCCATCGGGCCCCTGAATCGTAATGGTTAAATCGTCGCCGGCTGAATCCTGTACCCGCGCCACCGGCAGATCAAAAATATCGGTTTGCGGGTATTCTTCCTGCTGCCAGCCATCCTGATTCAAATATTGGCGGAAATAGCCCTCGCGATACATCAGGCCGATTCCAGTTAACGGCAGCGCCAAATTGGATGCCGCCTTCAGGTGATCACCGGCCAGAATCCCAAGACCGCCGGCAAACAGAGGCAGGCTCTCATGCAGGCCGAACTCCATGGAAAAATAAGCGATGGTTTCCCCGGGTTGAAACGGCAATGTATGGCCGTTTGCCGGATCAAGAACCAGGCGTTGATACGCGTCTTTAACCCGCGCAAGGTGGGTCAGGTAACCGTCATCTCCTGCCAGTTGTTCAAAGCGGCTTTGGGGAATTTTAGCCAGAAAAGCGATTGGATTGCGGCTGGATTCCACCCAGCGCGGCGGGTCGATTCGTCGAAAAAGTTCAATGGCGTCTTTTTTCCAGCACCACCACATGTTGCGCGACAGTGTTTCAAGAAAAGCAAGGTTTTGGGGTATGTTCGGATGAACCTGATAGGTTTGAAAATTTTTCATAGAAGTTAAGGATCCTTATATCAACGATATTATAAATAAAACAGTCCGCGGATGCTTTCCGGCGAGCTGGTATTTTCCAATGTTTAAATAAAGACCAATGATAGGGTTTAATCGTCTATAAATCAATACGTTCTTTTTTGCCATTAAGGTTTACGAAAGAAATTAAAATTCCAAATCTCAAGCACCAAAATCCAAATAAATTCCAAAGTTCAATGTTCAATGACCAAAACCTTCAACATCGCTGGGTCGCACCGCCAGCCATGGGCTGCCGGTCCTGATGCCGTTGGCATATCTATTGGTGGTTTTCTTGTTTTGAATTTTGAATTTGGGTAATTGGAATTTGTTTGTGATTTGTGATTTGGTGCTTGGGATTTTTCTTGACAATATTTTTGGTATCCGTAATCCCGGCCCTCTGTTCCCCGGCACCTGATCCGCCTGCGGCGCAACACCGTCAGTTTCCTTTGAGTTTAATCCACACCCTCAGCAGCTCACTCGCTCCCCAGGCCTGAGCGTCGCACCCGCGGGGGGTGTGGGGAAAATCACCATCCAGAATTTCCGGGATGTGACCCACGCAGCCACGCTCCAGTAACCTAACACCGCTGCTGAGCCAAGCCAGTGCCGTTTGCCGGCTTTCAGCGCCATAGGTCATCGTCCAGGCTTCGCAGAAGGATGGAAACGGCCAGGTCCAGGCCGTGCCATTGTGGTAAGCAGGCTTGCGGCGGCGGTCTTCATCCCCGCAGTATCTTCCCTGATACGGATGGTTCGGATCATTTATCCGGCTTCCTTGATGCATGATCTCGATCGGGTACGCCACGGGCCTGTCGGCCAGGCTGCGTATGGCGCCCGGCACCAAAAGTGCCTCGCAGGATTCAAGAATGCGGCCGGCAAGATTTTTATCACTGACAGCGCCCAGGGTTATGGCCAGCAGCTGGTTTGGCCGCAGGGCATCATCCGGTGTTGCCGCCAAAGCCGCCTGGCCGGCGGCAGCATGCCGGCAATCGGAGAAAAAGCCCAGGTTGTCCTGCCAGAACAGATTCATAATGGAGGCTTGAACCTGGCGCGCCAGCCGGTGCCATTGATCCTGGATTGCGGGCCGGTCGACCCGGCCCAACAAACCCAGGGCGGCATACCATAAGGCCTGGATTTCAATCGGGTATCCCTGCCGGGGAGTGCCGGCCGGATGATTGGTGTCCATCCAGCTAAAATGCAGCGGGCTGAATATCAGCCCACTGGCCGGGTCCATTTTGATGCCGTTGGGGGTGCCGGCCTTAAATCCATTGCCAATCGACAATATAATGTCTCGTACGCAGCGTCCGCCGCAGTCGGCCCCCAAAAATCGATCATCGTTTTCGGCGCGTAATAAATCATCACAGGCCAGCATGAACCACAGGGGCGCGTCTGACGTATCGCGGTTGGCATCCTGGGTGCCCTGGATCATATTCGGCAGCGTTCCCTGCCGCTCAAATTGACCGAATTGCTTTAAGATGGCCCGGGCTGCGGTAAAATTCCGGGCGGCGATCAACCCCCGCACAAATATAAGGGCATCCCGTCCCCAGTCGAGAAACCAGGGATACCCGGCAATCACGGACTGATGCACACCCCGCTGCACCACAAAATCATTTAAGGCCCGGGTTAAAATATGTTGCGGGCTGGCGCCGGCATTTTTTTCAATCTCAAAGGGCCCGGCCATTTGATCGGCCGCCGGGGGCTTTTGTCCGGCGGCATCCTGCATGGGCTGGGGCATATCCGCCGCAAGAATGACCTGTTGATTGCCTGCCA
>Ga0209536_100005949_pt1 | contig 18816 bp, 13 predicted proteins | sample DeeMarSeWOR28_12_FD_187461 | JGI IMG/M metagenome (GOLD analysis project Ga0209536, IMG submission 187461) | Marine sediment microbial communities from White Oak River estuary, North Carolina - WOR-2-8_12 (SPAdes) (version 2) | ecosystem: Environmental > Aquatic > Marine > Intertidal zone >... | reverse complement strand
AAATGCGTAGTTTTGCAGGTCGTGACATTCTGTCACTCAAGGAATTCGAACGAAACGAGTTCTTCCATGTATTTGAAGTAGCCGATGAGTTAGAGCCGATTGCCCGCAGTCGGCGCAACAGCGATCTTCTCGCCGAGAAGACGCTGGTAACGGCTTTCTATCAACCGTCCACGCGCACCCGTCTGGCGCACGAGGCTGGTATGCACCGTCTGGGTGGCCATGTGACTGGTTTTGCAGACGCTAAGATGACCCGCGCAGGTGACTTTTATCAGGAAACCATCAAAGATACCGTTAAAATGCTGGAATTCTATGGCGATGTGATCGTTATGCGTCACTTCCAGCAGGGTGCGCCGCACGAGGCCGCTAAATGGGCTTCGATCCCGATCATCAACGGCGGTGACGGCTGGGGTGAACATCCCACCCAGATCCTGACCGATCTTTACACGGTCTTGACTGAAAAAGGCACCATCGATGGTTTGCGCTGGGTAGCTGTTGGTGATATGCGCATGCGCACCATGCACTCGCTGGGTCACGCCCTGACACAATTCGATTGCCCGATCACATTCGTTGCGCCTCCTGGTATGGAAATGCCTGAAGAATATGAAAAAGATTTCAAAGAGATGGCATTGGATTTCAGCTATGCTGAGCATGTTGGTGATGTGATTGGCGAAGCGGATGTGATCCTGGTCGAGCCGACCGTTCAGCCTGATTACACCAAATCCCGCGATGAGCGCACCGGCGAACTTCCTACCACGCCCGATAACTACAAGATCACGTTAGATCTACTCAAGAACAAAGCCAAATCTGACGCAATCCTGCTGCACTCCCTGCCGCGTATGGACGAAGTCCCGGCAGATGTGGACATCTCACGTTGGTCTCGCTATTGGCAGGAAGCCTTCAACGGCGTGGTCATGCGCATGGCGTTGCTGGCGCTAGTGTTAGGCAAAATGGAATAAATTAAGTCTAATCTGTCTGAACGGTCTAACTGGTTTGACAAGTCAGCAATGACAAACTGGACCTGTTAGACCCATCAGACTTCTTAGACCAGGAGACTAAACATGCAAACCGATTTACGTAATCGCGATTTGATTGGCGATCTCGATTTTTCGAAAGAAGAAGTTGAGACCATCCTTGATGTCGCTTGGGATTTGAAGCGCAAACGTGCATTGGGCGAACCCCACGCATATCTGCGTGACAAAGTGCTGGCGATGCTGTTCTTCTTCAGCAGTACGCGAACACGCGGCTCGTTCGAAGCCGGAATGGCGCAGCTCGGCGGTCATGCTGCTTTTATTGACAGCAAAACCACACAGATTTCCCACGGCGACACCGAGCGCGAGATGGGCGAGATCTTTGGCCGTTATTTTGATGGGATTGCCATCCGCCACGTGACCTGGGGAACGGGCAACCGGTATCTCAACCTGGTGGCCGAAGCCTCGCGCGTGCCTGTGCTCAACATGCAGTGCGAGATTTACCATCCCCACCAGTGTTTGGCCGACTTGATGACCATCATGGAAAAGAAAGGCCGCAACCTGCGCAAGAAAAAAATGGTTGTTTCCTGGGCGTATGCTTCTTCCTATTTGAAGCCCATTTCCGTGCCGCAATCGCTGATCCTGCAAATGCCGCGCTTTGGCATGGACGTTGTTCTGGCGCACCCGCCTGAATTCAAGCTCATGCCCGACATCATGGAACAAGCACAGGAACAGGCTCGTAAGCACCATGTCGGCTTTGAAGTCATCAGCGATAAGGATGGCATGCAGAAGGCTGTGGAAGATGCGGATGTGGTCTATGCCAAATCCTGGGGGCCATTGTTGGTCACAGACGATCCCGATGAGGGCAAGAAAATCCAGGATCAGTACAAGCATTGGATCACCGATTCCAAGTTGATGAGCAAAGCCAAAGACGATGCCATCTATATGCACCCACTGCCCGCTGACCGTGACATCGAAGTCACCAGCGAAGTGATGGACGGCCCCAACTCGGTCGTCTTCGACGAAGCTGAGAACCGGATGCATGCTCAGAAGGCCGTCATGGCCCTGACGATGAGGTCCTAATGGCTGAACAAAAATTAGCTGTAGTTGCCATTGGTGGCAATTCACTCATTAAAGATAAAGCGCACCAGACCATCGAAGACCAGTATCTAGCCGCCAAAGAGACCACCTTCCATATCGCCGACATGATCGAACAGGGCTGGGATGTGGCGATTGGTCATGGAAACGGGCCGCAGGTTGGGTTCATCCTGCGCCGCTCTGAGATTGCTGCCAAAGTTGAGGGCATGCACGAGGTGGCGTTGGATGTCTGCGGTGCGGACACCCAGGGCGCCATTGGTTATGCCCTTCAACAAAACTTGCAGAACGAACTGTACCAGCGTGACATCAAAAAGAAGGTAGTGACTATCATCACTCAGGTTCTGGTTGACAAAGATGACGCCGCTTTCAAGAACCCCACCAAACCAATTGGCGGTTTCATGGATGAACCAGAAGCCAAACGCCGCGAAACCGAGCAGGACTGGACGGTGGTCGAGGATGCCGGGCGCGGCTGGAGACGTGTGGTCGCTTCGCCAATGCCCAAGGAAATTGTCGAGCTTGAAACTGTCGAAACGTTGCTTGAACGAGGCATCGTCACCATCACAGTAGGCGGCGGCGGCATCCCAGTCATTGACCCTGGCGACGGCAATTACAAAGGGGTAGCCGCGGTCATCGACAAAGACTTCGCCTCCAGCCTGTTAGCGCAGAACATCAAAGCTGACCTGTTTGTCATCTCCACGGCTGTCGAAAAAGTCGCTCTCAATTTCGGCAAACCCAATGAAAAATGGCTCGACAAAATGACCCTGGCCGAAGCGAAAGCATACCTGGCCGAAGGAATTCATTTTGCCAAAGGCTCGATGGCCCCCAAGATCCAGGCTATTATCTGGTTCCTGGAGAACGGCGGTAAACAGGCTCTTATCACCGACCCGCAAAACATCGGCCGTGCTCTCAAGGGCGAAACCGGTACCTGGATTCTTCCTTAGTAGCCTTAAAAGTCTGAATTGTCTGAAAAGTCTAACAGGTCATGTAACATAAGAATTTTGACCTGTTAGACTTGTAAGACCGCCAAGACCAGTTAGACAAAATATGAAACGCCTCGCCTCCTCCTTCACATCCCCGCCGCTGGTGCTGGGGTTCGTGGCAGTCGTTGCTTATGGGCTGCTTTTGCCACAGCTCGGTTTTTACTGGGACGATTTTCCCATGTCGTGGATTCGTTACCAGTTGGGGCCGGAGGCGATGACGCGTTATTTCTCTAACAACCGCCCTGTTTGGGGCTGGCTCTATCAGCTCACAACACGGATCCTCCCGCAAGTTCCGATCTACTGGCAAGTCTTCGCGCTCTTCTGGCGCTGGCTTACCGGTTTGCTGGTCTGGGCAACCGTGCGGGAACTCTTCCCAAAACGAGGCCGTCTGGCGCTTTCCACTGCGCTGCTTTTCCTGCTCTATCCTGGCTTCAACCAACAATCGGGGGCATATCTTTATAGTCATTTTTTCATTGTTCTCAATTTTTTCCTGCTCTCTCTTTATTTGATGTTGCGCGCCCAAAAGGAGCGTTTCTGGCTGTGGACATCGCTGGCCATGATCTTCTCTGCGCTGAACTTATGGATGCACGAATATTTTTTCACACTCGAAGCTGCGCGGCTGGCTATCATTTGGCTTCTTCTGCGCGACCAACAACTGGATATGAAAGCGCGTCTTCGCCGGAGCCTCAGCCTGTGGACGCCTTTCTTAGCTGTGCTCGTGGCTGCGATCTTATCCCGTTTATTCATCTTCAACAACCAAATTTATGAGATCGGCGGCAGCCAGGCTGGAACGACACCGTTCAACCTTCTGACCACCATCCCGGCCAGCCTGTGGACGGTCACGGTGGCGGCCTGGAGTCAGGTCTTCCGCCTGCCTGATCTGGCAAGCGACGGGCCACGCACCACGCTGGTTTATGGGGCGATCACACTGGTCACGTATGGGATTGTTATCGCTGCGTTGTTCTGGAAGCAAGCCGGTGGTGCAGAAAGAAGCGACAAGAAGGATGCGTTCTGGGCGATGGGGCTGGGGGTCTTCATTTTGCTCGTGGCTGGCTGGCCCTTCTGGCTGACGGGCGTGCCGGTCTCTTTGGGCTATCCCGCCAACCGTGCCACGCTATCGTTCATGTTGGGCGTCAGTTTATTGCTTGCAGGGCTGCTGGCACTCTTGCCGCGTCAATTGAATTGGCTGCTCTTAGCCGTATTCGTCTCTCTTGCGGCGGGACGGCAGTTCCAGTGGTCTAACGAGTTCCGCCGCGATTGGAATGCGCAGAAGAATTTATTCTGGCAAATGGCATGGCGCGCGCCGGGGCTGGAGCCGGGCACGATCGTGATGATGAATGAAGAACTGGCCTTTTACGCCGACAATTCGCTCGGCGCGCCCCTGAATTGGATCTATGCGCCCGATAATCACACGGACCGCGTGGATTATGTACTCTTCTATCCCACCAACCGGTTGGGCGGTGCGCTGGCGAGTTTGGAGCCAGGGCAACCCGTGAAATATGATTATTTGGCCGGGCAGTTTGAAGGCGACACTTCGCAGATCGTGGCTTTCTATTATGCGCCGCCAGGCTGCCTACGCTTGCTCGATCCGGAAATTGATCCTTATAACCGCCTGATACCGGATGATACTCTGCTGCGTGATGCGGCGTATCTCTCAACAACAACCCCGGTTTTCCCCAAGCCCATTGTCCAAATGCCGGAGATATACGAGCCGGCACCTTCCCGTAACTGGTGTTATTATTTCGAACAGGCTGACCTGGCACGGCAGATGGGGGATTGGGCGAAAGTGGCTGAATTAGGTGATAAAGCCTTCAAGCTGGATGATTATCCTAACGATCCATTAGAGCGTTTTGTTTTTGTGGAGGGTTATGCTCATGTGGAAAATTGGGAGAAAGCGCTTGAGTATTCGCAGGTCTCTTATAAGGTTTCAAAGAATTATGTCGGGCCATTGTTGTGCAAGTTATGGGAGCGCATTGACCGGGATGTACCCGATTCGCCTGAAAAAGAGGAAAATATCTCGCAAGCAAAGATATTATTCGTATGTAATCCATGAGCAATGTACTTGCCTTATGAATGGTTTTGGGTAAAAATTAAATATAGTTTGTGCCTAGGAGTAAAATGACGTCATTTGTCTAGACGTTTGGCGAAAGGAGGTTGCGACAGTAAAACTGTTCTTCTTGGCTGCTAAAGTTGTAAGTTCTAAACTATATTAAGGAGAAGAAATGAATAAAAAAGTTTTATGGTTCCTGAGCGTTCTGATGGTTGCTGCTTTTGTACTTTCCGCTTGTGGTGGCGGTGCCGAAGCTCCGGCTCCTGAAGAACCTGCTGCGCCTGCAGAACCTGAGCAGGAAGGTGCTTATCAGATTCCAACTATTGAGGAAGGCAAATATAATGTTGCTTTTGTCTACGTTGGTCCGCATGATGATGGCGGCTGGTCACAGGCACATGATGTAGGTCGTATGTGGGTGGAAGAAAATGTTACCGACGTGCATACCGCATATGTTGAGACAGTTGCAGAAGGCGCCGACGCCGAACAGGTGATCCGCTCATTGGCCCGCAAAGGCTTCGATGTGATTTTCACAACATCCTTCGGCTTTATGGATGCTTCGGAGGTTGTTGCCGAAGAGTTCCCCGATGTGGATATCATTCACATCAGTGGCTTCAAATCCAACGAGGCGAACTTTGGTAACTTGATGGGAGCCATGGAAGATATGAAGTACCTGGCCGGTATGCTGGCTGGTTCCCGTGCTAATGTAGATGGCAATCCCAAGCTGGGATACATTGCCACCTTCCCCATCCCCGAAGAACTTCGCTTGGGTAACGCCTTTGCTTTGGGCGCGCAGCAAACCTGCCCCGAGTGCACGATCGATGTACGCTGGATCTTCACCTGGCATGACCCAATCATTGAAAAAGAAGCCGCTTCTTCGCTCTTTGACGGTGGTGCGCAAGTTGTGATGACCGGCGCTGACACTCCCGCTCCTGCCGAGGTTGCTCCTGATGGCAAATGGGGCATTACCTATGACTACAGCGGCAACTGCACTGTAGACGCCTGCCTGACATCCATGTACTGGAACTGGGGCCCCGTCTATGGTGACATTGTTGAGAAGTCCCGCGCTGGCACCTGGGTCGGTGGCTGGGAATACTTCGATGCTGATTCCGGCGCGATGGGTTTGCTCGGTTTTATGGAAGGCGAAACCATGCAGCCCGGCGTTGCTGAACTTCCCGCCGAAGATCTGGCTTTGATTGAGGATACTTTGGCGAAGATGCTGGCCGGTGAATTCACCCGCTTTGATGTCTTCAAAGGCCCGATCGTTGACAATCAGGGCAATACCGTCCTCGAAGATGGCGTCAGCCTTGAGCAGATCGACCTGGATGGTTTCTCTCAGTTTGGCAGCCCCTGCACCACCTGTATGTACTGGTGGAATGAGAACATCACCGCTGAACTTCCCGAGCTTGAATAAGCTCACATAATAAAATACCGGAGGCGACCCGTAAAAGGGTCGCCTCTTGTTTTAGCACTTATAGATTTTTGTTTTTATTCTCATGGTATGATTCTTCCATCAAGACTTCCACAGGAGCGTTGCCTATGACTTCTTCTCCTCCCCCGTATGCTGTTGAAATGAAAGATATTGTTATTCGCTTTCCGGGCGTTCTGGCGAATGATCACGTTAATCTCTCGTTGAAGCGCGGCGAAATCCATGCGCTTTTAGGTGAGAATGGCGCAGGAAAAAGCACGCTGATGAATGCCTTGGCAGGGTTATACAAGCCTGTCTCCGGGACGATCAAGGTGCATGGTGAGCAGGTTAGTTTTGGCTCTCCGAAAGATGCGATTGCCAAAGGGATTGGCATGGTTCATCAACATTTTATGCTTGTGCCCACCCAGACGGTGACTGAAAATATTTTGCTCGGCCTGAACGAGCCAAGATTCTTTATGAATTTGCCAAAGTATGATCAAAAAATTCTTGAACTGCAAGAGCAGTTTGGTCTACGGGTTGACCCTACTGCAAATATCTGGCAGTTATCAGTGGGGGAGCAGCAACGAGTGGAAATATTGAAGACGTTATACCGTGGCGCTAACATCTTGATCATGGATGAGCCGACGGCTGTCCTTGCACCGCAGGAAATTGAAGAGTTTATGCAAACCATGCGCTCGATGACTGAACAGGGTAAATCGATCATTTTCATTAGCCATAAACTCCACGAAGTAACCAGCGTTGCCGATCGTCTGACAGTCTTGCGCAAAGGTGTCGCCACCGCTGAAGGCATTGATATTGAAGGTCTCACCGGCGAAAAATTGGCCGAATTGATGGTGGGTCGTAAGGTTATCTTCACTGTGGAGAAAAAGGCGCAGGAGCAAGGCGAAATTGTCCTGGATGTGCGCGGAGTAAGTGCGCAGAACAATAAAGGCGTCCCGGCTCTCAACAATCTTTCACTGACCGTCCGTCAGGGTGAGATATTAGGTATCGCTGGGGTAGCAGGCAATGGTCAGAGCGAGCTAGCGGAGGTGATCACGGGTCTTCGCGAGTGTACAGGCAGTATCCTGATCAATGGTGAAGAAGTCGCCAATTTCGAGCCGAGCAAAGCGATCAAGAGCGGCGTTGCGCACGTTCCCGAAGATCGGACGGGTGTTGGTACCGCGCCGAATATGACCATCACTGAAAATACGATCATGAAGAATTACCGTGAGGCGCCGATTGGCAACCGTTGGGGAATCAACTTCACTGCGGCACGTAGTCGTGCTCGGGAGTTGAAAGAAGCCTACGACATTCTCGCTCCCAGCGTACGGACGCAGGCGCGCAAACTTTCGGGCGGCAACCTGCAAAAAGTGATTTTGGCGCGTGAAATTTCTGTTGAACCTCAATTGATGATCGCCATGCAGCCAACACGTGGTCTGGATGTGGGTGCAATCGAATCCATTCAACAGTTATTGCTCAAACAACGCGAAGCCGGGACAGCGCTTTTACTCATCTCAGAAGAACTAGACGAATTGCTCACCCTTAGTGACCGCATCGCTGTTATGTACGAGGGTGAGATCATGGGCATCCTGGATGCCAAAGATGCAGACATCAACGATATTGGCCTGATGATGACGGGAACCAAAAGGAGCGAGGCATGAAATTTCCGTTCACTCTCCATTTTGAACAACGTACTGATGATTACCCAAAATGGCTGCCCGCCGTGACTTCCCTTGGCTCAGTGGTCGTTGCCTTTATCATTAGCGGGATCATCTTAAAATTCATTGGCGGCGAGCCCTTGCAGGTTTTGAAATTCTTCTTCTCAGCCACATTTGGTTCCTGGCCAGTCTTCTCCGATACGCTGGTCAAGGCCACACCGTTGATCATGGTGGGATTAGCTTGTACAGTCGCTTTCAAAATGAAACTCTGGAATATCGGCGCAGAAGGCCAGTTTTATATGGGCGCTTTTTTTGCCAGCCTAGTGGTCCTGATTCCAATGGTTCCGCTTGAAACCACTCCGAAAATTATTGTCATCGGCTTGATGATGGTGATGGGCATGATTGGCGGTGCGGTCTGGGGTTTCTTCCCCGGTTATCTTAAAGCCAAATACAAAGTCAATGAGATTATCACTACACTGATGCTCAACTACATCGCCATTTATTGGAACAACTTCTGGATATTTGACAAATGGAGCGATGCCGGTTTCCAGATGACACCCCAATTTGACAAAGTCGCCTGGCTGCCGCGCCTCTCAGATCTGGCGAAAGAATATCCCATGTTCTCTGGGATCACCCTCCATTTAGGCGTGGTCTTTGGCCTGATCGCTGCCGTCATAGTTTGGTGGATCCTCGAGCGCAGCACCTGGGGCTACCAAATAAAGCTCATCGGCGATAACCCCAATGCGGCACGCTACGCGGGTCTCAACATCACCCGCAACATCATCCTTGTGATGATGCTCTCAGGTGCGTTGGCTGGCTTGGCGGGTATGTCAGAGATCAGCGGTGTTGTCCATCGCTTACAGGAACGCATCTCTCCGGGTTACGGCTTCACGGGTATCATTGTTGCCTGGCTGGCAAAGCTAAACCCCTTTGCCGTGATCATTGTTTCGATCATGTTTGGCGCGCTAATCGTCGCCGGGCGCGAAATCCAGCCTTCGGGGTTAGCCTATCTTTTGCAAGGCATCATTCTCTTTATGGTTATCAGTAGTGATTTTCTACTGCGTTATAAAATCCGTCTGGTGCGCACGGAGCAGGAGGTCGCATGAACCTAGAAATCATTCTCCACGCTGGATTAGCAACCGGCACCATTCTCTTGTTCGCAGCTATCGGAGAAGTTTTTGCTGAACGCGCTGGCATTCTCAACCTCGGCGTTGAAGGCATGATGTTGCTTGGCGCGATGGCGGGATTCAGCACTTCATTAGCAACCGGCAATGCCTGGATCGGTTTGCTGGTTGCCATGAGCGCGGGCGGGATTCTGAGCCTCGCACATGGATTTGTGACGATTAACCTACAGGCTGATCAGGTTGTCAGTGGACTTTCGCTGACCTTCCTTGGAACCGGGCTTGCCCTCGTTTTGGGAGAGGGCCTCACCGGGCAGAATCCCCCGTTAATCCCCATCGTAGACATTCCATTGCTGGCAAGCATCCCGTTCATCGGACCAGTGTTCTTTGGCAACCATAGCGTGCTCGTTTATGTAGGCTATATTTTCGCTCCACTTGCAACGTACTATGTATACAAAACCCGCCCTGGGATGCACCTCCGCGCGGTCGGTGAAAAACCATCTGCTGCTGACACGCTCGGAATCAGTGTTTATGGTGTGCGATACTTCTACACCTTCGTTGGTGGGATGCTGGCAGGCCTTGCCGGTGCAACGATTACCCTGTCGGTTTCGCCAGGCTGGTACAGCAGCCAAACAACCTCCGGCCAGGGCTGGATTGCGGTTGGCCTGGTGATTTTTGCGCAGTGGAACCCGTTACGTGCGGCCTTTGGCGGCTATCTTTTTGGTATGCTACGCCGTTTCATCCTTGACCTTCAAGGCCCAGCCTTGCTCTTTGGTTTTGCTAACCCTCTTTATGTCAACTCTAACTACGGCTTCTTCCTCCAGATGATGCCCTTTGTCTTGACTATTATCGCCCTTATTTGGGGGTCGCGCGCTGCCACGCGCAAACGACTCGGTTCGCCTGCTGCACTGGGCACTCCTTATATCAGGGGAGAGCGCGGCTTATAATCAATGTGCGGGACATTTTGTCTCGCACATTTTTCTTTTTCCATCCTTAAAGATTGTCAATAGTACTTGAAATGAATTGTGATTTATGGTACAAAGTAACTGTATACGTCAGACGATTGTCCACTAACAATTACATCAAATGAGCCTAATTCGGACGAAATCTATCGCAGAACAGGTTGAAGAACTCCTTCGCGGACGCATCCGTGACGGTTTCTATGCTTCTGGAAGTCGTATGCCATCTGAAAGTGAGCTGTCTGATGAATTTGGCGTCAGTCGGGCAACTCTACGGACTGTGCTCGCTAAATTAGCTGTGAACGGTCTCATTCTGCGGAAACAAGGGGACGGTACATACATTAATGCACGAGTTCGGGACATCAACGCCCACTTGGGGAATTTATGGGAATTCGCGCGCATCATTGAAACCAATGGTTATAAACCGACAATTAGAACTTTAGCAATAGAGCGGAAACCGGCGTCAGACATGGAAGCAGTTTCACTTGGGATTGAAGCGGGCGATGAACTCTTATCCCTTACGCGTTTATTCTATGCTGATGAGCAGCCGGTTATCCTGGCAAAGAATGTTATTCCGATCCCATTTTTTCGCGAACCGATTGAGCAGATAGATGGTCAGCTTCACATCCGGGAAATTTTAGGCCGCTATTGTTCTCAAAAAATTGCTTTTGCAATTACAGATATTCGGTCAGCTTTGATTTCAGAAGATGTAAGCACAATCTTTGAAAAAGAGATGAACCAAACGATTTTAGAATTGCAGGTGGCATTTTATAGTAACCAGAATATTCCATTGGCACTTGGCTCAAATTATTTTGATGATAAAACCTTGCGTCTCAGCTTGGTTCAAGCGTGGAGTTAGTGCGGTGGAATGTCTGCATGAAAGCGGAACTGTTGGGCTTGAGGAGGATGGTGATCAATGCGGTCTCGTCTAGATTCTTTGTTTGATGCTCTGTTACCAGTCTTGGCAACTTTCGCTGCGCTTGCTGTCGGGGCAGTCATGCTTCTGATTCTGCGTGTTAGCCCTGTCGAAGCGTACAGTGCTCTCTGGGAAGGGGCTTTTGGTAGCGCTAATGCGGTCGCCGAAACGCTTGTTAAAGCAACACCACTATTGCTGGTTGGGTTGGGTATCTGCATCGCCTTCAGAGCGAATGTGATTAACATCGGTGGCGAGGGACAGATGATCATCGGTGGCATTCTCGCCACACAGATTGGCCTGACCTTTGTCGATTGGCCAGGTTGGTTGGTCATCGTTGTGGCAATTGGAGCTGGCTTTGTAGGCGGTGCGATATGGGGGGGGATCCCCGGTTTGCTCAAAGCCTATTTCAATGTGAATGAAATTCTAAGTACAGTCATGATGAACGCGATTGCTGTGCAGATTATGAATTTTTTACTGCGCGGTCCCATGATAGATCCGGCACAAGCAGAACTGGCTTCGAAAATCCCACAGACAGCTCGCCTGCTTGAAGCTTTTCGATTGCCGCGTTTGATTCCCACGCGTTTGCATCTTGGCTTTTTGATTGCGGTGGTTCTGGCTATTTTGGTTTATATCCTCTTATGGCGTACCACATTGGGGTACCGTATCCGTGCAGTGGGACAAAACCCACACGCCTCACGCTATGGTGGCATCCGTGTGCGACAGCGTATCGTGATAGCCTTGCTTTTGAGCGGGGCATTTGCTGGACTTGCTGGCGCTATTCAGGTGTATGGCGTGAACTACAGGATGATTACAGACGGCTCGGCATCTGGTTTTACAGGCAGTGCGGGGTTTAATGGCATTGTTGCGGCGTTGTTTGGGCAACTGCATCCCATTGGTACGATTCCTGCATCAATATTCTTTGGTGCACTACTTGTCGGTGCCAACAAAATGCAACGCGTTGTTCAAATCCCCTCGGCGTTGATTACTGCGATGAATGGCCTCGTGGTCATATTCGTGGTTAGTAGCGAGATTTGGCGCAAGCGGCGGCAGCGAAGACGCTTGTCTAGCGATCAGAGCGATGATGCTCCACCGCCTAACGTAGAGATAAAAACCTCGCAAGAGGAGGTATCAGCATGACGCCTGAACTAGTGATTATCGGCATTCTAACTTCGGGTATTCGCTTGGCGACCCCTTATTTATATGCTTCCATTGGTGAGACCTTCGGCCAGCGCAGTGGTGTGCTTAACCTTGGTGTTGAAGGACAGATGCTGTTGGGAGCATTTGCTGCATTTTATGTGGCATTCACCACCGGCAATTTAGGGCTGGGACTCCTGGCGGCGGTTATTGTTGGTGCAGCGATGGGGCTGGCCATGGCTTTTGTTACTGTCAATTTGCAAGCCCAGCAAGGTATCAGTGGCATCGGTTTCTACCTTTTTGGTCTGGGCATGAGCGACTTGCTCTTCAAGATGCTGCTTGGCACTGTGGAAACGGTCAAAGGGTTTCCACCATTGCATATTCCGCTTTTGGGAGATATCCCTGTTGTGGGCGAGATTTTCTTTCAGCAAAATATAATGGTTTACGGCGCGTTTTTACTCGTTCCTGTGGCAATATTTATTCTTAACAAAACCACGCTGGGTTTGAAAATCCGTTCGGTTGGAGAAAATCCCGAGGCAGCAGATTCGCTTGGAGTTAGCGTAGCACGCATCCGCTACTTCACAATCATTTTAGGTGGTACCCTTTCGGGGATCGCGGGCGCTTCGATGTCTATCGCACTGCTAAACGTATTTCAACAAAATATGACCAGTGGACTAGGCTTTATCGCCGTTGCGTTGGTTTACTTTGGGGCATGGCGTGTGCGCGGTGTTTTGATTGGCGCATTGCTTTTTAGTATGGTTAATTCTTTACAATTGTGGATGCAGGTATTGAATGTGCCGATCCCTTCCGAGCTTGCAGTTATGATGCCATACGTTCTGACGATTGTAGTCCTGGTTGCCACAGTTTCACGGGTGAGGCCACCAGCTGCGTTGACCAAGCCATTTGACCGCGGAGACTAAGATACTTTACTCTCACCTCCCCTGCTATTTTGGGATGGTGCTACAAGGAGGTGGTTGCCTGTAAGTTATGCCCTTGCTAATCTAAAACTTACGATTCTGAATGTATAAAAATTTTCAAGGAGATGAAGATGAAAAAAAGTTTACTGCTCGTTTTAGTTTTGACACTGGCGCTGATTCTAAGCGCTTGTGGCGGTGGCGGTGCTGCACCTGAAGAACCCGCCGCACCCGCTGAAGAAGAAATGGCAGAACCGTTCAAAGTTGCGATTATTATGCCCAGCTCCATCACCGATTTGGCTTTCAGCCAGAGCATGTTCGATGCGCTTCTGGCCGTGCAAAAAGAGATGGGGGGCGAATCCGCGTTTGAGATTGTCTACTCTGAAGGCATGTTCGTAGTAGATGATGCAGCTGCCGCGATCCGCGACTATGCAACCGAAGGCTACGATTTGGTTATTGCACATGGATCACAGTACGGATCTTCCCTGCAAGAAATTGCTCCCGATTTCCCGACCACTGCCTTCGCCTGGGGCACTACCCTCAATACCTTTGCTGACGAAGGAATTACTAACGTTTTCGCGTACGAAGCCAATGCTCAAGAGGGTGGCTACGTCAACGGCGTGATCGCTGCCAGCCTTTCTGAAGCAGGCGTGATCGGCGTCGTAGGCCCTATCGAAGCAGGCGATGCTTCTCTCTACGTTAAAGGCTTTGTTGCTGGTGCAGAAGCCACCAATCCTGATGTAGTAGTCAACGTCAACTGGATCGGCTCCTTCTCCGATGTCGCTTTGGCTTCCGAAGCTGCCAGCACTCATGTCGCCGCTGGCGCAGATGTGCTGACCGGTACTGCTCAGATGGTTGTCGGCGCGATTGGCGTTGCCGAAGAAAACGGCGCGCTTTGGTTTGGCACACAAGCCAGCCAGACCTCTCTGGCTCCTGACATTGTAGTTGCCAACCAAGTCTATAACTGGACCATTGTTCTTGATGAGATGCTTGCCCTTATCAAAGCAGGTACTTATGGTGGTGAAGCCTATACCATTACCCTGGCCAATGGCGGTTTGGTGATGGACTACAACTCTGGCTACGCCCTTCCCGATGATGTTAAGGCTCTTGCTGATGAAACAGTGCAGGGCATCATCGATGGCTCTATTGTCATTCCGGTAGAGTAAATTTCTCAAATCACATCAACCTACCCTCTCTTTAGTGAGGGGGTAGGTTGATAGTCTTGTCGAAAGATTATACTGCCAGAAGGATTTCTGACCGCTTGATTTTTTTTAAGACAAATAGAAAAAACATCGTTGTAGCCATCTGTATGAAACAGGATAAAACAATGACCGAGAACAAACTTCCTTCAGGACATACTCGTATCGAAACGCTGGAAATGCGCGGGATTACGAAACGTTTTCCAGGTGTACTTGCCAATGACCATGTAGATTTTGATGTTCGCTCTGGCGAAGTACACGCTCTCCTGGGAGAAAATGGCGCCGGTAAAAGCACCTTAATGAAGGTTCTATACGGGATGTATGAACCCAGTGAAGGTGAGATTCTTCTGAATGGAAAGCCGATTAAGATTGCTTCCCCAACCGATGCTATCAATCACGGCATTGGCATGATTCATCAACATTTTATGCTTGTTGAAACATTAACCGTTGTAGAAAATGTTGCGCTGGGGATGCCTTCCTCCCGTGGTTTCCTGACCGATCTCGATAGAGTCTCCAAGCGGATTTTAGAATTAGCAGATATCTACGGCTTGAAAATCGACCCGGAAGCTTATATCTGGCAACTTTCGGTTGGGCAGCAACAGCGCGTGGAAATCATCAAAGCCCTTTATCGTGGCGCTGCCTTACTCATTCTCGATGAGCCGACTGCCGTTCTCACCCCTCAGGAAGTAGACGAGTTCTTCGACATTATGCGCCAGATGGTTTCTGATGGGCATGCTCTCATTTTCATCTCTCATAAGCTGCATGAGATCATGGATATTTGCGACCGTGTTACCGTTCTCCGCGATGGAGCCAAAATTGGCACAAAAACCGTCTCGGACATCACCAAATCAGAATTAGCGAATTGGATGGTTGGCCGTGAAGTAATCATGACGCGTGAACTCGAAAAAATCGAGTTGGGACCATCTCGCCTGATACTGGAAAATATCACTTGTGATAGCGATAGGGGCACACCCGCTTTGCGTGGCGTTTCGCTGGAGGTGCATTCAGGGGAGATCCTGGGGCTGGCGGGCATCTCGGGAAATGGTCAGCGTGAACTGGCGGAAGTAGTTACCGGTTTGCGCGAGGCTACAGGCGGAAAGGTGATACTTGAGGGCGAGGATGTGACTGGTTTTCGCCCAGGCGCATTAACCGGGCGCATGCTCTCATACATTCCTGAAGAACGCATGAAAGATGGCATGATTAAAGATTTCACCATTGCCGAGAATTTAGTTCTGCGCGAGCATCACGTCAGGCCTTTTTCTGAAAAAGGCTTTCTCATGCTTAAAACCATCGCCAGGCACAGCGATAACCTGATCAATAAATTTAATGTAAAGACTCCTTCGCGAGAAACAAAAGCAGGTAGCCTTTCTGGTGGCAACATTCAAAAAGTTGTTTTGGCGCGTGAGATTTCCCGCAAGCCGCGTGTCCTTATTGCTGCTCAACCAACGCGTGGCCTCGATGTCGGTGCCACAGAGTACGTCCACGCCCAACTGCTTGAAGAGCGGCGCGATGGTACAGCGATTTTGATGATCTCAGAAGACCTTGACGAAGTAATGGCCATCTCTGATCGCATTGCTGTCATCTGTGAAGGTAAGATCATGGATATTGTCCCGCGCGCAGAAGCCACACCTGAAAAACTTGGACTGTTGATGGCAGGTGTGAAAGAAGACGTGGTAGCGACTTAGTCGTTATATATTTAGTTGCTATAAAATGCTCAAGCTGGCGTCTCGCCAGCGGGGACGCTGGCTTTGAGCAGAAGTCGTAATAATTAATGCTACAATAAAATCCCATTGGTTCGGTGGTCGCTGGGACAGAAAATCCCAGCGGCGTAGGGCGCAAAGCCCTTCGAAAAGTGCCGCCGTCCTTATCAGGAGGTGCCCACCTATGAGCCTATGGCAGCAATACATACGCCCCACATCCGTTTCAGAAGCCGTAACTGCCCTCACGTCTGCTCCCGGCCCCACGCTTCCCTTGGCTGGCGGAACAGACATCATGCTAGACCTGCAACAAGGTCGTCATTCACCCGTCCACACCATTGTAGACCTGACCGAAATCCCGGAGATGAAGAGTCTCGAAACCCGGGACGATCGGCTTTTCATCGGCGCGGGCGTTCCCATTTCCCGCATCGCACGGGACCCGCTGGCTGCTACCCATGCCCGGGCCCTGACCGAGGCCTGTGATCTGATCGGTGGTCCCCAGGTGCGCAACGTCGCGACGCTGGGCGGCAACGTTGCCCACGCCCTCCCCGCAGCAGACGGAACCATCTCCCTGATGTGCCTGGATGCTGAAGCCGAAGTGGCTGGCCCGGCTGGAAAACGTTGTGTGCCTCTGCCTGAACTCTTCCTCGGCCCCGGGAAATCCGCCTTGGAAAATGGCGAAATCATCGTTGGCTTTTATATCAAAATTTATGCTCAAGGCGGCGTCCCCGCCGCCGGAATCACTTATGCATCCTGCTTCAAGCGCGTTATGCGCCCACAGGGCGTGGCCTTGCCCATCATCAATAACTCTATCTGGTTGGAACGTGAAGGCGATGTTATCAGGCAAATCCGCATTGCGGTTGGCCCCGGTGGAGCAGTGCCGTTCCGTGCAAACAAGGCAGAATCTTTCCTGGCTGGAAAACCCTTCACCTACGAAAACTTCTCTTCGGCATTGGATGCATTAGTTGAAGAAGCAAAATTCCGTACCAGCCCTCAACGTGGTAGTTCTGAGTATCGATATCACCTGGTCAGGAGTTTATTTAAAGACACACTTGAGACTGCCTGGGAACGGGCAGGTAAGCAATAGAGGTAGTGAATTATGAGTGAAAATAATATTTCTTTTACTGTCAATGGGAAAAAGCACGATCTAAGTGTCAACCCCGACGAAACTCTTGCCGATGCCCTCCGCAAGCGCTTGAAACTAACCGGTACCAAAATCGGTTGTGAAGAAGCTGAATGCGGCATCTGCACCGTGCTGGTAGAAGGCGAACCGACGCTTTCCTGCACGTACCCGGCCCAACGGGCCAACGGGAAAACGATTTTAACGATTGAAGGCCTTGCCAATACCAAGGATGGCGAACTAGTCTTGCATCCCTTGCAGGAAGCCTTTGTGCAGCATGGCGCAGTGCAATGCGGATTCTGCATCCCCGGACAGATCATGACCTCCTACGCGCTTATCAAGCGCAATCCCAACCCCTCGTCGGACGAGTTGCGTCACGCGCTGAAAGACACGCTCTGCCGCTGCGCGGGCTATCCCACGATTGAGAACGCCATCCTGGATGCGGCCAAAGCCTTGCGGACGGGTGAACCCATTTCGCCGCCACACATCCCGGATTCGATCAATGCTAGGGGTGTGATCGGCACAAGCAAAATCCGCCCGGACGCGATCGAAAAAGTTACTGGCGATGCCATCTACACCGATGACCTGGTATTTGACAATATGTTATTTGCCCATGTCTGCCGGGCAGGTGTGCCGCATGCAATCTTGAAGAGTCTCGACATTAGCAAGGCAAAAATTCTTCCAGGCGTAGTAGCGGTTTTAACCGCTACTGACATCCCCGGCGAGGTCAATCACGGACTGGTGGTCTACGATTGGCCGACAATAGTTGGAATCGGGGAACGTGTCCGCTACGTGGGGGATGCGTTGGCGATCGTCGCAGCGGAAACGCAAGAGGTCGCCGAGCAGGCTGTAGCCTTGATCGAAGCGCAGTTCGAAGAACAGACCGTCATCAGAGATGCCGTCCAATCCTATCAACCGGATGCGCCAAAGTTGCATGAGTCCGGCAATTTGCTCAAACACATCAAGGTCCGCAAAGGAAACATGGAAGAAGGCTTCGCTAAAGCGGACATCGTCCTGGAAGATACCTTCCACACCGCCATCACCGACCATGCCTTTCTGGAGCCTGAGTGTAGCATTGCCGTGCCGCTCGAAGATGGGCGCATGGAAATTTATGTCGGTTCGCAAATTCCGTATCAGGACCGTACCCAGGTGTCGCGCGTGATGGGCTGGCCGGAAGAACGTGTGCGCATCGTGGGGCAGTTGATGGGCGGCGGTTTTGGCGGCAAGGAAGACGTGATGGGACAGATCCATTCGGCCATGCTGGCAAATGCCACCGGACGCCCGGTCAAGCTGCTCTTCGACCGCCATGAGAGCCTGGTGGTGCACCCCAAGCGGCATGCCACGCAGATCAAGGTCAAGATTGGTGCGATGAAAGATGGCCGCATTGTGGCCTCTGAATCCGAGCTGTATGGCGATACTGGCGCGTATGCCTCGCTGGGCGAAAAAGTGATGACGCGCGCGACCACGCACTCGGCTGGCCCCTACGACATCGAGCATGTGCGCGCCGATTGCTATGCTATGTACACTAACAACCCGCCCGCTGGAGCTTTCCGCGGTTTTGGTGTCACCCAGTCGGCTTTTGCGGTCGAGAGCATGA
>Ga0209536_100005948_pt1 | contig 18817 bp, 16 predicted proteins | sample DeeMarSeWOR28_12_FD_187461 | JGI IMG/M metagenome (GOLD analysis project Ga0209536, IMG submission 187461) | Marine sediment microbial communities from White Oak River estuary, North Carolina - WOR-2-8_12 (SPAdes) (version 2) | ecosystem: Environmental > Aquatic > Marine > Intertidal zone >... | reverse complement strand
GAGCCGATGGCGCGCACGGCGCCGGGGTCCCGTCCCGCCCCGCGAATCAGCTGCAGGGCGGTGTCGGCGAAATGATTCGCGATGGCTGCGTCCAGCTCCCTGCTTTCTTCATCGGACGGGCGTCGTCCGGCCCTGACCATGCGTTCCAGGCGGGCGGCGAGGCTGTCGGGGTAGGCCAGGCAAAGCGTGGCCAGGACCGTCGGGCGCTCATTTAAGAAACTTACCAGCACGGCATCGACGCCGTCGCGGCTGGTGCCGGAAATCAGGCCGATATAGTGAGCGGCTTCACTCACGGCTCGCGTAAAGCGAGGCCGACTCCAGGCGGCTCAACTGGGTCAGCAGCGGCGCGGCCTGTGACTGGAACGCGACCAGCGCGCCACCCTTCAGCGGCTCGACCTTGGGCAGGGGCACCGTTCGCGGGTTCCGGTGCACACCGTTGACGACAAACTCGTAATGCAGGTGGGGCCCGGTCGCCAGGCCGGTGGAGCCCACCGTGCCGATGGTCTGGCCCTGGCGCACTTTCTGCCCCTGCTTGACCAGGCGCTTGGTGAAGTGGAGGTATTTGGTCTCTATGCTGCCCGCATGCTTGATGAAAACATGGTTGCCGTTGGCGGCCGAATAGGTCGAGCGGGTTACGGTTCCGTCGCCCGCTGCGTAAACCGGCGTGCCGCGTGGCGCATAGTAGTCTATGCCGTTATGCGGGCGCAGGCGTTTGAGCACGGGGTGCATGCGCCGGGGGTTGAAGTTGGAGCTGATGTAGGAAAAGTTCAGCGGCGCACGCAGGAACGCTTTGCGCATGTTGCGCCCATCCGGCGCGAAATAACCATGGTTGTCCCCATCGTCGAACCGGATGGCCTGGAAACGCTCGCCCTGGTTGATGAACGTCGCCGCCAGGATCTCTCCCTCCCGCAGGAACTCCCCTTCGCGGTAGAGTTTCTCGTATACCAGCATGAAGCGATCGCCTTTGCGGATGTCGAGCACGAAGTCGATATCCCAGCCGAAGATATTGGCCAGTTTCATGACCATCGCATCGCTGAGGCCGGCCTGTTTGCCGGCGACGAACAACGAGGAGTCGATGATTCCTTCTGACTCGGCGACTTCGGCGGCGATTTCGCGTTCGAGGATTTCGGCGAACAACTCGCCGTTGAGCTGGCGCACGATCAGGTATCGCGCTTCGTCCAGGGGATAGCGCATTTCGGCCAGATGCCCTGCGTCGTCGGTGCGGAATTCGAATACATCGCCGGGCCGGATCCGGGTCAGGCCCTTGGTGTCGCCGTTCAGCGCAAGGATCCGGTGCAGCAGCGGAATGCTGTAGCCCTGCTGGCGGAAGATGGCGTCCAGAGTTTGCCCGGAGCGCACCGTGACGCTTGTCCACTCGGCTTGTTCCAGGCTCGGCAGGTTCTGCGAACTTCCTGCCTCGGTTCCCGCTGCGATTCTCACGGGCGGCCGCTGCAGCGGAAGGGACAGGTCGACCACTTCGGAGAATTCCGCGGGTTCCGGATCTGGCGCGGATTCAAAGACGCCGGCGATCAGCCCGGTCAGGATCAGCGTTAAGCCGAACAGCGCCAACTTGCGCCGGGTCAGCCAGTGCCCGTCGTCGTTGAGCCTGGCGTTGATTGTTTTTATGAAGCCAGGCAGTTCCATGACGCTCTGAGACCCCGCGATTCCATGCCGGTTCCGGCGTGCCTACGATACTGACCGTGCCGGGGCCGGTCAATCGGCGGTGACGCCGGCCAGTTCCTCCAGTTCCTGCAGTGATTCTTCCAGGTGGTCGAGCAGGCGCTGGACGTGCGGGAGTGAGCGGCGGCAGGCGATGATGCCGAAATCGAGTTGGTCCATGTAGCTGACCAGCGTGATGTTGAGGGCCTGCCCGTGCAGGACGATGCTGGCCGGGTAAACTCCCTCGACGAGTGCACCATTCCAATACATGGCCTTGCGCGATCCCGGCACATTGGAGATCACCAGATTGTAGGCCGGCAGCAATTCCCCCAATCCGAGCAGCGTGGTGAGAACGATGGGAGAGGACGTCAGTTGTGTGAACAGGGCGGCCTCACCGGCCGACAGTCCGGCATAGACTTTTTTGCCTGCCTGCACGGACTGCTGGATGGTTTCGAAGCGCTCGCCGGGATCGGCGAGGTGCGTGCCGAGGTTGGCGACGATGAAACCAACGGCATTGGCCGATTCGAGGTCACCCTCCACTCTCAGCGAAAGAGGCACCATGGCTTTCAGTGGTTTTTCCGGCAGTTCCCCCACCTGGTCCAGGTAGCGGCGCAGGCCGCCTGCACACATCGCCAGCACGGCATCGTTGAGGGTTCCTCCCAATGCCTTGCCTACCGCCCGAATCCGAGCGTAGGGCCAGGTCTGCGCGACGAAGCGCCGCGAACCGCTCACGCTGCTGCTGATCTTCGCGTGCGGCACCGAATGCCAAGGCACATTGAGCGGCCGTCCGCCGCCGATCCAGACGTTGCCATATTTCAGCAGGGCGCCGGCCAGGTTTACGCCGCTTCCGATCTGCGCCGTGATGCGCTCGGACAGCGTGCGGATATCCTGCCGAGTGATGGAGGCGGCTGCTCTCTCCGGCAACAGTTCCCTCTTGTACTTCTCCCAGGACTGGCGGGACAGCGGCGAGTAATCCGTGCGGCCTTCGGGGGAACGCGAATACATGCTCTGGGTGGCGTGCATGGCGCCGATGCCGTCCATCGCACAGTGATGGATCTTCAGGTAGGTGGCGAATTGGTTGTTCGCCAGGCCCTCGATCAGGTGCATTTCCCACAGCGGGCGGTTGCGGTCCAGCAAGGTGCTGTGCAGGCGCGAGATCAGCGTGAATAACTCGCGGTAGCGACCGGGCTTGGGCAACGCGGAGTGACGCACGTGGTATTCGAGATCGATATCCTTGTCGGTCTCCCAGGAAAAGGCGAGGTTCGCCCGGCTCAGCAGGTTGCTGGAGAGCCGCTGGTTGAATGGCGGACGCAGATCGTCACCGGACAACAGGATTTCCTTGAGTCCCGAAAGGAACTCACGCTTGTTGACGCCCTTGGGATACCGGTACAGGTGTACACCGCCGACATGCATCGGCGTTTCGCGGTTTTCCGCCATCAGGAAATTGGAGTCCAGCAGGCTCAGTCGGCTCAAGGTCTTTCCCCGTCAATTTGGTTGATGCGCCAGACTTCCCATCCTACCTCGAATCGCCACTTTTCGCCCGCTCTGCGCAGCGTGTCCCCGGCTTCGCGGGCGGGCGCGGGCAATTCGGGCTGGAGCCGGAGCCGGCAAAGCCATAAAATGCAGCGGATTCCCTGACGGACACGGACATGACCGATTTGGATGCGGCGGTGGGGCTGATCGCCCGCGGCACGGACGAGATAACCAAGCTGGAAGAGCTGGAGGAGCGCCTGGAGCTCGGGCGCCCCCTGCGGGTCAAGGTCGGTTTCGACCCGAGTGCGCCCGACCTGCACCTCGGGCACACCGTGATCATCAACAAGATGCGCCAGTTCCAGGACCTGGGTCACACGGTGATTTTCCTGATCGGCGATTTCACCGGCATGATCGGCGACCCCACCGGCAAGAGCGCCACGCGCAAGGCGTTGACGCCGCAGCAGGTTCAGGAGAATGCCCAGACCTATGCGCGCCAGGTCTACAAGATCCTCGATGAGGAGAAGACCGAAGTCCGCTTCAACTCGGAATGGCTGAACGCACTCGGCTCGGCCGGCATGATCCGGCTGGCTGCGAAGTACACTGTGGCCCGCATGCTCGAGCGGGATGATTTCGAGACGCGCTACAAGAACAATCAGCCCATCGCAATCCACGAGTTCCTTTATCCGCTGGCGCAGGGTTACGACTCGGTCGAGCTCCAATGCGACGTGGAAATGGGCGGCACCGACCAGAAGTTCAATCTGCATGTCGGTCGCCAGCTCCAGCAGCACTATGGGCAACCGCCGCAGGTGATCATCACGCTGCCGTTGCTGGAAGGTCTCGATGGCGTTCAGAAGATGTCCAAGTCGCTGGACAATTACGTAGGTATCACCGAGCCGCCGGGTGAAATGTTCGGCAAGCTGATGTCGATTTCGGACGAGTTGATGTGGCGTTACTATGACCTGCTCAGTTTTCGCGGCAACGCCGAGATCGCAGCCCTGAAAGTGAAGGTTGCCGATGGCCTCAACCCGCGCGACGTCAAGTTTCTGCTTTGCGAGGAGATCATCGAGCGCTTCCACAGCCGAGCGGACGCGGTTGCCGCCCGCGAAGAATTCATCGCCCGGTTCCGGCAGGGCGAAATGCCGGAGGACATGCCTGAGAAAACACTCGAGACCGGCGGCGACGGGATCGGGATCGCGGCCGCCCTGAGCCAGTGCGGCCTGACCTCGAGTAATTCCGAGGCCTTTCGAATGATCCAGCAGGGTGGGGTGCGCATCGACGGCGAGAAAGTCGACGACCGGACCCTGCAGTTGCCACCCGGTTTCAGTGGAGTCCTGCAGGTTGGCAAGCGCAAGTTCTGCAAAGCCTCGGTCAAGTGAAGCGACTGGCCGATATCGACTGGAGCGCCTGGCGAGCCAGGGATCCAGCAACCCTGGTTTTCGTATTTCGCGATGACGAGGTACTGCTGATCAACAAGAAGACCGGGCTCGGCCAAGGCAAGGTCAACGCGCCGGGCGGCAAGGTCGATCCAGGCGAGACGCCGGAAGCCGCCGCGATCCGTGAGTGCCACGAAGAACTGCACATTACGGTCAGCAATCTGGAGTATTGCGGAGAGCACCGCTTTCAGTTCGTCGACGGCTACTCGATCCACGTCTGGGTCTATCGGACCCGCGACTTCGAGGGGGAGCCGACGGAGACCCACGAAGCGGAGCCGCTGTGGACGCGGATGGACGAAATACCCTTCGACGCCATGTGGGAAGATGACAAGTACTGGCTGCCGATGCTGGTGCGCGGTGAACGCTTTCAGACAAGGTGGATCTTCGACGGTGATCGTATGCTGGATTATGAAATCGAACCAGATGGACACATCGCGTCATGGGGAGACATCGCCGTGCCAGCCACCAACGGGACCAGATCATGAGAGCAATGCATTCCCTTCTGCTTCTCTGTGCCGGTTGCGCTTTGAGTTTCGCCGCGCAGGGCCAGGGCGACGCCGCCGGGCTGGCGCGGAAGTACCTGCTGATCGACACTCATATCGATGTCCCGGAGAGGCTGGAGGGGAATTGGGAGGACGTAACCCGCTCGACGCAAGAGGGTGACTTCGATTACGGGCGTGCCCGGCGCGGTGGGTTGGACGTTCCCTTCATGTCCATTTACACGCCGGCCGAGTCAGAAGCGGAGGGCACGAGTTTCGATCTGGCCAATCGCCTGATCGACCGCGTCGAGGCCCTGGTTGGCCGCGCACCGGACAAATTCACGCTGGTCAAGACACCACGGGAGGCTGAACTGGCTCATCAGCGCGGTCTGATCGGGCTGGCCATGGGCATGGAGAACGGCGCGCCCATAGACGGCAACCTTGAAAACCTGGCGTTCTTCAAGGCTCGCGGTATCCGCTACATCACCCTGACCCACTCCCTCAGCAACCACATTTCAGATTCGTCTTACGATGAACGACGCCAGTGGGACGGCCTCAGCCCGTTCGGTCGCGAACTGGTGGCGGAGATGAACCGCCTGGGCATCATGGTCGATATCTCCCATGTCTCCGACCAGGCATTTTTTCAGGTACTCGAGATTTCCCGCGTGCCGGTCATCGCCTCGCATTCCTCGGCCCGATTTTTCACGCCCGGATGGGAACGCAACATGAGTGATGAAATGATCGAGGCCCTGGCGGCGAAGGGCGGCGTCATCATGATCAACTTCGGCTCGAGTTTCCTGACCGAGGAGGCCATGCATTGGTTTGAGCAGATGAAACAGGCGCGAAAAACATTCCTCGAGCATAACGGTCTCGACGAGCACGATGCGCAAGCCGAGGTATTCGCGAAGGCCTACCGCGAAAGTCATCCATTCCCCTTTGCCAGCCTGGACGATCTGGTCGCGCATTTCACGCATGTGATCGATCTGGTCGGCGTTGCGCACGTCGGGATCGGCTCGGATTTCGATGGTGTCGGTGACAGCCTCCCGGAGGGCATGAAAGACGTTTCGTTTTACCCGGCGCTGGTCGAAAAACTCTTGTCAAAGGGATATTCCGCGGCAGATATCGAAGCCATTCTCGGCGGCAACCTGCTGCGCGTCTGGCGCGCGGCGGAGAACTTCGCGGCCGCGCCCCGGGACTGAGATCCAATGCCCGATTTGCTACAGGCCCTGGTTGTGGCTTCGGCGGCTTTTCTGGCCGCGGGCCTGACCATGTATTCAGGCTTCGGCCTCGGCACGCTGATGCTGCCGGTTTTCGCCCTGTTCCTGCCAGTGGAGCTGGCGGTGGTGGCCACTGCGCTGGTCCATGGCGCCAACAACCTGTTCAAAATCATTCTCCTGGGTCGCCATGCTGATCGGGAGGTCGTCCTCAAATTCGGTTTGCCGGCTGTCGCTGCCGCGGTCTTCGGCGCCATGGCGCTCGGTTGGCTGGCCGGTGACGACAGCGCCCTGACGGTTCATGTAAATGGTGAAACCGTTGCCGAGGTCACACCACTCAAGCTGATTGTCGGGCTGCTGATGATCGGATTCGCTGTGTTTGAGTTGCTACCGCGGTTTCAGAGACTCGAGTTTGACCGGCGTTATCTGCCGCTGGGTGGCCTTCTTTCCGGGTTTTTTGGTGGTCTTTCCGGGCACCAGGGCGCACTCAGGTCGGCCTTCCTGGCCAAGTCCGGCTTGAGCACGCAGCGTTTCGTGGGCAGCAATGCCGTGATTGGCTTCCTGGTCGACCTGACCCGGATCAGTGTTTACCTGGCGCTGTTCGCAGCGGCTGGCGGGGTGGCATCCGGATTTTCCGATTGGCCCCTGGTGGTCACCGGGGCGGCCGCGGCATTCTGTGGTGTGCTGGTCGGCAAGCGCTTCCTGCACAAGGTGACGATGAAAAGCGTGCGCACGCTGGTCGCAGTCCTGCTGTTCGGCGTGGGAGTGGCGCTGCTACTCGGTTTGCTGTGAACTGACCGGCCTGGATGTCTGCTCAGGTTGCGGAGAGTAGCGGCAGCATCAACGACGCCGTACCCAGCAGCAGGAAGAAACCGCACATGTCGGTGACGGTCGTCAGAATGGGGCCGGAGGCCACTGCGGGGTCCACGTTGAACGCTTTCAGCATGACCGGCACGGTGCCACCGATCGAAACCGCGACCAGCGTGTTGATGGCCAGCGCCAGCCCTACCACCAGCCCCAGCCAGGCATTGCCCTGCCAGATCCAGGCCACCCCGGCGATCAGCATACCCAGCACGGTCCCGTTGATCAGGCCGACGATCGCTTCTTTGCGCCACACGTAATAAAAGTCGGACGGCTTGATCACACCCAACGAAAGCTCCCTCATGCTCACCGCGACCGCCTGATTGCCGGAACAGCCGCTCATGTCCGAAATAATGGGCAGGAAGACCGCCAACACGATGACTGCGCTGAGCACGTCCTGGTACTGGGCGATGACACTGGCGGCAATGAGATTCAGAACGATGTTGATCGATAGCCAGGAAAGGCGGCGCCGGGAACGCACCTGAGTCGGCATGGAGCGGAGTTCCTCGCCGCCTACGATGCCCTGCGACTTCATGTGGTCTGACTCCGCGCGCTCGGCCACGGCGTCGTAGACGGCCCGGCGCCTCACCACGCCGAGCATGCACCCTTCTTCGTCCACCACCGGTACCGCCGTGAAGTTATTCTCGTCGAACAGATTTTCCAGTTCGTCGAGCGGGGTCTTTTCGCGCACCGTTACGGCGGGCCGGACGATTTCGGACAGGCGCATCTCGGGCGTCGCGAAGACGATGTCACGAATCAGCGCGACGCCCAACAGCTTTCTGCCGCGACCCGTAACGTAAATGTAGTGGACATTGTGAAGTTCGTATTCCTCTTCGCGACGCGCCAGGTCCTGCAGCACCGCGCCGGTCCGGAAAGCCTTCGGATAACTGAAGTACTCCGTCATCATCAGGCCGCCGGCCACGTCATCGTCGTAGGCCAGCAGTTGGCGCGCTTCGCCCGCTTCGCGCTCGTCCATGTTGCGCAGGATTTCCTCCAGGTCCTCCTCTTCGAGTTCCGCCAGCACATCCGCCTGGTCGTCGCTGTCCATTTCCCTGACGATAGAGGCAGCGACCTCGGGGCTCAGTTCGCCCAGCAACTCAGCGGCCGGTTCATTGGGGATGTACTCGATGAACTCGGCGGCGGATTCGGGCGACACCCGGGCCATGATCAGTTGCTGCTCCTCCGGATCGAGTCGCATGACTGCACGCAGGCTTTCCTCGCCGGTGAGTGCCGAGAGGTAGTCGTTAAGACCCTGGCTGTCGGCCCGGGACAGATAGTCCCTGAGGATTTCCCAGGGGTGCTGCTCTTTGACCTGCATCTGCTAAACCTCTGCTTCGACGGGGGCGCACATGCCGCGATTGATATAATAAAACTCCGCCACGGTGCCCCTGCCACGGTGCCGGGCCCGCACGGAGTATCGGGCATGAAAGTCATAATGGTACCAGTTGCCGACCGTCCTGAATGCAGGATCGCGCTGGAGTCTGCGTTCCGTCTGGCCAACGAACTTTCCGCCAACATCGTGGGTTATCACCTGCGGCCGCACCGAGAGGAACACCATTCAGATCAGGGCGCGCACCTGTCGATCGTGCTGGAGGAAGGCGGGTTGCCGCCCAGCTCGGAAGCCGAGGCCAGGCTAAACAGCAAGCACGCGCAGCATCTGTTCCACGCCATGGCTCAGCAGCATGGCATTCCGATCGCCCGCAAGCCCCGGGTCGCCGGACATGCGCTTGCGTTCTGGAATGAAATGGTCGGGACTCCGGAAAGGCTGTTCAGCATCATCGGGCCGACGGCGGACTGCATTGTCGTATCACGACCGCGGGCGCGTGGCTCCGGCCCGGCGCGGGCCTTTATGCTGGCGGCGCTGTTGCGCAGCGGCCGCCCGCTGTTGGTGTTGCCCCAGAAACCCAGGGCGCACGCAGGGCGACGTATTCTGATTGCCTGGAACCAGGGGCTGAACGCGGCAACGGCAACGGCGGCCGCGCTGCCGCTACTCGCGCGTGCCGAGGGCGTGCATATCGTCTGCTGCGGCAAAGAGTCGATGCCCGGTCCGAAAATGGCCCACGCCCGCAACTACTTGCTGCACTGGGGCATAGAATCGCAGATCCACCACCGGCAGGGCCGCGACGCGGTGAGCGAAATTCTCGGCACCTACAAAGCGGCGAACTGCGACCTGCTGGTAATGGGCGCTTACTCACGCGGTCATCTGCGTGAGCGCATATTGGGTGGCGTGACCCACGAACTGCTGCTGAAAAAAGACGTGCCGGTTTTCACGCTGCACTCGTGAGTGCCCGCTGCCCGGGTTGCCTAGCCTTTTGTCAGCTTGCGCTCGTCCAGCCCGATGCTGCGGGCGATGATCTCCTTCATGATCTCGGTGCTGCCGGCGTAGATGCGTGAGACCCGCGCGTCGGTGAACATGTGCGAGATGCGGTATTCGCTCATGTAGCCGGCGCCGCCGTGCAGCTGCACGCATTCGTCCATGACCCGCGCTTCGACCTCGGTGGCGTAGTACTTGGCTTCCGCCGCGAGATCCGCGCTCAGCTCGCCCGCGTTGTGCAGCATCACCAGTTGGTCTATGAAGGTTTGCGTTACATCGAGCGCGGTGCGCATCTCGGCCATCTTGAAGCGGCTGTTCTGGAACGCGCCGATGGGCCTGCCGAAAGCCTTGCGCTCCAGGATGTAGTCCATCGTCAGATCGAAGGCGATCTGGCCGTGGGCCACGGCCTGGCAGGCGCTGATCAGCCGCTCCTCGGCCAGGAAACGCATCAGGCTGTAAAAGCCCCTCTGCGGATCACCCAGCACGTTCTCGGCGGGCACCCGCACGTTCTCGAAGAACAGCTCGGCCGTGTCCTGTGACTTCAGGCCCATCTTCGCCAGGTTGCGGCCGCGGCTGAATCCTTCCATGTCCTCTTCAACTACGAACAGGCCAATGCCGTGGGGCTTGTCCGGCACGCTGCGGGCGGCCACCACGAAGGCGCCGCCATTGATGCCGTTGGAGATATAGGTCTTGGAGCCGTTGATGATCCAGTCGTCACCGTCACGCACAGCCCGCGACTTGATGCCGGCGAGGTCACTGCCGGCGCCCGGCTCGGTCATCGCGATGCCCAGGATGGTCTCGCCGCTGATGCATTTCGGCAGCAGCCTTTCTTTCAGCGGCTCACTGGCCAGGTGGCCGATGTAGGGCCCGACCAGGCGGCTGTGCAGCGTGATGAAGAAGCCGAGGTCGCCGTGGCGCATGGTTTCCTCGATCACGATCTGCTCGAAGCGGAAGTCTTCAATGCCCAGGCCGCCGTATTTCTCGTCGGCCCACATGCACAAGAGGCCTTGTTCACCGGCCCTGCGGAATGCGTCCTTGTCGCAGATGCCGGCCTCGCGCCAGCGCTCGACCTGCGGCCCGATCTCGGCCTGCATGAAGCGGCTTACCGAGTCACGGAACATCTCGTGGTCTTCATCGAAAATCAATCGTTTCATGAACCTGCTCCCGCCGGGTCTGCGGCATCCTCAAGCATAGAAATCCTGCCCGTTTTCAGCGCGCTCCCGCAGCCAGGCGGATGCCTTGAAGCGGTCGCCGTAGGCAGCGGCCATGCGGTCGCATTCGGCGACGAACTCGCGGATGCCGATGGTATCGATATAGGACAGGGTGCCGCCGGTGTAGGGCGGGAATCCCCAGCCGAAGATCGAGCCGATATCGGCATCCTCGGCATGCATCAGGACACCTTCCTCGACACAGCGGGCGGTTTCCAACGCCTGGATGGTCAGGAAACGTTTCTTCAATTCGCTGACTTCCGGCTGCGTATCTGCTGCCGGGAAGTGCTCGGCCAGGCCGGCCCACAAATGCTTCTTCGCATCCTTGGGATAGTCATAAAAGCCCTTGCCGAAGCGCTTGCCCTTGCGGTCCAGCACCTCGACCATCTTCTGCAGCACTTCCTCGCTGAGGTTAGCGGGGTAGTCTCGGCTCAGCGCAGCGGCAGTTTCCTTGCCGATCTTGTGCGCCAGTTCCAGCGTCACTTCATCGGTGACCGCCAGCGCGCCGACCGGCATGCCGGTCATTTTGGCAGCGTTTTCGATCAGGGCAGGATCGACACCCTCGGCCAGCATGGAGATGCCTTCAGCGGTAAACGTGCTGAACACGCGGCTGGTGTAGAAGCCGCGGCTGTCGTTGACCACGATCGGGGTCTTGCGGATCTGCTGGACGTAGTCCAGGCTGCGCGCGATGGCTTCGTCATTGGTCTTCTTGCCGAGGATGACCTCGACCAACGGCATCTTGTCCACCGGTGAGAAGAAGTGCAGGCCAATGAACTGTTCCGGCCGCTCCGAGGCCTCGGCCAGCCCGGTGATCGGCAGGGTGGACGTGTTGCTCGCGAAAATGCAGGACTCCGGCACCACGGCCTCGGTCTTGGCGGTGACATCCGCCTTGATCTTGACGCTCTCGAACACGGCCTCGATCACCAGGTCACAGCCGGCCAGGTCGTGGTAGTTGGTGGTCGGTTTGATCAGGCCGAGCAGCGCAGCAGCCTTGTCTTCCGTGGATTTGCCGCGCTCGATGGCCTTTCTGAGCAGCCCCTCCGAGTAAGCCTTGCCCTTTTCTGCATATTCCTGGTCCCTGTCCAGCAGCACCACCTCGATGCCGGCCTGCGCGGATACGTAAGCGATGCCGGCGCCCATCATGCCGGCGCCGAGGATGCCGAGCTTCTTCACCTGAGATTTTTCGATCCCTTCCGGCCGCCGTGCCAGCTTGTCGGCCTTGCCCTTGTTGACGAACAGTGAACGCATCATGTTGCGCGCCACCGGACCGGCCAGCAGGGTGCCGAAATACTGCGACTCGATCTTCAGGCCATCGTCGAAAGATGTCGCGCAGCCCTCGAACATGGCCGACTGCGCGGCTATCGGAGCCGGGTAATTGTGCCGGGTGTTCTTTGCCAGCAGGGCGTTGCCGACCATGAAGGTCTGGGCCGTGCCGGGGTGCATCAGATCGCCGTGCGGAATCCGGAAGCCCTTTTTGTCCCAGGGTGCGACGGCATCGCCTTTTTCCAGCACCCAGCGGCGGGCCCGTTCGACTACCTCGTCGACGGGGGCGAGTTCGTGCACCAGGCCCATTTCCAGGGCCTGCTGCGGCTTCTGGTTGCGGCACTGCAGGACCATGGTCGCGGCATTGCGGAAACCGATCAGTCGCGGTGTGCGCTGCGTGCCACCGGCGCCCGGCAGCAGACCGATGTTGACCTCGGGAAAGCCGAGCACGGCTTTCGGGTGATCGGCCAGCACACGGTAATGGCACGCCAGGCAGACCTCGAGCCCGCCCCCCAGGGCCAGGCCGTTGATCGCCGCGGCGACCGGCTTGCCGCAGGTCTCCATATTGCGCAGCGTACGATTGAGGGCGTAACTGAATTCGTAGCCTTCCCGCGGTGTGACGCCGCGGTCGTAGGCCGTCACCATGTCCTTGATGTCCGCGCCGGCGATAAAGGCGGCTTTGCCGGAAGTGAGGACGAGACCCTTGACGGCATCGTCCACCGCAGCCTGTTTTACCAGGGCGTCCAGTTCCTGCATCAATTCGGGCGTCAGCACGTTCATCGACTTGCCGGACAGGTCGAAAGTCAGCAGGGCGATGCCGTCCGCATCAACGGTGTAATTGATGGTGTTGCTCATGATCCGATTCCTTTATACGCGTTCGATGATGGTGGCGGTGCCCATGCCGGCACCGATACACAGCGTGACCAGTCCGGTCGACAGGTCGCGCCGCTCCATTTCGTCCAGCAGGGTGCCCAGCACAATGGCGCCGGTGGCGCCCAGCGGGTGGCCCATGGCGATGGCGCCGCCGTTCACGTTGATCTTGTCGTGCGGTATTTCCAGCAATTTCATGTACAGCAGCACGACCGAGGCGAAGGCTTCGTTCAGTTCCCACAAGTCGATGTCCGCGGTGCTCATGCCGGCCCGCTTCAGTGCCTTGAGTGAGGCCGGAGCAGGCCCGGTCAGCATGATGGTGGGCTCGGAGCCGATGGAGGCGAAGGCCCGGATACGGGCACGGGGTTTCAATCCCATCTTTTCGCCGGCCTCCTTGTTGCCGACCAATACGGCCGCCGCACCATCGACGATGCCGCTCGAGTTGCCGGCGGTGTGCACGTGGTTGATGGCCTCGACTTGTGGGTATTTCTGCAGCGCCACGTCATCGAAGCCAGCTTGGTCGCCCATCATGACGAAAGCTGGATTGAGGCTGCCCAGGCTTTCCATGCTGGCGTCGGCGCGCACCGTCTCGTCATGGTCAAGCACCACGTCGCCGACGTGATTGCGGATTGGCAGAACCGAGCCGTTGAAATGACCGTTCGCCCAGGCCTCGGCTGCTCGCTTCTGGCTGGCCAGGGCGTAGCTGTCGACATCCTCGCGGCTGAAACCGTGCAGCGTGGCGATCAGGTCGGCGCCGATTCCCTGGGGTACGAAATGGCTCTTGTAAGCAGTCTGCGGGTCGATGGCCATGGCGCCGCCATCGGACCCCATCGGCAGTCGGGACATGCACTCGACGCCACCGCCGACGGCCGCGTCGGACTGTCCTGACATGACCTGTGCCGCCGCGGTGTTGACCGCCTCCAGCCCCGAGGCGCAGAAGCGATTGAGCTGCTTGCCGGGCACGGACTCTGCATAATCCGCCATGATCGCAGCCACGCGGGCGATGTTCGCGCCCTGCTCACCCACGGGGGTGACGCAGCCCAGGATGACGTCGTCCAGCAGCGAGGTATCCAGGTTGTTGCGGTCCCGCAGGGCCCGCAGCACCTGACTGGTCAGGTTCATCGGGGTGATCGAATTGAGGCTGCCGCCCTGTTTCCCGCGGCCGCGCGGGGACCTGACATGGTCAAAGATGTAAGCGTCGGTCATTGCCGTTCCTCTCTGTTCAAGATGTCTGGTTTGCGTATCTGTGTGGTGGGCGCGCTCAGCAAGCGCACCATGTTTCGTTTGAAATCTGCGTAGGCTGCACGAAGATCGAAGTCCGGGCTGACCAGCCACTGGCTGTTGATCCCGATCAGGCCTCCATAATACTGTTCGGCGATCCGCTTCGGATTGATCTCCGGCAGAATCTCGCCATTCTCCTGTCCGCCCCGGACCCAGGCCGCCACCGACTCCCGCTGGATGCGCATGAACTCGGCGACATTGGGTTTGAATTCGGAGGAGGGGTCGAGCGCCGCCCCCCACAGGATGTTCTGGGCGCGGATGTATTCGGGGTGGCGCAGCACATGGGCCAGGTGGGCGTCGATGGCCGCATTAATTGCCGCAATGCCTGTGCGGTCCCCCAGGGCGTTTTTAAGGTCCGCTGTCCAGTTGGCCGTGATGCGTTTCAGCACGGCCCGGAACAACCCCGCTTTGGAGCCGAAATGATGGGTCACCAGGCCGCGACTGTAGCCGGCTTTCTCGCCGATGGCGACCAGCGTCGTGCCCTGGATGCCGACCGTGTTCAACAGCTCGATCGCCGCCTCGATCATGCCCGCCTCAGCCCGCGCCGTGCGCTCCGCCTGGGTCAGCGTCTGGTCGGTGTTTTTCTGGGTCGGGGCGGGGTAGGGCATCTGCAAATATAAACTTGTTGGTAACAAGCAAGTGTATCAAGCGAGCCGCTTAAGTCAATGTTGAAAAGCTTCAGATTGTGACGTAATCGTTTTTCTGGAGCCGCGAGCGACCCGCCAAACCCGGGTGGTTAATCTGAGCGAAGCGAGAGCTCGTTTCCTTTGGGATTACTCCAGGATGTAACCTGCAACGGGCACTTCGAGCAGGCGGAACTCGTCATCATTAGTTTTGATCTTCAAGAGCCCATCGATCTTGCCGGGCACGACCTTTTCCGGAATGAGAGTTAGTGTGAACTGGAAGCGGTCGCCGTTGGGGCCGCGCTCGGAGTTGATCTGAAGGAAATCGAGGTCCGTGGATGCGCTGGCTTGAAAGTCAGATGAATTGAGGCGATAAACCATCAGTATCTGGGCGAGGTGCGAGACGCTAGCCTTGTCAATGGCTATCCCGATCGGCAGGGCTCCCAAATCAACTGAGTCCGGAAATGCGTACACGCGCCCTCGTATGATCGTATTGGCCAGGATGGTCATGGGTTGACCTGCACCTGTCCCGGTCGTCAACAGGATCTTTTCAGTTTTTTGTCCCGCCTCTGCATGCCCATCGAGGAACAAAGTCAACACGTAGCGCTCACCCGGCGTTTCGACTTCGAGCTTTGTCGTGAACCGGTCACTCTCGGATCGGACGCTGGTTATGACGAGTGGTTGCTCGCGGTGGTTAATGATCTCAATAGAAGCCTCCTTATGCTCGCCCTGTCGGGTCACGACATAAAAAGCCGGTTCGGGCTTGAGTTCAATCGGAGGCACAATATAGCCCTCGACGACAATGACAATGGGGTCCAGCTGGTCGTCCTCGAAATTGAGTCTTATCCAGCCCTCATAATCGCCAAATTGCCTGGGCTCACCGATGACCAGTTCGAAGCTGAAATTCTCGCCCGGCTGGGCCTTGGCTTTTATGTTGTGTGCCTGCATAGGGGGCGTCAGTTGAATATTGGAAATGGAAATCTTGCGGTCAAATGGATTCGCCATGACGATCGTCTGGCGCACTACCTCATCGTGCATGATGCGACCGAAATTCAACGTGGTTGAGCCGCCGGTGTCTGCCGCTAGTGCATCAAAGCAAGGATGGCCTGCAAGCAGGCTAAGCAGTCCCAGGATTTTCAAATATTCAATATTCTTCAGATTCATTCTTCGATCGCGCGAAAAAGGCTGCGGTCGTGCGACCGCAGCCTTGTTCAAGATGTTGCCAGCTGGTAAACGATTACGGTGTCATGTAGAAACGCAACTGCGCCAAGCGCAATCCGTTGTTATCGTAATCCCACCAGTAGTCTTCTTGATAGTCGAACAGTTGCTCGCGCGTGTCGCACAAACCGTCCTGACCGAGGACGCCGTTGATGTCATCCCACCAGTCGACGCATATGGTCGTGAGCTCGCGAGTCACATTCTCGAAGCTCTTCTTGCCACGGCCGGTCTCGCTGGTGACTTCGAGTTGTTCCGTGGAACAGTAGTCCGTGGCGGTCGCATCTTCATAGACATCTGTAGAGTCCGTCCGACAGGTATTGACAATCGCAGAACCCCCGGGTTTACCGAGCGCACGCACCCATACCGTATAAACGGTGTCCTGGTTGGTGCAGTCGACATCCGGATTATCACCAGTGTTCACCGGCGCTTCGCAATTGTTGGCGGGTAACTGAAAAGTCGCACCGTTCGAGTCGGTGCCGTTGGCGTCCAGGACCTCGAACGGTCCCTCTGTGAGCCAGATCTTGCTGGTGACGCGATCAGTTTTTCCCAGGCTAACGAAGATTACATGGCCATTGCCGTTGTCCATGTCCGCCGTTTTGCCTTTTTCGACACCAATGATATTCAGGTTGTAGTGAGCGCCTGATGGCGCACCATTCCCGTTACCATTGTTTCCGGCTACTGCACTGATGCTGAAAATTCCGGCCGCCAAAGCGATACCGGTGATCGATGTGAGTCCATTCACAATAAATCTCCTCGTTTTACTGACTGCCCCTGTGCAGTTTGCCCCTGGTAGAGGACCCCTCAGTACGCGAGACGCAACACCGGCTGAAAGCTGCGGTTCAGCCAGCAGACGATACTAGAAAATACCCCTCCAAGGATCGGATTGCAAGTAAACGGGCAGCCCGGATATGAATGAGAATCAATTAGTTAATGAGGTCTCCCAGCAGCGCCCGGCGAGTTGGTTCGTTGAGTCGAACTGAGTAGCGGTAAAGGTCATGCTCCACGCCGAAAGACAGCGTGCCGCCCTCGGCCAGCGTCTGCTTCATTGCCTCGGTCAGCTCAAAACGCATGAAGTGCACGGCTGAGGTCTTTTCATCGGTGGAGCGCTCGAGGTCCTCGTTCGCAATGGCATAGACTTTTTCGAGGTCGTCCACCTGCAGCCATACGTGATTCTCGATGCTGGTCAGCTCTGCCAGCCGGCGGCGGCGTTCGGCCACATCAGTGAACTCGAACATGGCGGTGCACTTGAGGTTGCCGCCATCGGGGATCAGCGGGTTATAGGCGTCCAGTTCTTCCTGGATGGCGTCGGCTTCGAAGATCCGCTCGATGCGCAGCATTTCCTGCACCTGGTACTGCACGGTGAGGCGGTCCTCGAAGTACAGCGACAGGTTGGGGCCGATATCGACCCGGCGGTCTTTCTTGTGTTCGATAACCTTCGATCGAAACGCAGGGCGCTTCTCGGCGTATTGCTCGAGGGAGAAGAGGTTCTCCCGGGTCAATGGGTTCATACACATATTCTCCAAGTCGGGTGGGAGCGGCTTCAGCCGCTCCCACATCAGATTCCGTACGCTTTCCGCAACAGGGTCAGCGGATTGGTTTCAGGGTGCTTGAGGTCCAGGCCGTTTGCGATCTGGGTGGCCGCCATCGGGCAGTCGGACACCAGGTAGTCGGGTTCCGCCTTCTTCGCCCGATTGATGACCGGGCGTGCGATTTTCTGGGACTTCTCGTAGGTCCCTGCGCGGACACCGTAGGTGCCGTCATGGCCCGAGCAGCGCTCGATCATCTCGACCTGGGTATCCGGCACCAGCGCCAGCACGTCACGTGTCTTCGGCCCGATGTTCTGCACGCGCTGGTGACAGGGCACCTGCCAGACCACCTTGCCCAGCGGCTGCCTGAACTCGGTATTGAGCAGACCGGCCTTGTGGCGGTGCATCAGGTATTCAAAGGGGTCGTAGATGTGCTGTTTGACCTTCTGCACGTCCGGGTCGTCGGGGTACATCAACGGCAGCTCCTGCTTGAACATCAGCACACAGGAGGGAATGGCCGCCACGATGTCCCAGCCGTCGTCGATCAGGCGCACCAGCTCGGGGATGTTGGCCCGGCGATACTTGTCCACTGTCTCCAGGTCGCCCTGTTCCAGCTTGGGCATGCCGCAGCATTCTTCCTTGTCGGTCAGGCGCACCGGGATGCCGTTGTGTTCAAACACCTTGATCAGGTCCTGGCCGACGTCCGGGGTATTGACATTGCAGTAGCAGGTGGCGAACAGGACTACCTTGCCCCGGGTTGGCTCGGCCTTCTTGACCACGGCCTGCACCGGCTGGTGTTTCTTCTCCCGCCTGCGCAGCGTATCGGAGTGGAACTCCGGCAGGTGCGCATCGGGGTGCAGGTCCATGACTTTTTCCATTACCTTGCGCACGGTCTTGCTGCGGTTGCCGGCGTTCAACACGCTGCCGACTACCGGCAGGCTGCCCACCGTCCCCTGGATTTTCGTGTTGCTGAGCAGTTTATGGCTCAGCTTGCGCTCACCCTTCTTGAACTGTACGGCCTTGGCTCGCAGCATCAGGTGGGGGAAGTCGAGCGCCCACTCATGTGGTGGCACGTAGGGGCATTTGGTCTGGTAGCACAGGTCGCAGAGGTAACATTGGTCCACCACCTTCCAGTAGTCTTCCTTGGCCACGCCATCAACTTCCATGGTCCTTGATTCATCGACCAGGTCGAACAGCGTCGGGTACGAGTCGCACAGCGACACGCAGCGGCGGCAACCGTGGCAGATGTCAAAGACCCGCTCCATTTCCCCGAGGAGTTGTTCCTCGTTGTAGAAATCGGGGTTTTGCCAGCCGAGGGCGTGGCGTGTCGGGGCCTCGAGACTGCCTTCTCGCATGGTGGTTCTCCCAAATGGGGTCAGAGTAAAAACTCCGGGG
>Ga0209536_100005947_pt1 | contig 18820 bp, 20 predicted proteins | sample DeeMarSeWOR28_12_FD_187461 | JGI IMG/M metagenome (GOLD analysis project Ga0209536, IMG submission 187461) | Marine sediment microbial communities from White Oak River estuary, North Carolina - WOR-2-8_12 (SPAdes) (version 2) | ecosystem: Environmental > Aquatic > Marine > Intertidal zone >... | reverse complement strand
TACGGGAATAATAACCCGTTGTCCATCGCCTACGCCTTTCGGCCTCGGCTTAGGCCCGACTAACCCTACGCGGATTAACCTTCCGTAGGAAACCTTAGGCTTTCGGTGGGCGTGTTTCTCACACGCCTTTCGCTACTCATGCCGGCATTCTCACTTCCCTTCGCTCCACCATTACTCACGTAACAGCTTCGCCGCTGAGGAACGCTCCCCTACCCTCCCCGGTAAAACCGGGGAGCCATAGCTTCGGTGACGAGCTTTAGCCCCGGTAAATTGTCGGCGCAACACCACTCAACCAGTGAGCTATTACGCACTCTTTAAAGGGTGGCTGCTTCTAAGCCAACCTCCTGGCTGTCTGTGCAATCCTACTTCCTTGCCCACTTAGCTCGCTCTTAGGGACCTTAGCTGATGGTCTGGGCTGTTTCCCTCTCGACCATGGAGCTTATCCCCCACAGTCTCACTCCCAGGCTGTGGCTAATGGCATTCGAGGTTTGGTTGGAGTTGGTAAGATACTCTCCCCCGAGTCCATCCAGAGCCCTACCTCCATTAGCTATCACCTGAGGCTGCACCTCAATGCATTTCGGGGAGAACCAGCTATCACCGGGTTCGATTGGCATTTCACCTCTATCCACAGCTCATCCGACAACTCTGCAACGTTGAGCGGTTCGGGCCTTCACTCCGATTCTATCAGAGCTTCACCCTGGCCATGGATAGCTCACTCGGCTTCGGGTCTAATCCGTGCGACTAAATCGCCCTGTTAAGACTCGCTTTCGCTGCGGCTCCACGATTTAAATCGCTTAACCTGCCACACAGATTAACTCACCGGCTCATTCTTCAATAGGCACGCCATCAGTCGCCGTAGCAACCTCTGACTGCTTGTAGGCACACGGTTTCAGGTCTATTTCACTCCCCTCCCGGGGTACTTTTCACCTTTCCCTCACGGTACTGGTCCACTATCGGTCATCAAGGGTATTTAGCCTTGCTCTGTGGTCAGAGCAGCTTCCCACAAGATTTCACGTGTCCCGTGGTACTTAAGGACAGATAAGGAGCCTTTCTCTTTCGGCTACGGGACTTTCACCCCCTGCGGTGGTCCTTTCCAGAGACCTTCACCTAGAGTCCGGTTTGTAACTCCTTGACCTATTCTGAGTTTGGTCATACCTGCCTTACAACACCATAACAACACAGGCCTCAGAGCCGTTAGGTTGCTACGGTTTGGGCTCTTCCCCTTTCGTTCGCCACTACTCAGGGAATGGATATCTTTTCCTCAGGGTACTGAGATGTTTCACTTCCCCTGCTTACCTCCACCCAGCCTATGTGTTCAGCTGGGGGTGACCAGGTTTTACCTGGACGGGTTGCCCCATTCGGGAATCCCCGGCTAGGCTTGCTAGACAGCTTACCGAGGCTTATCGCAGTCTTACCACGCCCTTCTTCGGCCCTTGATGCCAAGGCATCCACCATGCGCCTTTACCCGCTTGACCTGCTTCAGATTTGATATTAGTCAGCTTATTCAGTTTTTAAGGTTCTACATACAAAAACGGCCCGGTGATTCACACCGAGCCGCCAGCTCAGCTCACAATCACCTATTACTACCCTATGTGCTTATCACCATACTTATTCGATTTCTCCACTCGATGCAAGTTTATCATACCCCAGAGTCAGTGTCAAGGTCTTTTATACCCATTAAAACAATCATCCCTCTGGATACGGAGAGGGATGATTGAAACGAGATTTTACACCTGTTCGGTAGTGCTGACCCCACCCCCCAATTTATCTTTTCCCGCCCGCCGCCCTTAAGGAAAAAGAGGGGCTTAGCCCCTCTTTAACTCCCCTCGTTAGTCTGCGGCCACAGCAATGAACCTCCAACCTGACAGGAAGGCATGCCTATAAGGTGTGAGGGTGTTTGCATAAGAACTAGCCTCCCCACCGTTTTGGGGAGTCCAGAGGGGTGTAACCCCTCTTGGCGGGGGATACCAAGGGGGTGTCCCCCTTGGAAAACTAACTATTTTGTCTGTTAGAATAATGGTGTCTCCCTTGATTCCGATGACTGAACAAGCCAGCCATATACTGTTTCTAAACGCACGTTGGCATCAATCAGCATGACGCAGTGCGCTCCAGAGGTTTCTCGGAGTGAAACTCTGTCCCTGCATCAGAGTCGCAGCCCTGAAAACCCGCCCTGATATCCACAGGAATAGTAGACCTGTAGCCGCCACTCCCGCTAAAGCGGCGGCTATCTCCCCTCCACTTATTTCCCCACCGGCACCGATTCTGACCAGTATCCCGGATGGTGCTGTGAAGGGGATATAAGAAAGCAGACGGGTAAAAAGACTGTCAGGATAGTTTATTAGAAATCCCATAAACCATAAGGGGACAAAGCCAACCATGGTAATCAAAGGCGCTGTTCGTGACGCCTCCCGGGTCGAAGATGACATGGCACCCACCAGAATAGCTATAGTGGTCGACATGAAGTATCCGGTTATGAAACACGCCACGATGGTGATAGCCAGACTCCCGGAAATCGCCAGACCGCTGAGGTCCGGAATCTGGTCGAACATAGCAGGTATAGTAAGCATCGCTACGACAACCCAGATAGCTGTCTGTATCAGTCCGATGGCTCCCAGAGCGAGTAGTTTACCTGCCATGATTGAAAACGGTGAAGCCGAAGTGATGATTAATTCAACCAGGCGGTTCTCCTTCTCCTCTGATACGCTGGTTGTCATATTACCGACACCCGCCATGACGCCGAATGTCAAAAGCATGGCAAATACGGTCGGTAAAATTACTTCACCTATCGCCTGGGCGGTAGGTACGAGTTCCGATACAGTGCCGTCATCCTCCACCCTGAAATTCTCAAAACTAGCCGGTTCGGCAAGACGTGCCATGAGAGCAGGGTCAAGCTGCCCGGTAACAAGTCCTGTGGTAAGCAGGTTCCTGAAAACGCTCTCATCGACCCAGTTAGAAGGGAACCTTCCTATAAACGCGGCGTACTGCTCAACTTTGCCTGACTCGATATAGTCTTCGGCAACTATATATAAGGAAGCAATCTCCTCCCTCTCTATAGCTGCCAAGCCCTCAGAAAGCGTCTCGTATCTGAAAGGGCCATTCTGAGTTTCCAGTCCCGATAAAATACCGCTGTTATCGACAAAACCTATCCTTCCCAGGTCCACGTCGGATGTCGGGGCCTCGCTAGAGATTGCTTCCTGGATAAGCGGCACGACCCACACCGCGGCTATCATCAAGATGGGTATTGCCACCGTGAAGAAGATATACCCACCACTGCGAATGTGCCGGCGGAACTCCTCCGCGAATATAATCCAGGTCGCACTAGAGCTTCCGCGCACGCGACACCTCCTCAATGAATATTTCATTCAATGAAGGCATCATCCGTTCAAAACGGTCGACCTGAATTTCGGAGGCAGCGTATGACCGAAGTATCTGTTCAGGCGTTCGTTCCTCACTGATATCGTACTCAACCGTATCGTCCTGAAGTACCCTCATGTTGTCGTTCCGTAACTCATCCGGGATACCGGCGGCCTTAACCTGCACGGACTTGACCCCACGCTCACGCCTGATATCGTCGAGGTCTCCGAATAAGAGCAGCTTCCCCTCAGAGATAAGGGCAATACGTTCACACATCTCCTCGACATCGGACATGACGTGAGTGCTGAACATGATGGTCGCCCCGTCACGTTGCCGCTCGATGAGCATCTCCTTCATCAACTGGACATTAAGCGGGTCGAGTCCTGCAAACGGCTCATCCAGAATAATGAGTTGAGGCCGGTGGGCAATGGCAACGACGAACTGGGCCATCTGTCTCATGCCGCGGGAAAGAGAATCAACCTTCTTGAGACGGTATTCGTATAAGCCGACCTGTTTCAACAGATCATCGGCACGTGACTCAGCCTCGGCGAATGACATGCCCTTCAGGCGGATGAGGTACCGAATAGAATCCAGCACCCTTACCTTGGGGGGCAACCCGGTCTGCTCCGGCAGGTAGCCGACGCCTCTCAGTACCGAGCGCTGGGGCTCTGAGCCCAGGATCGACACGGAACCGCTGTCCGACCGGATAATGCCCTGGGCCATGCGAATTGTCGTGGTCTTTCCTGAACCGTTGGGGCCGAGGAATCCGAAGACCTCACCGGGTCTAACGTCGAATGACAGGTTATTAACGACCGTCCGATTTCCGAAAATCTTGGATAGACCCTCTACCCGCAGAACGTGTTCAAGCATATCCATATCCTGTCATTCAATATACAATAACACCTTATCATGGTCAAAGAGACAAAAGTAACTGTCAAAGCGCTGTGTCTGGGATAAAATGTATTCAGTCACGGTGATTTAATGCTTAACCGCGAAATCACCGTGTGCTATACTAGAATCACATACCAAAGAGTGAAGATAGATGACTACCAAGTCAAAAGATTATTACAAGATTCTGGGCGTGCCGAGAAACGCCAGCGAACAGGATATCAAGAAGGCCTACCGAAAGCTGGCGATGCAGTACCACCCCGACCGCAACCCCGGCAAAGAGGAATGGGCCAACGAGAAGTTCAAGGAGATAAATGAGGCCTATGGGGTACTGGGTGACCCGGAGAAAAAGGGACAGTACGACCAATTCGGTACGGTGGGTGATATCGGCGACATTTTCCGGAGCCGGACTACCCAGTCCGGTTTCGAAGACGTAATGCGTGATTTCGGTGGTGCCGGACTCGGCTTCGACTTCCTCGATGGTATCTTCGGTGACTTCCTCAAAGGCAGGAACTTCACCTTCAGGACATACCGCACCGGCCCTGGGGGCCAGGCAAGGGTGGAGTTTAATGTCCCACAGGGGGCGAGTATAGAGGAAATCTTCGGTAGACCGCCACAGCACCCCCCCAGCAGGGACATCAACTACGAAATAACCATTACCAAAGAACAGGCCGCCAAGGGACTCGAAAAGGACCTGAAACGTAAAGGTAAAAAGCTGAGAGTGAGAATCCCGGCAGGGGTCAAGACCGGGAGCAAGGTACGGCTGCGCAATGCCCGCATGACGACTGACGGCCAGCCTGGGGACATCCTGATAAAGATCAGGGTGAAATAATCACGTGTGAAGGAGACATGCATTGAGTGACAGAATGACCTGCACGGTTTTCCAGACAGACGCCGGGTGGATTGCGGTGATGGCATCAGAACGTGGCCTGGTGCGTGTAACACTACCTCGTGCATCCGCCGAGGACGCCTTAAATGCCCTGGGTGAGCGTGCTCAAGAGGCAATCCGTGCCGACGACCGCTTTTCCGACCTTGCAGCCCGGTTCCAGAGCTACTTCCGCGGCGGTAAACCGTCATTCACGGACAGGCTGGACTTATCCGCGGGCACGCCTTTTCAGCGTGCTGTCTGGGAAGGTGCCCGGCGCATCCCCTACGGTGAGACCCGGAGTTATGGTGAGCTTGCCGAAGAGATAGGACGACCGGGCGCAGGACGAGCGGTGGGACAGGCCATGAGCCGCAACCCCGTAGCAATCTTCATACCATGTCACCGGGTGATTGCCAGCGGAGGTAAACTCGGCGGCTTCGGTGACAGGCTCGACCTGAAGTGGTCTCTCCTCAGCCTCGAAACAGGCGACGGTCTTCCGCCGGACTATCCAAAGAGCTAGCAGGACAGCGAGTCCGAGCCGGCCCGATTCCGTCCTAGCTTGGTCTCGCCAGTATTCCTAATTTTCAGACCCATAAAGTTAAGCTCGTACGCCTCTATCGACCATTCATTGGCAAAGCTGAAGTAGGTATTGTCTCCGATGATAATGTGGTCCACGACCTTTATCTGCATTACGCTTGCACAATAGCACATACCAGTTGATAGCTTTCAGATAAATATAAATTAAGTTTGAGTATCTTGTGGTTTTACGCCCACGTTGTCATCCCCATGTTCGTGCAGTGGCTATAATCAGTTAAGGAAGGGGAGTAGAAATGCCCCCTTTTTGTTTGTTATTGACTTTGAATTATAATATCGTTATTAGCTAACCTTTAAATAGATAGTGTAGCGGTCAATGAAAAAATGGATTCTGCTGTCAATTATTCTTGCTACATTCATTAATCTCGTTACTTTTACAACTGGTGGGTGTAAGACTGACGAACCAGTTCTTTATATAGGTTTTATGGTACATCTCGAAGGCTGGGATCAAGAGGTAACCAACCAGGATATGTTTATGCACCATGCCGAGGCCGCCAGAGAATTGGCAAGTATATTTGAAGAGTATGAGGCAAAAATAACTTTTGAAGCAAGATCAGAATTCGTGGAAGGATGTATGAACTGGAATGATAACGTCTTGTTGGAGTTATATAATCGTGGCCATGGGATTGGAGTGCATGCTGATGTAGGTGGAGGGAGAGAAAATTTAACACAACTAAGTTTTGCATCACAAATATCGATAATGAAACAGGAAATGGAAAGGCTAACAGGGCTTGAAATATTACATGTGTCAGGCATTTGTTCTGAACTTGATTGGGTAAAAGCTGGGATAGACGCAGGGTACAAATTCGCTACAGGTACCATCGGATACTGTGCTATGTCGATGCCGGTGGATGAACGACCGCTAGAATACAGAGATTGTCCAAACCCCGGAGAATGCCATGGGGTTATTCCGGTTGAATTAGTCGATAGAGTAAATCCTTGGAAAACATCTACGGGCAGACACTGGTTAGAGCACGATCCCGGTGGTGAATTCGTAATACTAAGCGAAAGCGGTGTACTTGAAAACCTGGCAGAATATGTAAAAGGTGAAGGCAGCAGTGGCGGTGAATTTACCAGGGCGGACATAGATGTCTATATAGAGATGTTGGAAGAAGCTCTGACTTACACCAAAGATGGTCAAACTACTTTCCTTTATGTGGGATTAAGCATCGGAAGCCCTGAGATACACGAATATATGTATAAAGAATGGCTTGCGGCGATAAAACCTTATGTAGATTCTGGTCAAGTTGAATGGAAAACATTACCGGAAATATATTCTGCATACCTGGAGTAACCATTCTGTTATTGTGTTTAATGATAATTGACAAGCATTCTGAAAAAGCGTTCATTTACGCCAGTTTACAACCGATTCCTATAATGTAGCTATAACTACACCGGAACAGTGATGCCTATGTTCGTACTATTGTAGTTAGATACTCAACACGGCAAAATACTTACAGATTCCTCTCCGTTCGAAGCTAAGTACAAGAGAATCAAACATCCCGATGTTAGTTTGGTCAGAAAACCGTTTCTCTCTGCGTATCTAGCCCATTGACATCACATCAGCATAATCTTAGACTACGAATACTGAGCTAATATAGGGCGTTTATTACGATCTGTCCTAAGTGTCAGTCCTAGAATACACATGATGCCATTATGTTGTAATTGAATAAAAGGAGAATACACATGCTGAGGGGTGATACAGTTCTTCTGAGACCACTGAAGAGGTCAGACATCACCAACTTCCTGAAGTGGAACAATGACCCCGAGGTGATTCAATACCTTGCTATGTACCTGCCGATGACAGAAATGGCTCAAGAGAAGTTGATTGAAGACGCAGCCTCAAGGATTCAGGCAGGCACCGGTGTTATCTTCATCATCGAGGTTACTGAAGGCAACTCTAGTAAACCTATTGGACCTGTCGCGTTGAATGGTATCAATCCGAGGGACCATAACGCGACTTTTGGAATTTCTATTGGGGAGAAGGATTATTGGGGCAAAGGCTATGGAACTGAGGCTACCCGGCTCATCCTTGACTATGGTTTCCAACAACTAAATCTGCACCGTATCTCATCTTCAGTGCTGGCATTCAACGAACGTAGCATCAGGCTACACAAGAAGGTCGGCTTTAAAGAAGAAGGCCTCCAACGGGAAGCTATATTTCAGAATGGTCGTTTCCACGACCATGTAATGTTCGGTATCCTCAGAGACGAGTGGAAAGGGCATTAAGGCACCATGATGCGTTTCTGAGAGCGTAAGGTATCAGACCTATTCGCGTTGTCTGATTAACACCCTACATTTTAGCCTCAAAGCCACGCACTAATATTCTTAATATCGTTCCTTTTTGGCGCGTATCATCCCACAGAAAAGACAAACGGTATCAACCAATCGTACGCATGGCAGGACACACATCCCGGTTGTTCGTTTCTTAAAAGGTTCTATTTTTTATATTGACTTCCCACATTCACGGTGCTATCCTTTGCACACAACACGCAATACACATGAAGTCGACAGAGGAGGTAGCTATGAAAAACAGTACCCTATGGCTATTTATAGGTTGTATTGTGGTACTAACTCTAGCAGCAGGCTGCGGCGGCATTTCTCAGGCAGAATATGATACTGCTGTAGCTTTGAGGGACGCTGCACAGGACCAACTGACGCTTCTGCAAAATCAACTCGATGCTTTGCAGAACGACCTTGATGCTGCAGAAGACGACCTTGATGCCGTACTAGAGGCCATTGACGATGCCAACGCGGAAATCGCCTTCCTGGAAGCATTGATTGTTGAACTAGAAGAGGCTGCCGCAGAAGCAGAACAACCAGCCGTCTATACAAACGCTGAGTACGGGTTCTCTCTGGAGTACCCCAAGGAGTGGGCAGAGAAGCCGGAAGCTCTGGGGCCAAGTGTTGTTGTGCGAATAGGTGAAGGCGTGTATTTCATACCCGCCGTGAGAGTCATTATTCGCGACGAGGCTGAGGGAGTTACCCTAGAAGAAGTGTTCACCGCTCATTTGACGGAGGATGGTGGTAAAACAACCGATACCTTCACAGCAAGCGATGTCACTATTAACGGCACCGCATTCACTCAGGCCGAAGTGGCCTATAGCGGTGGGTACGGCGCATACGAAAGCCTTATCATCGGGCTGGTCAAGGATGGTAAGTGGATTATCATTGAAGTATACACCTTATCCTCCTACCCATTCTCCGATGAAGGCATTAAAACGGAAATAATGAACTCCGTGACATTCGAATAGTTGTTAGCCACCCTCCAAGAGATAGGTTTGAGAGCAGTTTTTTCTTAAGGAGGAAAAGACTAATGACCGGTCAATATTTCAGAAAGGAGACCTGTTAATGAAAAAGATAGTCCTTATTGGAATTACGTTATTGCTGGTGGTACCACTCTTCGCCAGCTGTAACGCCATTTCTCAGGAAGACCTCGATGCTATCTTGACTGAGGCGGATGAGGCAGATGCCCAGGCAGCGACCTTACACGACCAGATTGATACCGTGCAAAGCCAGCTTGATGCCGTCCAGAGCGACCTTGATGAAGCCCAGAGTGACCTCGATGATGTCAATGCGGAACTTGCCGAGCTAGAGGAATCCTTATACATTGTCAGCACTAACGCTGGGAAAGTCCGTGGCACGACAGAGAAAGACGTGCTTGCCTTCAAAGGCATTCACTACGGTGCACCAACAGCAGGTAGTGCCCGTTTCCTGCCCCCACAACCGGCGGAACCATGGGAAGGTGTATTCGATGCCACTGAATACGGACAAACCGCCCCGCAGTATGGGAGTCTCGCCACTCCGGATGTGAACCAGGGTGAAGACTGCCTGGTGTTGAATGTTTGGACACCAGCCGTAGGGGACGGAGACGAACGTCCGGTCATGGTATGGCTGCATGGTGGTGGTTATTCCTCCGGTTCAGGTTCAGAGCCCACCTATAACGGGGCCAACCTTGCCGATCGTGGTGACATAGTAGTAGTTACAATCAACCACCGGCTTAACGTCTTCGGCTACTTATACCTCGACGAAATCGGCGGTGAGGAATTTACCGGTTCGGGTATGGCCGGGATACTGGACATTGTTCTGGCCCTTGAGTGGGTACGGGACAACATCGAAGCCTTCGGTGGCGACCCGGACAATGTGACTATTTTCGGCGAGTCCGGCGGTGGTTCTAAGGTAAGTACACTATTAGCCATGCCGTCGGCAGAAGGCCTGTTCCATAAGGCTATTATTCAAAGTGGACCGGGACTGACAGGCGCAGACCCCGAGGCCGCTACAGCCTTTGCCGAGAGTTTGCTGGAAGAACTGGGCCTTGAGGCAGATGAACTCGACCAGCTTCAGCAGGTACCTGTACAAGAAATGCTGGATGCCATAAGCGCAATATCGGGTAGCCTGTCGCCGGTGGTGGATGGCTATTACCTCCCCACTAACCCATTCGACCCGGTGGCAGCACCAACAGCAGCGAACATCCCCCTCATAATCGGGACCAACCATGACGAAATAACATTTATGATGATGATGGCTGGTACTCCCGCTAACCCAGACATGACCGAAGAAGAAATGCGCGAACGCATGTCAGAAGCATACGATAATGCAGATGATATAATCGCCGCTTACTGGAGTGCAGACCCCGATCTGACACCCTGGCAACTGTACATCTGGATGCGTAGTGAAGGATTCCGACGGCCATCTGTTATACTCGCCGAACGCAAGGTAGAGGGTGGCACGGCTCCGGTCTACATGTACCTGTTTACCAAGCAATCCGAGCGCTATCCCGATTTTGGGACACCCCACTTCATGGAGGTGGCATACGTATTCGACAATACTGCTGATTCACCTAATGACGCGCTGGCCACGATAATGAGTGAGGCATGGATAGCCTTCGCCCGCAGCGGAGACCCCAACCACGCGGGAATGCCCACCTGGGAACCTTACACTCTCGATGACCGGGCAACGATGTTCTTCGACATCCCATGCGAACTGGTTTTAAACCCATATGGCGATGTACTTGACGTCTGGGAATAAACAGAGGTGATTGAGAGATACATGGCGGCAATATCATTATCTACAAAAGTCAAAGAGCTTATTGTTTATCAACGCCGATTTTCACAGGTAGGCTAAATGGAACCGCTTGGGGTGTATTGTGTCCACGATACCATGATAAAGGTAATCGAATATCTCGCGGGGGGACTGGTACATCGGCTTGCCCGCAATTTGCTCCTTGAGAAACTCTCGGGCCACTTCCTGCACCAGCTTAATACCGAAGGCGGAATGGGGGCCAATCCCCTTTAACTGCTGAAGCTCCTATGGGGACGCCGCCAGTACCCCTCTCAGGATCTTGAACCGTTTGATGGCCTCTTTTGCCTGCTGTTTACAGTCCCGCCGGGGCGTACCCAGACTCAGTAGCAGCTCGATGATTTCGTAGTCCTGAAAGCCGGATAGACCACCCTTGAGGAACCTTTCGCGTAATCGCTTTCGATGCCCCATTCCAGTAATATTCGAGGATAGCTCAGGACTGTTGTCATTCACCGCCATTCCAACTACCTTACCAAGACCATCCACCAGCCTACTTTTCAGACTTTGACTTGGAACCAGACTCAGGCTTACTCTTACGGTCCACCTTCCACCAGTCACCAAGACGCCAGTAGGTCTGCTCTGTGTACCCCTCTTTCTCCAGCTCGGCTTTAAGGTCTTCCCACGGGGGCAGGAAACGTTTCCTTACCCGGCTCCCCACGACAATGGGAAGCAATAAAAAGTAGAAAACGATGGCGCCAAGTCCCACTCTGAAATCGACCAAAAACAACATGGTGCCACTGGCCAACAGGAGTATTACACATCCCGCCAGAATAACATGTCTCCAGCCCGACTGAAGAAAGGCAGGGCAAAGCTCTGGCCTCACGTGGCGGCCGAAATCCCAGAGTGCCTCCAAGGCTGCTGCGACCAACAGGAGCACTATGCCCCCCAGTACAAGACCCAGTACCCATTGGGCAGATATCTCAAGCATGACGTCCTCCGCTAGCCGTCATCAGTCTACCTCCAGTCTCAGCCCCTGTTCGCCCACCAGCTCCACCAGACGCTGGCGAAGCTCAGAACAGTAGCCGGTATATACATTGGGCATCTTGAGGTCTGTGGTACTGCCATTATTGGTAATACACAGGTTAACTTCATCCCGCCCGGGAAATTCCTTGAAAACAGACAACACTTCCCGTAGTCGGGCAACATCACCCTCAGGGTCGTTGGTCGGAGACAAAGTAACCACCAGTCGGTTACGCACAACCGGCTTATCGGCAACGGCTATCTCTTCAGCAGCAGGGGCAGCAGGTCTATCGGACGGTGCCGGTACCGAGATAACTGGGCGAGGGACATCTTCAGTGCCAGTCAGCTCGGGCTGATAACGGGTAACACGGTCGCAATTCACCTGCACACGGTCATCCCGCACCCTGACCGTTCCCCAGACAACCAACTCATTGTCCGCCTGCCAGGAGTCGATGGTACCGTCATAAGTCCTCGGCCAGACCATCACCTCAATCTCACCACTGAAATCAGCCAAGACAACGCTGGCAAAACCACGCCCATCCTTGGTAGTGAGGTGACGTACCGAGGACACCCTGCCGGCGATACTGACGGTCTGCCCGTCCAGTTCGGCCACAACCTGCCCGCAGAAAGTGGCTTCGGCGCCTCCCCAACCCGGTTCCGGGCTGAAGGGTTTGTCCAGAGGGCTTATGCCCATCAGTTCCTTTTCCCAGGCACGCTTTTCCCTTTCCGGGATTTCAAAATCACCCAGTTCCAGGTCTGCCAGAGGGGCCGGCATTGACTCTCCCCAGAGACCGAACATGGTTGTCTGACCGCTGTCCCGCAGACGCTGTTCACGCTGTGCCAGTGACAGGATACGGTCGATATTATTGAGCAGAGCACCCCGGCTCCCGAGGCAGTCGAGTGCCCCGGCCTTGACCAGACTCTCCATGACACGCCGGTTGGTACCGCTCAGGTCACAGCGACGGCACAGTTCTTCAATAGACTTGAATTCACCGTTCCGCTCGCGCTCCGTAATAATCGGCTCGAGAGCCCCGGGGCCCGTATTCTTGATGGCAGTCAGCCCGAAGCGTACCGCCCGCTCACCATCCTCGACAGGTTCAATGGAAAAGTTGACCTGGCTCCGGTTAATATCCGGAGGCAGTACCTCAAGGCGCAGTCGCCGACACTCGGAAACACCGCTGGCGACCTTTTCCGCCTGGCCGGCATGCACACCGAGAAAGGCAGTCATATACTCCGCCGGGTAGTTTGCCTTCAGATAGGCGGTCTGATAGGCGATGAGTGCGTAGCCGACGGCGTGGGCCATATTAAAGGCATAGCCAGCGAAAGGTTCAATCAGGTTAAAGACCTCTTCAGCCAGTTTTTCAGAGAATCCCTTCTTGCGGGCGCCGGCGATAAAATTACGCTTCTCTTTTCTCATGACCTCCGGGATTTTCTTCCCCATCGCCTTCCGCAGGATATCGGCTTGTCCCAGGCTGTAGCCAGCAAAGGCCTGCACGATGAACAGTACCTGTTCCTGAAAGACAATTACGCCGTAAGTTTCCTCGAGGATGTCAGTCAGTGCCGGGTGTGGATAACGGATAGGCTCCTCTCCGTGTTTCGCTTTAATGAAGTGGGGAACCTGCTCCATCGGCCCGGGGCGGTACAGGGCGACCATGGCGGCAATATCATTGAAAGTGGTCGGCTTAAGCTCCCTGATATAGCGGCGCATCCCGGCACCTTCAAGCTGAAAAACACCGACGGTCTCTCCCGAGGCTAGCATTTCAAAGGTACGGGCGTCATCCATCGGAATATCATGCAGGTCGATATCGATTCCCCGGCTCTCTTTGATAATCTCCCTCGCCTTGCCCAGTATCGTCAGGTTAGCCAGACCCAGTATATCGAATTTCAACAATCCTATTAGGGCAATGTCGTCCATGGCGTACTGAACCATGACAGCGGAGTCACCGTCACCATTGCCCCGGCTCGGCCGCTGCAAGGGCACGTGCCGGGTGAGGGGCTCTTTGGAGATAACGACCCCGGCGGCGTGAGTGCTGGCATGACGGGAAACACCCTCGACACGCCTGGCTGAGTCGACCAGGTTACGGATGATGCTGTCCTGCTGATACATGGCACGCATCTCGACATTCTCTTCCAGCGCCCGGGCAAGTGTCATGCCCGGTCCAAAGGGGACAAGGCGGGCAACGCGGTCGACATCGGCATAGGTCATCCCCAGAGCCCGCCCGACATCGCGAATGGCTGCCCTCGCGCCAAGGGTACCGAACGTAATTATCTGGGCAACATGGTCCTGCCCGTATTTTTGTGCCAGGTAAGTGATAACCTCGTCACGCCGACCGTCTTCAAAGTCCAGGTCAACATCCGGCATCTCGACGCGTTCCATATTAAGAAAGCGCTCGAACACCAGTCCGTACTTAAGGGGGTCTATTTCCGTAATGCCCAGGCAGCGGAGCACCAGGCTGGAAGCAGCACTGCCCCTGACGCCGTACAGTATGCCCTGCTCCCTGGCGAAAGAGATAATGTCCCAGACTACCAGGATGTAGTTGGCATATTGGGTGTGCTTGATTACGTCCAGCTCATAGGCAAGTCGCTCGCTTACCTCGGGGGGAGGGTCGGGATAGTAGCGCGACAGTCCTTCATAACACAGTTCAGCCAGGTACTCATCGGCCGTCTTTCCTTCGGGCAAGCCGATTTCTGGCAGGTGGAGCCGCCCGAAATCGAGTTTCAGGTTACACATCTCGGCAATGCGCTGTGTGTTCTCAATCGCCTCGGGTATGTCCTGATAAAACTCAATCATCTCTTTGGGGCTTTTCAGGTAGAAATAGTCCCCGGCCATCTTCAGCCGTTTTTCATCATTTACTGAGGTATTGGTGCCGATACACAGCAGCAGGTCATGGGCGACAGCATCTTCCTGACGCACATAGTGGATATCGCCGGTAGCCACCAGCGGGATACCCAGCTCATTACCCAGGCTGATTAAGACCTGGTTTGCCTGTTCCAGCTCCGGAATGGGATACCGCTGTATCTCCAGATAGAAATCGCCGAAGGTCTCCCTGTACCACAGGGCAGCCTGCTTCGACTCGCTGAGTCTCCCCTCAACGATAAGGCGCGATACCTCCCCGGAAAGGCATGCAGACAGTGCCACCAGCCCCTGACAGTGCTCTTTAAGAATCTCCTTGTCCACCCGCGGTTTGTAGTAAAAGCCCTCCAGATGTGCCCTTGTGGTGAGCTGAATGAGGTTGCGGTAGCCCGTTTGGTTCCGCGCCAGCAGAATAAGGTGGTAGTTGTTCTTGTCAACGGCGGTACGACTGAGACGGCTCTCGGGTGCCACATAGACCTCGCAGCCGATGATGGGTTTGATTCCAGCCTCTCTGGCCGCCTGGTAGAACTCGATAGCCCCGTACATGACCCCGTGGTCGGTTATCGCCAGGCTGTCCATCCCCAGCTCTTTGGCCCGCGTGACCAGCCGGGGTATGCGGCACATGCCGTCGAGCAGGCTGTACTCGGTGTGTACATGGAGATGTGTGAACATCGAATCCCCTGCCGACATGATAAGCAATTATAACACAGCCGGGGTCTTTTGAAAGGGTATTATTTGCACTGATTTCGTCATTGTGAGTCCTCATATTGTCATTGCGAGGAGCGTAGCGACGAAGCAATCTCTTAGGTTCAATAAATAAGATTGCCGAGGGGGCTAAAGCCCCCTCGCAATGACATACTACTATTATCTACGGTGTGCTAGTTACAACGGGACCATTTGAAAGGTGTGTTGCCAGGGGAATTTGCAGTGCGGGACTACTGGGACGGTTGAGTAACCTCGCCCGGTGAGAAAAGGGCCTCGACCCCTTCCTGCTTACTGCTGTGCTCGGGCTGCATCAGGGGCGGACACTTCGCCAGCAGCCCCGGGTCGGTACGGAGCTCGGCAGCGAAGGCGAGGCAGGTGATGCAGCCACACTGCTTGCAGTTGGTCTTGGGCAGTAGCTGGTAGATATCAATCACCGTCGGCAGCTTACGCTCATTATAGTTCGGTGTAATCCGGTCCCGCTCCTGCCAGACCTGGTTGACCCGGTCGACGACCTCCTGTGCGACCCGAGGGACGTCGGAAACATCCAGAATTCCTGATACCCTGATATCGGTGGCGCGAAAGGCATAGCCGCGCTTGTTCTCCTCGCAAATCAGGATATGGTTATCATGGTCGTAGCGGGTATTCTCGTACACCGCATTCAAATAAGGTAGGACGGCGCTGATGTCACGCGTCATAGACACTTTCAGAGCGTAGAAGCCGCTGCCGGGAGCACATCCGGCCTCAGCCAACTCACACCGGTAATCTTTAATCAGTTCTTCCATCTAACCCTGATTCTACTACTCGGAAAGAAAGAAAAGCAAGGGGAGACAGACCCAAAAAGAAGAGAGGGTGAAGGGGTCTGACCTGTTTAAGAATTGGTGATACCTGGATGAATAAAGGGGACTCTGAGAAAACGTCTTTTTTGAATTAGAAGTGACATTACTTTGATGGCTCTCCGGTTAACAGTTCTTCAATTCTCTTGTTGATTTTCCTTAATTCTCCCCTCTGCAAATTGCGAAGAGCTTCTTCTTCCTTCATTGCAGACTCTATTGTGTTCGCATTTGCTCCTTTGGGGTCATTCAAAAATCGTATAATAGGCATTCTCGCTACGTTAATATCAGATTGTTTTTCTAATAAACCTTTAATATGGTCATCCAGTTCATTATCACTTAGTTACCCACGTAGTATCTCAATACGAGAGGTTAGTTGCTTCGCTTTATCCAGTTCATCAAACCACTCCTTTGTTGCTTGCTTTTCTGTACCTGAATCTCCGGCATCAATTGCTTTTTTAAACCTGACGGTGGCATTAGTCACCTGGTGCGAGCATTCTGTATAATCACTTATTGTTTGTCTTAACTGGCGGAGGGGTTCTTTTCTAGCATCTATTAGCCGGTTAATCCGAGCTTCTTCTGATTGATAAGCCAGTTGTTCCTTGATTTCGTAACGTCGGGCGTTTATCTGTTGCTTGGCAATCACGTAGGAAATAATACCTGTGATTATAGCACCTAGTAAAGTGCCTCCAAGCCCGATAAGTGCGCCTACTGCGATATCAGACATTGTTTTCCCCCTGCTAGTTATGTTATCAAACTATTTCACCTTTTAAATGACCTGTCAAGTTATTTGAGCTTACTGCAGGGTGTTCAAGAAGGGCGGCAGCCCCTCTTCTCTCTCTTCCCCCTTCCCCGCTGGGGAAGGGGGACACAGGGGGATGGATTTCCATGACAATAACCACGCCGACAGTGTACAATCTCAGCAGAAATGGTATTAAAGATTGCGGGTATTATCGCCAAATGGATATTCGTGCTATGTCTGCCCTTCCTGCTGCTGACGGCCAGCATCTGGTGGGCGGCCAACAGCCACTGGCTCTATACCTCCGGCTTCGAGCGGTATGACGTCGGCCAGACCACCGGCCTGAGTCAGGCGGAACTGGAGCGGATAGCCACCGAGCTGATTGACTATTTCAACTTACCCGAAGAATACGTCAGCATCACCGCGAACAACGACGGCCAGCCCTTCGAGCTGTTTACCGAGGAGGAAGTCATCCACTTCCGTGATGTCAAGGGGTTGTTCCGCCTCGATTTCAACGTGCTCCTGGGGACGGGTATCTTCGCAGCCGGCTATGTCGCCGTCAGCCTGCTGTGGCGACGGCCCCGGTACTGGCGGGGCCTGGCAAAGGCAACCCTTATCGGCAGCAGTATCACGCTGGCTCTGATGCTGGCCGTGGGGCTATGGACACTGCTCAACTTCGACCAGCTCTGGCTTCATCTCCATCTTTTCATCTTCTCCAACGAGTTCTGGTCGGCGCAAGGCTATATGTTGCAACTCTTTCCCGGTGGTTTCTGGTACGATGTCGTGAGACTATGCGCACTGATAATAGTGGTGACAACTCTTGTCCTGGGAGGGGTGGGGGGTGGTTATCTCCTGGCGACAAGAAGGTCTGCCTCCCGGCAATCGGACCCCCTGGCGAATACAGAGAATGGAGAGAGAATAGACAATGGTTAATATCCGTGAAGCGACAATCGATGATCAGGCAGAGGTGTTCGACCTGATGCGACAACTGATGACTTCGGCAACTACGGAAAGCCCCATTAACCAGACGAGCAGCATCGAGACCTTCAGGCAGGTAATCGAAGAGGGAAAAGGCACGGTGCTGGTCGCCGAAGAGGACGGCAAGATGCTGGGCCTGCTGACTCTGTCCTACCCCGTGGCAATACGCTGCGGCGGTATCTACTCCTGTATCGAGGAGTTCATCGTCACCGAGCAGGCCCGTGGCAAAGGGGTGGGGGGCAAGCTCCTTGAAGCGGCTATCAGCAAGGCCACCGAGAAAGGCTGTTACGAGCTCCAGGTGAACCGCCCCAGCGAGCTGGGCTATCCCGTTTACATGCGTCACGGCTGGAAAGACCTCGGCAAGCACCTGAATTATTATCCGGGCCGTTAATCCACCTGACAAGGTTTTACTTGCATTTGGTCGTTCTGTCATTGCGAGCCGAAGGCGAAGCGATCTCTCCTCCTGTGTAGAAATGAGATTGCCACGAGCACTAACGTGCTCTCGCAATGACATACTGCTACTGTCTTCTACTTGGTAGCAAACAAAACCAAACAGAAACCCTGACAACCTGCCTTGACATCGGAGGACGGGAAGGCTATATTATCAAAGGCAACTTACGGGCATGTACATATCCCTAGACATACACATGCCCTTAGAAAGGTAAATCGACTTTTGGAAGGCGAACACCTGGCTTCCGTCTGTGGAATATATTGTGGTGCCTGTCCCGTATATCGCGTCCGTCATGATATCGACCGGAAGAATTCGGAGAGAATTCTACAACGTCTGGGCGAGCAATTGAAGGTCCCCGTAGAACAGGTTACCTGCGAAGGCTGCCTGCATGAAGGACACTCCAGGGTAGCATTTGAGAGGTGCGATGTGGCACGGTGCGCCGCCAGCAAGCCAGGTGTATCTCGCTGTTCCGACTGCCCGGACTTCCCCTGCGACATCATCAACGAACACTGTAACAACGGCG
>Ga0209536_100005946_pt1 | contig 18823 bp, 15 predicted proteins | sample DeeMarSeWOR28_12_FD_187461 | JGI IMG/M metagenome (GOLD analysis project Ga0209536, IMG submission 187461) | Marine sediment microbial communities from White Oak River estuary, North Carolina - WOR-2-8_12 (SPAdes) (version 2) | ecosystem: Environmental > Aquatic > Marine > Intertidal zone >... | reverse complement strand
TAGCTGAATGTACCTTTAATTTTTCACCCCCACCTCTACCCTGTTAAATCCCTGCTGCGCAGGGGCCGCCAAAGGCGGCATTTAACAGGGCGAGCCCTCCCCCGTCAAGGGGGAGGGAATTTGTGGGGTTTCTGGATGAACATTGACTAACTGCCATTCCAATAGAGATGTTCCTACATCTTCTCAGGGGCTGAGACCCCCAGCAGCCCCAAGCCATTTCGTATTACTATGCGAATTGCCAGAATCAGTTGGAACCGTGCCCGCGCCAGATCTAGATCATCCTGGATTATCCGATGATGCTTGTAGTAACTATGAAAGCCAGAGGCCAACTGGGTCAAGAAGTATGGAATCCGATGCGGCTCCAGAAAACGGGCACTGTTTTCCACTACATCTGGATAAAGACTGAGCTGCTTGATGAGAGCCATTTCTTCCGGCAGGTTCAGTCGGTCCAGATTTAGATTCTCCTGATCATCCAAAGAGAGATTCCGTTCTGCAGCCAGCCTTGTGATACTGCTAATCCTAGCATGACTGTACTGAACATAGTAAACTGGATTGTCAGTGCTTTTTTCCTTGGCTAATTCGAGGTCGAAGTCCAGCGGGCTGTCAGAGCGACGGGTAAGAAAAATAAAACGCGCGGCGTCCAGGCCAACTTCATCAACCACGTCTCTGAGGGTCACAAATTCACCGGCGCGTGTGGACATGGCCACTTGTTTTCCCTTGCGCAACAGATTCACCAGTTGCACCAAGAGTAATTTAAGAGCTTCGCGTTCTTGGCCCAAAGCCGTAACCCCGGCATACATCCGTTCCATATAGCCGTGGTGATCAGCCCCCCAAAGATCAATGACCAGATCGAAGCCGCGCAGGTATTTATCCTGATGGTAAGCTAGGTCCGAGGCGAGATAGGTGGTCATGCCATTGGCCCTGACTACCACTCGATCTTTTTCATCTCCAAGTGCGGTGGAGCGAAACCAGAGGGCACCATCTTTTTCATATACGTAGTCGCTCCCCTTCAGAGTTTCAATTACCCGGTCCACTGCTCCATTCTCATAGAGACTCTTTTCGCTAAACCACCGATCGTAATGGACACCGAACTCCTCCAGATCATTTCGTATGCCTTCGAGAATACGTTTGCCCGCGTAGTCACTGAACAGTGGCAAAGCCTCCTTCTCGGTTGCATCAAGATAAGAGCCACCATGGATTTCCTCCATCTCGCGGGCCAGGGTTTCAATATAGTCACCCTGGTAGCAAGTTTCGGGAAATTCTAGCTGGCGGCCCAAAAGTTGCTGGTATCGCAGAAGTACAGAGCGCCCAAGGGTCTCGATCTGAGTGCCTGCGTCATTGATATAGTACTCACGCTCCACCCTGTGGCCAGTTGCTTCCAGAATGCTGGCAAGAGCATCACCAACAGCAGCTCCTCGCCCATGCCCGACATGCAAGGGACCGGTAGGGTTGGCACTGACGAACTCCACCTGCACATAACGGTCATGTCCAAGGTTAGAACGCCCGTAGTTCTTATCAAGACGGTGTATCTCGGCCAGGACCTCTAACCAGGCCGAGGGACTGATTATCAGGTTAATGAATCCCGGGCCGGCAATTTCTACCTTGGCGAAAAGTCCATCACCATCCTCCAGCTGTTCAACAAAGGCGGCAGCGATATCTCGCGGAGAACATCTGTTAGGCTTTGCCAGATTGAGGGCGACATTTGTGGCAAAGTCACCGTGTTCTTCTTGTCTGGGGACTTCAAGCTGGATCTCAAAACCGGGAGGTATTTGGAAAAGGTCAAGTTCACCGCACCGTTTCAAAGCGCTGTTAAGTTGCTGCAGAGTTCTGGCTTTAATCATAAGTGAACCTGTTGGACTGGATGCCAATCTTCAGAGCGCTTTTGATACCATACTCTCTTGCCACTGTCGAGTTCGATCCAAGTGTTCATGCCCCAAAACAAATATCTCTCGCCCGCTTCCCCTCGGTGAGACCTGTCGACGAGCTCAAGTCGAGTCGCTCGGGGTCGCTAGAGCCCTCGGAGGGCTCGGAGAAAAAGAAGCAATAGATATCGTCCAATCGCCTAAAAGTTCCCGCTGACGCGGGAGGTCCCGATAATGCTTTATCGGGACCTAAGGGGAACTCTTGTTGGCCAGAACAAGCGAGCTTCCTCTGGGCAGCAAGGACTCCCCGTTAACTTTTAAGCGATCTTTCAATGCCGGAATACATGATTGCATCCATCTTATTATGTTTGAGCTCTCAGAGTTCTCTGTGCTCTCTGTGAGAGATTGAAAAATCGGATGACCACTCGCTGTTCTCATGGTACCGAAGAGTTCAAGAAGTGCTTTTTGCGAAGTCCTCCGAAATTGCAGAAGATCTCGTAATTTATAGTGCCGGTTTTGGCGGCGATCTCATCGGCAGTGATTTCCTGGTCTCCCTGTTTTCCCAAAAGAACTACCTCATCATCCGGCTGAACTTCTGGAATATCAGTGACGTCCACTGTGGTGAGACACATGGAGACGCGGCCAACCACAGGCGCCCGGCGATTCCGGACCAAAACCTCGCCCTTGTTGGACAAAAGGCGGTCATAACCGTCATCGTATCCTATGGGCAAGGTGGCGATCCGGCTGGGTCTTGAGGTGAGGTAAGTGCAGCCGTAGCCAACCGGAGAATCGGCGGGTACCTCTTTCAATTGTAGGACACGTGTCTTTAAGGTCATCACAGGTTTGAGCGGAACGGGGCGATGAAGTTCCTGAGAAGGGAGGCCGCCATAGAGCATTATCCCCGGTCGAACCAGCTGGAGGTAGGAATCAGGGAGGTCAATTATTCCTGCCGAGTTGGCCATGTGAGCATAGCGAAAATTCAAACCAATATTTTCCGCCTGGATCAAAAGCTGGCGAAAACGTTCAAGTTGCTGAGAACTAAAGGATTTATCATGTTCATCGGCAGAAGCGAAGTGGGAAAGTAAACCCTCCACCCGAATCCCATCGAGTGATTGGACTAGCTCGAAAAAATCCTTCGCCTCGCGGTAAGGAACTCCTAGACGTCCCATGCCGGTGTCGATTTTCAGGTGTACAGGTATTGGAGTATCTGCTGCCAGAGCAGCGGATGAAAGCTCCCGAGCAAAATCACTCCGGTAAAGCACCGGGGTCAGACCATGATGGATGACATCGGTTATCTCGTCTTTTTCGATGCCTAAAAGAAGAAGTATCGGGCTGCTTACTCCTTCTTGCCGAAGAGTCATAGCCTCACGAGATGTGCTAACGCCCAGGTATTCGACGCCCTGGTTTTCAAGCTCCCTGGCTACCGATACCATGCCGTGGCCGTAGGCATCCGATTTGACTACCCCTAGAATGGCCGCAGTTTGACCAACCAGCTTTCTGACCTGGGAGAAGTTGTATCGCAAGGCCTCCAGATCGATTTCGATAGTGCTACCAACCATAATCACTCCGATTGCGAATTCAGGAATTTAGTAGTTGCTTCAGTCCCAATTCCTAAATTCTTCAATTATTGTTTACGTGCGCCCAAAACTAGCCCATTTCCTTGCTATATTCAAGTGCAAAGGGAGGAAGGAGGCATAGAGGATTTTGGATTTCGGATTTCGGATTGAGGAAAAAGCTTAGAAGACAGAGTTCAGAGCACAGTCATTAAGTCATTTTGGCTTAGGCCCGTCATTCATGGTCATTCATCGTAACGACCTATTGACAACAAATGACAGCGAAGCGTAATGACGTCCACGTTTAGTGGCCAAGTGACTACGAATGACAGCGGAGCACAATGAAGCTGAAGCCAACTGTCTTCCTTGACATCCAGCGAGGGCGCGACTTACAATTTAATGTTTTAGAATTGCCGACGGCCAGGCGCAGTATTTTTGATCAACAGACAGATAAGGCTGTCCGACAACCCCTTTCCCCTCCCCTGGCGGGAGGGGATAAAGGGGAGGGGGACCTAATCGTATCTAGCAAAGAGCATGGCGCGGGACGTCAATAGAAGGCTTTTTTCGCTAGGCGCCATGAAGATTTTAACCCCCACCCTAACCTTCCCCGTCAAGGGGGAGGGGATTATAAGGTTATCGGAAAGCCTCAGATGCAGGCATGAAGATAATTTACGGGATATGTTATGAAGTTTTTCCTCAGTGTTCTGGGCATGGTCATGATTGTGGAAGGGTTACCATACTTTGCCTTTCCTGAACGGATCAAGAGCTGGCTGGTTCGAGTCAGTGAGATGGAGGCAGCACATTTGCGGGCCTTTGGTTTCATGGCCATGTGCGTGGGCATGGCTCTCATCTATCTGAGCCGCAAGAGTAACCTTTTCTGAAGACAATAGAGAATGCGGCATAAATGTGCCAGCGCATTCCCCATGCCGCCGAGGAGTAGCCGTGGGTAAAGCGAAAAAGGGTTGTTTATAGATGGAAACTAGCTATACTGGTTGACTTGAAATTGCAACTGTGCTTAGCTTGCGTGGCCTAACATCAGGTACAGTCGGTAGTAAGCCCATGTACTCCTTGAAAAATTATCAATACGAACTCCCAAAAGAGCTCATTGCTCAAGTGCCGCTCCGGCAACGGGATGAATCTCGGATGCTGGTACTGAACCGTGCAAAGGGGAGCATGGAACACAGCAGAGTCGCCGCTTTGGAAAACCACTTGGCAGAAGGCGATGTGGTTGTGGTTAACGACACCCAGGTGGTGCCAGCACGCCTTGTGGGACGGAAAGGGTCTGGTGGGCGAGTAGAGCTTTTGGTATTGCATCCAGCGACTGATCATACGGTTTATCGCTGCTTAATCAAATCCAGTAAACCGGTAAAGCCGGATTCGATTCTAACCTTTGCTGATGGACTTCGGGCAAGGGTTTGTGAGCCGTTGGTGGATGGTCAAACGCGGGTGGAATTTTTGGATAATCGATCTTTGTTGGAAATTCTAGAATGTGCGGGCTGTGTTCCCCTGCCACCATACATCAGTCGAAACGGTGGACCGGATGGGGTTGATGATGCCCAGGCCTATCAGACCGTCTACGGGGTAAGACCTGGAGCTGTGGCAGCGCCAACAGCGGGACTACATTTTACTAATGATCTTCTTCAGAGTCTGAAACAAAGGGGTGTATCCATTGCCACCTTGACCCTGCACGTTGGTTTTGGCACCTTTCAGCCGGTGAGGGAGTCAGACATTCGTAAACATCGGTTGCATGGGGAGTTCTTCGAGATTCCAGCTGAAACTGCGCAGGTTGTTAACCGGGCCAAGGAGCGGGGTATGCGAGTGGTGGCAGTTGGCACCACAACGGTGCGGGCCTTGGAATTTGCGGCGAGCCAAGGGCGGGTCAATAGCGCCAGTGGCTGGTGTGATCTTTTCATTCACCCCGGGTACCGCTTCCAGGTTATAGACAGTCTGCTCACCAATTTTCATTTGCCGGGTTCGAGTTTGATCATGCTTGTCTCTGCCTTGGTAGGCCGCGAACTGCTGCTGGAAGCATATGCTGAAGCTATGCGGATGCAATATCGGTTCTATAGCTATGGCGATGCCATGTTCATCGAGTGATCACTACTGTGGAGTTTCAGCTCTGGAAACAAGATACAACAGGAGCCCGTCTGGGGGAGATACGGACGGCTCACGGCGTGGTCCACACACCTGTGTTCATGCCAGTGGGGACAAGAGGTACGGTAAAAGCGCTTACGCCGGAAGATTTGCACTCGCTAGGCGCCGCCATGGTGCTGGCCAATACCTACCACCTCTGGTTGCGTCCCGGAATGGACTTAATAAAGGCGGTTGGAGGGTTGCACAGGTTCATGCACTGGGGTGGCTCTCTGCTCACTGACAGTGGTGGTTATCAGGTTTTTAGCCTGGCGCCGACTCGTGAGATCAGTGAAGAGGGAGTAGCCTTCCAGTCCCATTTGGACGGCTCGCGTCATTTTCTTACTCCTGAATTGGCAATACAGATTCAGGAGGCTCTCGGAGCTGACATCATCATGTGTCTGGATGAGTGCACTCCGTATCCAGCGAGTTCCGAGTATGTAGAGGGTTCTATGGAGCGCACCTTACGGTGGGCCCGTCGCTGTCTCCAGGCACAAACCAGGGAAGATCAGGCTCTTTTTGCTATTGTCCAGGGAGGCATGTCTTCTGAACTCCGGCGGGTATGCGCTGAGAGGCTAGTGGAGATGGATTTTCCCGGCTATGCTCTTGGCGGTCTAAGCGTCGGCGAACCAAAAGAGGAAATGCTGGAGGTGTCGGCAGCATGTCTGCCCCTGCTACCCGAGGACAAACCCCGTTACGTGATGGGTGTAGGCACACCTGAGGATCTTGTAGATCTGGTGGGCCTTGGAGCCGATATGTTTGATTGTGTTCTTCCTACCCGCAATGCTCGTAACGGTATGCTCTTCACCAGTAGCGGCAGGATAGTGATCAAAAACAAGCAGCACCGAGATGAAGATATGCCCATTGATGAGCTTTGCACCTGTTATACTTGCAGCCACTATAGTCGGGCATATTTGCGCCATTTATTTATGGCCAAAGAAATTCTGGCCTATCGGCTGAATACCATCCATAATTTATGGTATTTTTTGGAACTGATGCGACAGATGCGGCGTGCAATTGCGGCCGGTACTTTTGAAGAGTTTAGGGCACACTTTTATCAACTGCGACAAGTGCACAGTGGGAACTGAGAGCTAAGGTTGGAAGCAGGTTTGGTTGGTTAACCGCCTTTTCTGCCAATTGCAAGTGCTTCCCTAGGGCACAAGGAGGCTTTCAATGAACTGGACAGGCCTGGCATATGCCATGGGCGTTGGAGGGACTGGTGGTGGCCAGGGTGGCGGGTTCGCGGCCATGGTGCCGCTGCTGCTAATGTTCGCCATCTTTTACTTCCTGCTGATTCGACCGCAGCAGAAAAAGCAGAAAAAACACCGCGAATTACTGGCTGCCCTGAAGAGGGGCGACACGGTGGTAACTGTTGGCGGGATGCACGGCAAGATCACTGGGATCACCGAGAAGGTGATAACCTTGGAAATCGCCGAGAAGATACGGGTTAAAGTGGGCCGAGGCTATATAGCCGGTATGGCATCCCAAGATCCGGAACCACCTAAGAAATAGCAGAACTCAGGAGGTTTGCCGCCAAATGCATAGTGCTTGGCGCAGCAGGCAGCAAGCAGAAAAATACCAGGCACTAGGCAGTATGCACTAGGCACGAGTTCACTTCTAATTTTGGATTTGGCGAATTTGTAGTTTTGACCTTGATTCTAGTTGCACAATGAAAAATGTGAACTGAAATGGTGCCTAGTGTCCACTGGTTAGTACTTGGTGGCGATATGAAGGTGCTCGGCAGTATGCACTCTCGGCTTTGCTGTTATTCGGCCATTTTACCCAGATTGAATACTTACTTTGAGAGGAGAGATTTAGCGTGAAGGATCTGAGGTGGCGAGCGGCAATAGTGCTGGCAGTTTTTGTGGTGGCGCTAATCTATTTGCTCCCTACCGTGGGCAGTGAACTGCCAGCGTGGTGGGTTAAATTCTTCCCCGATGAAAAAATCCATCTCGGACTTGATCTCCAGGGCGGAATGCATCTGATCCTCGAGGTGGATAGTGCCAAGGCGGTGGAAAATACGGCTGAACGTTTCGCTCAGGACATCAAGGATGAACTGAGCAAAGAACATATTCGGTTTCGGCTGGTGGAGCGAGAGGGCGAGGACGGAGTGAGATTGCTCCTGCCAAAGGATCAAGACTGGCAGCAATTGAGCGACCTGATCAAAGACAAATTTCCTTTGTTGGAGGTGGTGAATCGTAATCTTACCGAGGACCTGCTCCAGGTTCGTCTCAAGATTGAGGACAGCCAAGTTCGCCATATCAAAAAGCTCTCTGTAGAACAGGGATTGGAGACCATCCGTAACCGGATTGATCAATTCGGTGTTAGTGAGCCGGATATTCGAACCCAAGGGGAAAACCGGATACTAGTGCAGTTGCCAGGTATCAAGGACCCACAGCGGGCCATAGATCTCATTGGCAAAACCGCCCTGTTGGAATTCAAGCTGGTGGATGAGCAACGAAGTGTTGAAGAAGCCTTGAAAGGAAGAGTACCCGCCGGTGACAAAATTTATTATGGTCGGCGGGTCGATCCGGTGAGTGGTCAAGTGAGTCGCAATGCCTACCTGCTCAAGGAACGCACCCTACTCACTGGAGAGTATCTGACTAATGCCGAGGTGCGCATTGACACTCAATACAATCGGCCATACGTCGCCTTGAGTTTCGACGCCCGCGGGGGCAAGCTCTTCGAGAAAGTCACCGGGGAGCACGTAAAAGAGAGGTTGGCCATCGTTCTTGACGATAATGTCTATTCTGCTCCCGTTATTCAGGACCGCATCAGTGGAGGCAATGCGATAATCGAAGGTCAGTTCAGTATGGAGGAGGCCAAAGATCTGGCGGTGATTTTACGGGCTGGATCTTTGCCCGCCCCGGTAAAAATTCTTGAAGAGCGCACCGTGGGTCCATCTCTGGGGAGAGATTCCATACGCAAGGGCCTCTTTTCCATGGCAGTGGGCGGCGTGTTGGTGGTGGCTTTCATGGTTATTTACTACGGAAGTTCAGGAATAATTGCCGATTTGGCCCTGATCCTGAATATCGTGTTGATTATGGCAGGACTGGCCGCTTTGCGCGCCACCCTAACCTTGCCGGGCATTGCCGGTATCATTCTCACCATTGGTATGGCGGTTGACGCCAATGTGCTGATTTTTGAGAGGGTGCGGGAGGAATTGCGCTTGGGTAAAACACCCCGGGCAGCACTAGATAGCGGCTACAGTAAGGCCACCCTTACCATTCTGGATGCGAACGTGACCACGCTGATTGCTGCTATTGTTCTCTTTCAGTTCGGCACTGGTCCGGTGCGGGGTTTTGCCGTCACCCTAAGCCTCGGAATTGTGGCCAGTATGTTCACCGCTATTTTTGGATCAAGACTGCTGTTTGATTACTTGATGCAAAAACGGCGAATGCAGAAGTTAAGCATATAAACAATTAGGGAATTATAGAATTAGGGAATGAGGGAATTAGCAGTAACTGTGACAATAATTAATTAAGTTGCTGGATAAGAAACTCCTCTGTTCCTTAATACCTAAATTCCAGAATCCCTCAATCCCTAAATTACAAAATCTCTAGAGAGGTATTATGGAGTTTATCAAACCGGGCATCAACATTGATTTTGTTGGTCGACGCAAGATCGCATTCACTGTATCCGTGATAGTGATTCTCATTGGACTTGCCGGCCTTATATGGCGTGGTGCCAGTCTTTACGGCATTGATTTTGCCGGAGGTACCGTTATCCAGCTCAGATTCAGCAATCCAACCAGTGCTGACAAAATCAAAGAAGGTCTCAAGCCCCTCGGACTGGACCGCAGTGCCATCCAAAGTTTTGGCGGTGAGAGAAAAAACGTCTTTTTAGTCCGTACCGACGTTTCCAGATCAGAGCTGGCCAACATCAGTAAAGAGGTGAAGGACAGCTTGGAGCGCACCTATGGTGAGAATACGGTCACGGTGGAAAGAGTAGAGATGGTGGGCCCCAAGGTAGGCAAAGATCTACGCCAAAAGGCGCTCTTAGCCATCTACTATGCTCTGCTTTTCATCGCCATCTACATTTCTGGAAGGTTTGAACTGAAATGGGTGCCGGGATTAATCATGGCCGGGGCTTTAATTCTAGGCGTATATGTCCTTCGCAGCGTAGGCATGAGTATCCCCATGCTAATCATGGCGGCGCTGGTGATCACCTTGGCCTGCTGTTGGTTCCTGCGACTTAAATATGCCCTTGGTGCGGTGATTGCTCTAATCCACGATGTGATGATCACAGTTGGCGCTTTTGCCCTTACAAACAAGGAATTCGACCTTACTGTGGTGGCGGCCTTGCTTACCATTATCGGCTACTCACTAAATGACACCATTATAGTCTTTGACCGCATCAGGGAAAACCTGCGCAAGGCCGGGAAACGCGACTTTGGTGAAGTAGTTAACAGCAGTATCAATCAGACCCTCAGCCGAACGATTCTTACCTCCGGAACCACCTTGGGGGTGGTTACTGCTCTTTTCATCTTGGGTGGCGGGGTAATTCATGACTTTGCTTTTGCCCTGATGGTGGGAGTGGTGGTGGGTACCTACTCATCCATTTTTGTTGCTAGTCCGGTTCTGATTGCTTGGGAAGCCAGGTTTGCCACCGCTCGGGTGCGGGCCACGGCAAAGAGGTGAAAAAGCGCATAGCGCAAAGCGCATGGCGCATAGCGCGAGACATATGAACTATTAGTTAGCACTGTCAAAAGCCGCAAACTCATACGATTACGTTGATTAATTCGTGCATAGCTCAAATCCAACCGGAAATCGCCTTATAGGCTAAACAGCAAGAATATCAGTATCATACAGAATCTAATCGCATTTAATGTCTGCTCAGGTATGCTTTTTGCTAGGTCATCGTGGTTGACACATAGAAAAAATGTGTGTATTGGTCACAGGTTAGAAGGCAGGTCACAAAAAAGCTGTCATCAAATCGGCTGCACCTAAACGCAGGAGAGGTCAACCGTGAAACGAACAAAGCTTTTTTGGTTGATGGTGGGCACGCTGCTTCTAGCTTTCACGCTAACATCCCAGGTGAATGCTCAAGAGGCAGCTCCTAATGGCGACACTGACCAAGAAACCTATATTCATTTGGTGGTGAAGGGTGACACTCTTTGGGATATCTGCGAAGCGCTCTATGGTAATCCCTGGGTCTGGCCCAAGGTCTGGCAGTTGAACCCCCATATAACCAATCCTCATTGGATTTACCCCGGCACCGAGCTGCTACTCTACTATGAGGTGGCAAAATTCTACGAAGAAAGCACTGCCGTTGAAGAAACAGGGGTGGTTGAAGAAGTTCTTCCACCACCTCCACCGCCGCCACCACCGCCACCGCCCAAAGTTCCCACCATAACCTTTTCGGAAATCGATCAGGTGGGATTCATTACACCCTTCCAGCCCAAGGGTGTCGGTTTGATCTTGGGAGAGGAGACGGAGAGGAAGCTCATCGGCTCGAATGACAAAGTCTATGTCAAGTTCCGCAAGTCAACTCAGCCGGCAGTGGGGGACCGTTTTTTCATTTTCCGGACCTCTGAACTGGTTAAACACCCTGTCAGCAATAAAGAGGTGGGATACCTGAATACAATTCTTGGCATATTGGAAATCACTTACGTTGCCCCAGACCACGCCCAAGCGGTGATTGTCAGCTCATATCAGTCAATAGAGGTCAAAGACAAATTGATGCCTTACAAGAAAAGATCTGAGGAGATAGCCCTTCATCCCGGCACTGAGCCCAAGAAGGGAAACATCATTTTGGCCAAGGGGCTTGTACGGTTGATTGCAGACCAACAGGTTGTCTTCATCGATCTCGGCGGCAATGACGAGATCAAGGCAGGCAACCGCTTCGAGGTTTTCCGGCAACCCCTAGCGGAAGATCTTCTTGCTGACGATGAATCCAAAATCATGCTCAAAGATCAGCCCATAGGCGAACTTGTGGTGTTGGCAGTGGAGCAGGAAACAGCCGCGGCCTTGGTCACCAAATCATTAAACGAGTTTATGCCGGGAGAGAAAATTAGGCTCATGACGGAAAACTGATCAACCTATTGCCATAAAGAACCGCTGCGGGCCATGGGGCTGGGAATCCAGTTTGCATGGCCCCTTTTTTGGTTTGGAACCTGTATTATTTTTAATCCAGAAGGTAAGGAAGCTTATAGGTAAATACCATGAACAAAGAACTCGGCTGGCTGGCGTTGACCCTGGTTCCCGGCGTAGGAGCTAGGACATTTCACCGGTTGATTCAGCGTTTTGGCAGCCCTGACCGTGTATTTACAGCCCGGAGGAGCCACCTGGAGCAGGTACCGGGGCTGCAGAAGGGGAGCATCGAAGTCATTCGCTCCCTAGAAGCTAGGAAGGCCGCCGAAAAGGAAATGATTCGGCTGCGTTCACACGGCATTCACCTAATTCAATGGGGCACTGAAGAATATCCCGCCTATCTGGCCAACATCTCTGATCCCCCACCGCTTCTCTACTTAAAGGGCACACTGTCGCAGGAAGATGAGAGGGCTGTGGCTGTGGTGGGGTCACGGCAAGCCTCACCGTATGGTTTGAGTGCCTGCAAGAAACTGTGCAGGGAGTTGGCATGGCAGGGATGGACCGTGGTGAGCGGCATGGCACGGGGCATCGATAGTGCCGCCCACAGGGGAGCCCTGGACGGGGGCGGCAGAACCCTAGCGGTTTGGGGGACAGGACTGGATGTAGTCTATCCAAGGGAGAATCAGCAGCTATCCCGACAAATAGCTTCCTCTGGTGGTGTTATCAGTGAATTTCCCTTGGGTACCCCACCGGAACCAGGTAACTTTCCAGTTCGCAACCGGCTCATCAGCGGTCTTGCCCTGGGCGTGGTAGTGGTGGAAGCCACGGCAAAGAGTGGATCGCTTATTACTGCCAGGATGGCACTGGAGCAGGGGCGTCAGGTTTTTGCAGTACCCGGCCCAATCGACCGGCGAGGAGTTGAAGGTACACACCGTTTAATCAAAGAGGGGGCCAAGTTGGTAGAAAGAGCAGAAGACATTATTGAAGAGCTCCTTCCCATGGTGGACCGCAGATTGCATGTTGACACTGTAGACCCAAAAGGTATGCCCACTGGTGAGCATCCTGAGCTGAATGACGAGGAACGGCAGCTCTGGGATATGCTGGGCATGGACCCTCTCCACATTGATTCCGTCGCTCGTCAGTTGGACATAAGTATATCCCAGACCGCAGAATTGCTATTGCGTCTGGAGATTAGAGGGTTGGTCAAGCAGCTTCCGGGTACTTTTTTTGTGCGAGATTCTTACAGTTAGCTGGTCAGGTTCATTTTAGTTGTTATATTAGAAGCACCATAGGCATGGAGTAGTGGAGCATTGGAGTGATGGAGTATTGGGATTTACAGAGGTAGCTTCTATTGCATTACTCCAGTAATCCAACACTCCATTAGTCCAGCGCGAATTTGGTCGGCAGGTAGTCTAAAATTGGTTTTGCACCACAAAGGGCAAGAAAAGAATAGGGTCAGCAGTAGGGTGGGCACCGCCCGCCGAATCTCGGGCGGGGATAAACCCCGCCCCTACATCAGATACGTTTGTTGAGAATTGTAAGGGTGGGGTTTACCCCCACCCGCAGGGCTTTTCATTATTTTTGTGTACTTCATGGTTTTCATGGTTCAAAACAATACATTCTCCCTGGAACTAGAGAAAGGATCGAGGATACTTAATGGGCAAGTCACTTCTGATCGTTGAATCACCCACCAAAGCGCGAACTCTCAATCGCTACCTCGGCGACCGTTTCAATATTCTGGCCTCAGTGGGTCACGTTAAGGATCTGCCCGAGAATGAACTCGGGATCGATATCGACAACAAGTTTGAGCCGCACTATAAGATAATCAAGGGAAAAGAAAAGGTTATTCGTGAACTAAGGAAAGCGGCTAAGCAAGCCGAAAACATCTACCTGGCCCCAGACCCGGATCGGGAGGGAGAAGCCATTGCCTGGCACATCGCCGAGGAACTTCGGTCCTCCCGCAAACATATTTACCGGGTCCTTTTCAATGAGTTAACCCGCAATGCCATCGAGAAGGCTCTGGAGCATCCTGGAGAACTGGACCAGCAGAAGTTCGAGGCCCAGCTGGCCAGACGGCTGCTGGATAGGCTGGTGGGCTATCAGATTTCCCCTATGCTTTGGGACAAAATCCGTCGCGGTCTGAGCGCCGGCCGGGTACAATCCGTGGCCCTAAGGCTCATTTGTGAAAGAGAAAGCGAAATCCTTGCTTTCGACAGTGAGGAGTACTGGACCATCACCGCACTAATGGAAGGGGAGGTGAAGCCGCAATTTGAGGCCCGGCTGTGGCGGAAAGCAGAGAATAGAGTAAAAATCGCCAACCAAGAACAGGCATCAGAACTAGTTGCGGCCCTAGAACAAGCCAGCTACCAGGTGGCCAAGGTTGAGAAAAAGAAACGAAAACGCGCACCAGCTCCGCCATTTATAACCAGCACCCTGCAGCAAGAGGCGGCCCGCAAACTGAGGTATACAGCACAGCGGACCATGGCAGTCGCCCAACGTCTTTACGAAGGAATAGAATTGGGCAAAAAGGGTGCCGTTGGTCTCATTACTTACATGCGGACAGATTCCACCCGGGTTGCCAAGGAGGCGGTGAATGAGGCTCGAAGCTGGATTCGGGACAGTCTAGGAACGGAATATGTTCCCAAGAAAGCCCCGGTGTACCGTAGCCGCAAGAGAACTCAGGATGCCCATGAGGCCATTCGGCCGACCTCGGTTGCTCGGGCGCCCGGGGAGGTAACATCCTACCTCAAGAAAGATGAGCTGGAGCTGTATGAGCTAATATGGAAACGGTTCGTGGCAAGTCAAATGAGTCCGGCGGAGCTGGATCAAACAATCATGCAGGTTGCCGCCGGGGAGTATATGCTACGAGCCAGTGGGACTGTAATCCGCTTTCCTGGATTCATGCAGCTCTACATCGAGGGTTCGGACAACGGTGGCCCAGGGTTGGAGGAAGGGCCTAAACTTCCAGATCTAGAAGAAGGGAGTTCATTGAAACTCGTGGGCTTGGAGCCCAAGCAGCATTTTACCCAGCCGCCACCTAGGTTCACCGAGGCCTCGCTGATTCGAGAGCTGGAAGAAAAAGGAATCGGCCGACCAAGTACCTATGCCAGCATAGTGCAGGTTATTCAGAAAAAAGAATATACTATCAAAGAAAAGCGGCGGTTCAAACCTACTGAATTGGGCATGCTGGTGAATGACCTGCTGGTGGCCAATTTCCCCGAAGTTCTGAATGTTGCTTTTACCGCCCAGTTGGAGGAAAAACTGGATCAGGTGGAGACCGGCACTCAAGGCTGGTTCCAGGTGCTTGATGATTTTTATCAGCACTTCCACAAGGCTCTAGAGCGGGCCCAAACAGAAATGATCGATGTCAAGAGAAAAGGAGTGCCCACAGACATAGATTGTGAGCGGTGTGGGAAAAAGATGCACATCCGCTGGGGAAAGAATGGTCTGTTTCTTTCCTGCTCTGGGTATCCAGATTGCAAGAACAGTAAAAACTTTGGACGGGACAGCAAAGGCAGGATTCAGGCAGCTGCTGAGGGAGAAGTAAAGGGTAAATGTGACTTGTGCAACCGGGACATGGTAGTCAAGGAGGGACGGTTTGGGCCCTTCTTAGCCTGTACGGGTTACCCTGAGTGCAAGAATACACGCTCACTGCAAAATGAGAACGGGCAAGAGCAGGAAAAAACCGTCCAATACACAGATGAAACTTGCGATAAATGTGAAGGGCGTTTTGTAGTCCGAAAGAGTCGGAGGGGAGTCTCTTTTCTTGCCTGCGAAAACTATCCCCGTTGCCGCAACACCCGATCCATTGGTACTGGAGTAGCGTGCCCCCAAACGGGGTGCGATGGGGAACTGGTGGAACGAGCCTCTAAGCGGGGGCGGCGATTTCATGGCTGTAATCGCTACCCCAAGTGCAAATTCATCTCCTGGTCACAGCCGGTTGACAAGGCTTGTCCCCAGTGTGGTAACGGCTATCTGGTAGTCCGTAAGAGCAAGGAAAAAGAATACTTGGCCTGCCCGACGAAGTCATGTGGATATAAGGAAAGTCCATAACCCAAATATTTCACCACAAAGGACACAAAGAGCACAAAGTTTTTTTGACCTAGTGACTACTTTCTTTGTGTGCTTTGTGATCTTTGTGGTTTGAAGTGACCCGTCGTCCACGAATGTGGACATAATTCGGGTTGTAGAGAGGCCAACAAGAGGAGCAACCTTTGCAGTTAGGTGGGATAATTCTGGCGTTTTGGATCTTTGCTGTGGGGGCCGCTGTGGGCAGTTTCCTCAACGTCTGCATAGTGAGACTACCCAAAGGGGGTTCTCTGATCAAACCCGGTTCACACTGTCCACAATGTGAGAGCCCCATTCGCTTTTACGACAATATTCCCTTACTCAGCTACATAGTTCTCCGAGGTAAGTGCCGCCGCTGCAAAGCGCACATTTCTCCCAGATATTTTTTGGTGGAAGGGCTGAGTGGTCTTATGGCCCTTGCCCTTTTTCGAAATTTTGGATTGAGTCCAGAGTTGGCAGTCTACTTTATCTTTTTTTCTGCACTCCTGGTGATCATCTTCATCGATCTGGACACCTGGACAATTCCCGATGTAATTACCCTGCCAGGAATTGTTGCTGGGGTGGCGGCCTCTTTCTTGTTGCCTCGTTTTAATATGTGGCAATCTTTGCTCGGCCTTTTGGCAGGAGGCGGAGTTCTTTTTTTGGTGGCGGTTGGCTACCAGTTACTGAGAAAGAGAGAGGGCATGGGGGGTGGAGACATCAAACTGCTGGCCATGATAGGTGCCTTCCTAGGACTGCCTGGAGTGATTTACACCTTATTCGCCAGTTCTCTGGTAGGGTCTCTGGCGGGGGCTCTGCTGATGTTCAGGGACAAGAGCGGGGGAGGTACCAGGATTCCCTTCGGACCCTTTCTGGCCCTGGGCGCCATGACTTATGTTTTCTGGGGGCCAGCACTTATCCAATGGTATTTGCACACCCTGAAAGGCCCAATGTAAAGGTAAACCGCTCCGGCCAAAGGGTGGAGCCTCCAAATCTCTGGAAAAATATCCGCATGGCGCATATTGCCAAGCGCATAGCGAAAAAGACGTTCTCTCAACGCTCTGCTCTTTGCGCTATGCGATGAGGTCCCCGTGCAAAGCGTGGAACCTTCTTTTCTTAGAACTTCAACAATTTAGCTCGCTTTTGCCCGAATTAGGCACTTATCTTGCTAATGATCCCTATTTGACTGAATGCTGAATGTGGTACCCGGAACCACTTCCACTTTCAGCTGGATGGACCTGTTGCCATGAAACCACGCCGTTTCTTTGTTGAAGGTGAGCCTCTAGGGTCAGGAGAACGGCTAGTCAAGGGCAAGAGAGCTGGTCATCTGACTAGGGTTCTACGTTTGGGAGTGGGAGATCCTGTCGTGCTTTTTGACGGTAGCGGCAGAGAATTCGCAGCAGAGATTCTGGAGGTGCGGCGACAGTTTGTTCGGCTGCAGGTGGCGGAGGGCGCCAGAGTAGAACGGGAATCGGACCTAAATCTGGTTTTGGCCCTGGGACTCCCACGGCCAGCGATCATGGACCTAATCGTTCAGAAGGTAACTGAACTCGGAATTGACGAGATCGTTCCGGTTGGTACGGAGAGAGCGCAAAAATGGTTAAAGGGAGAAAGAGGTGTTTCTAGGCTAAAACGGTGGGAACGCATTGCTCAGGAAGCGGCTAGACAGAGTGGCCGTAACAGGGTTCCACGTATATCGTCATTGACAGACTTTGACCAGGTACTGGAGCAAAGGAAAGATACAGGGCTGAAATTAATTTGCTGGGAAGAGGAGGAGACCGGCAGCTTGAGGCAGATCTTGGCTGCGAAGGGTGGAGGTCGCCACGCCTGTGTACTTATCGGCCCAGAAGGAGGATTCTCCAGAGCGGAGGTTGAGCAAGCTGCCGCTGCTGGCTTCCAAAGGATCTCGCTGGGTCGGCGCATACTCAGGACGGAGACTGCGGCAATTATGGTAATTGGCCTAATACAGTACGAACTGGGCGATTTGGGTCTTTGGCCTTGACCTGAAGTCCGCTTGCGCTATACTGCCTCACAAAGGTTGAGACAAAATTTACTCCAATCCCACCAAGCCGTTGCTGTCCGGTGAGCTGGGGACGGGGTATAAGGAGGGTGCCATGAGATGCCCCAAATGTGCTTATGTCAGCTTTGATCACCTGGAAAAGTGTGCTAAATGCAGCAGAGACCTCTTGCCGTCTCGAGAAGATCTCAATTTGCTGGATTTCAGGCCGGAAGTGCCTTTTCTCCTCGGCAGTCTAGTAGGGGAGATGCAGGGCGGTGGTGTGCAACAAAACCTCAGCCTTACGCAAGAGACGGAGTTTGAATTGGGTGGGTTTGATATGGGTGAGCCTGCTGCCTCAGGAGAAATTAGTATGCAAGACTTGGGGGATCTTACTGAAACAGATTCCTCAGAGGAAGTGAGTCTGAGTGAGATTGCTTTGGATGATCTGGAAACTATCGAGGCGTCGGCGATGGATGATGCAGGCGCTGCCGAGATACAGCTGGACGATATGGTTGACTTGGGCGGTGAAGATGTGGATCTGTCTGCGGAAGACGAAGATTTTTTGGGACTGGAATTTGAGGCGGACGAATCACCTGCAGACGACTTCGGGGTTTTGGATGAGGCTCTGACTGCGGAGCCTGCAGTGGAACCGGAACCAGCTGAGGCTGATTCGGGAGCAGCCCTTGAGTTGGACCTCAATGAAGATGATCTTTCCGCCCTAGCCAAAGAGCTTGAGGGTCATCTGGATTCAGAAGGTGAAGGAAAGAAAAAAGCGGGGGCCGATGATCTAGAATTTGAGTTGGAGGACGACTAAACCGTAGAGATAATCAGAAAATAGCAGCCGGGGACGAACAAAACCTGGCATGAATGGTATCCGACCTCAGGAGAGTTATTTCCTTCTTTAGCCCACCATTTACGATAGATGAAACCGCCTGGTTCTAGCCCGGATAATTCATCAATTGGCTACTCCGACTGTGGATATGAACGTTCTTCCGGGCGTCCTCGGGCCTCGAACCCTGCGACGTACTGTTGAAGCTCCCTGCAGTCCGCCTGAGGCGGACAGGGAATCTTCGAAATGTAAGGAAGTGATTCCATTTTATTGTAGTTCGCTCGCTAACCCCGCAGCAAGACTTGTCGACGAGCTCAAGTCGAGTCGCTACGGGGAATGCGCTCGCCCTGTTGAATCCCGCCTTCGGCGGG
>Ga0209536_100005945_pt1 | contig 18825 bp, 16 predicted proteins | sample DeeMarSeWOR28_12_FD_187461 | JGI IMG/M metagenome (GOLD analysis project Ga0209536, IMG submission 187461) | Marine sediment microbial communities from White Oak River estuary, North Carolina - WOR-2-8_12 (SPAdes) (version 2) | ecosystem: Environmental > Aquatic > Marine > Intertidal zone >... | reverse complement strand
GGTGGCCTTGACGACGGTATCGGCACCTCACCTGCCAGGATCTGATAATGGAGGGCAACTGTTTCTCCACTGGGCTCTACGTCGAGGGTCTCGCGTAGCATCTGGCAGCAGTGATCGTATTGGGCCAGGGCCTCTCCGCGTCGGCCGCTTGCCGCCAGTAGCCCGATGAGCAGCCGCTGACCTTTTTCCTCCCATGGTTCCAGCTCTACCTGCCGCCAGGCATGGTGAAGGGCTTTTTCCAACAATCCTTCTTCAGCGTAACAAAGAGTCAACCGGCACAAGGCATCGACCATCTGCCGGTTTAAACGTTCTCTTTCTAACAGCAGCCAATCCTGGAAGGTTATGCTCGCCACGGAAAAGCCGTCCAAAAGTGGGCCGCGATAGAGGGAGATGGCCTTCTCCAAATGCAGCCTGTCACCATCAAGGGAGGTGGTGTTGTTTTGAAAGGCTTGTTCAAAGTCAGCAACATCCAACCAATAATCTCCAGCACCTTCAAGGGTGATCGCCTGCCGGGTGACGCAAAGAAAAGGGGATTTGGCTTGACGATCGCCGATGGCCTGGCGTAAGTTGGCCAGGGCATTACGCAAGCTGGCCCGGGCTGCGGATTCGGGGGAGTCGGGCCAAAGAAGGCCGGTCAGTTTTTCGCGTCTTTGGGACCACCCGGCATACATGACCAGATAAGCTAACAGGGCGCGAACCTTGTCCGACTCGAAGCCAACCAGGGGATTCCCGTCCAACACGGCTTCGAATCCCCCCAGTAACCGGATGACCAACCGCTTCAAGGTAAGCTCCAAAGTGGCCAACTATCGGAAATCTGCCAGCTTCACAATTATAAAATACTATCCAGCCCAACTCAATAGTCCCGGGATCGTTTCCTTGCGTTTTCCTTGCGCTGGCTGGCTATGATAAGGAATGTTGTGGCGTCTCTGGAGAGCACCCAGAATAGCGAACGACAGAGCTTCGCTAAACTGAACGTATTGGTGGCTTTTTCGCACCAGAAAACCAGTAACGGGTCCTCTAACACAACTATTTATCAACTCACAAGTCAATTAAAGGAGTAAAAGAGCATGCATGCCCGAGTTACCACAGTAAATATTCAACCAGGAATGATGGGCGAGGCCATCACCATCTTTCGCGAAAAAATCAATCCGGTCGCAAAGCAACAAAAAGGCTGTACGGGTGGCTATTTCCTGACAGACCAGGAAGCGGGAAAGGGCATATCCATCTCATTGTGGGAAACGGAGGCCGACATGTTAGCGGGTGAGGAGAGCGAATACCTGCAAGAACAGGTGGCCAAAGTAGCCCATCTGTTAACGGCCCACCCCGTCACCGAGCATTATGAGGTCAGCGTAGAGTAGTCGATCCTGTAGTTGGCAACTGAACTCTGCAAAGCTTTGGAAGGTGTAAGAAAAGCTTATCGAAAAGCTATTTACAGCTGGCATAAAAGAGGAGCCTGGTATCCTCAGATACCGGGCGGGCTGCATCTGAGGATGCACCCTCCTCGAACGCTATTAATGTGCCGTTTCTAAATAGTCTATCTATTAGATAGATGGAGGATAAGACATGACAATGGAAGAAATGAAGCGCAAGATCGAATGGGCCGGGAAAGAAGCCTGGCTCAAAGGGAATTTGGATGCCTTTGACGAAGTATATGCCGAAGATTACGTCTGGCATCGCCCACCCTTCCCAGATACCAGTGGATTAGCGGCGGTGAAAGAAAGCATCGCTGGCATGCGCGAAGCTTATACTGAGTTGGAAATTTCCTATGACGAGATGGTCGCCGAGGGCGACAGCATCGCCTATCGCTATGCTTTTCGCGGCCGCCATACAGGACAATCACCCACGCTGCCGATCCCACCCACGGGCAAAGAGGTTACACTAGTCGGTTGCGTCGTCGTTCATGTGGTCGACGGCAAGATCGTGGAGGAGTTTGAGCATTCCGACTACCTGGGCTTTTTGCAGCAGTTGGGCGTAGTACCGCCGCTGGGTTAGCAATCGCCGGCTGGAAACAGTTCGCCTCCGCCTTTCTGACGGCCTTTCCTGATGACCTGCAGGTCACCATTGACGACATCTTCTCTGCTGAGGACAAGGTAGTAGCCAGATGGACGGCGCGGGGCACGCACAAGGGTTCCTTGCGGGGGTATTCCACCCAGCGGCAATCAGGTGACGTAGCTGGGAATGGCGATCTACAATCTGATAAACGGCAAGATCGCGGAAGTGTGGGGACTCAACGACGCGCTAGGTATCATGCAACAGATCGGCACCATTCTCTCAATGTAAGAAAGGAGTGAGGACGATGACGCCCGATGAGATGAAAGTAGCCCTGGCAAAGATGAATGACGATGCCTGGCACAAGCGGGATCTAGAAGGGGCTTACGAGATATACTCGGATGACGTGGTCTTTCAGCGCGTCCCATTTCCGCCTGTGGTTGGTAAAGAGGCCAATAAACAAGCGGACGCCGGCACACTCGCTGCGTTCAGCGACACCCGTTCCACCATCGACGAGATGATCGTCGAAGGCGATACGGCGGTCCTCCGTTGGACCTGGGAGGCTACCCACACCGGTACTTCACCGTCGCTGCCGATCCCCGCCACAGGAAAGCGAGTCAGCTTTGCAGGAATCAGTGTTTATCACTTCAGAGAGGGCAAGATCGTCGAGCAGTGGGAATATGGCGACCTGCTGGGCATGCTACAGCAGCTTGGCGTGGTCCCCGCTTTTGGCTAACGCAGGCTTGCCACCGGCCGTGTGCAAAATGGGGAATCGCTTACCACAGGAAGGCTATTCGCCTGGGCATTGTTCCGTGTGCAAATAGTTGCGGCACTCTTCGTCCGTCAGTTCGCGTGTCACACGATCGCGGGCCAGCTTGATTAGCTCGTCCATCTCCAGGGTATAGATGCGCGCTGTTCCGTCGCCACCGGCTGTTGCCAGATACCGGCCGTCGGGGCTGAAGGCCGCGCCAAACACATTGCCAGTGTTGCCGTACAAGGTCATCAGTTCCTGTCCAGTTTCGACGTCCCAAACTTTGGCAAGGCTGTCAAAGCCAACCGAAGCTAGCTTAGATCCGTCATTGCTGAAGGCCAGGCGTAGAACGAGGCCGGCATGAGCGGCAAGCTGGTGCAATTTCTGGCCCGAGGCGATATCCCAGAGTAACACAACACCGTCCTGCCGTCCGGCAGCCAGCAACCGGCCATCCGGAGTGACGGCTACACCATAGATATCCAGTCCATCACCGGAAAAACGCTGTAGTTCCTCACCGGTTTTCACGTCCCATTGATGAACGAAGTCATCGTCGCCGCCAGTAAACAGATATTTTCCGTCCGGACTGAAAGCCAAGCCGCTGATAGCCAGGCTCGCGCCAAGATCATCCTTGCTGAAGAGGGTGAGGATCGATTCGCCCTTATCGATATCCCATATCTTGGCTGTCCCATCCCAACCTGCGGTAGCCAGTTGCTTTCCATCAGCCCGCAAAGCCATACCCATTATCGGAGCCAGGTGTGCCGGCAGAGTGAACTTGACGCGCCCTGTGTTCATATCTGTAACGTGTACCGTGCCATCCCAACTGCCGAGGCCCATCACTGCCCCATCCTGGCTTAATTCCATACTGCTCAAACCGGAGGAAGCGTTTTCTGGAGGCAGCGACCGCGCCAACAACCCGGTAGCCGGATCCCACAGCTTTGCCTTGCCGTCAAAACCAGCCGTTGCTAGACGCAGGCCATCTGGGCTGTAGGCGATATCGTAGACCTGATCGTTGTGTGCCACTATGGTTAGCAGTTCATGGCCCGGGCTAATATCCCATAGTTTCAGCGTACCGTCATAACCCCCTGTAACCAGGAGATTGTTGTCGGGGCTGGCGGTGATACTGATGACTGTGCTCACATGGCCAGCCAGGTTGAGTAGCTGCTGGCCAGAACCAACATCCCAAATAATGGTGGTGCCGTCCTGCTGGGCACTGACCAGGCGCTTGCCGTCCGGCATATAATCGACGTCATAGATCCCAGACCGGGTAGGCAAATTGAGCAGCAGCTCACCGGTGACAGCATCCCAAGTCCCCAAACGCCCGTTATCGCTGGCCACGGCCAACTGTCTTCCATCCGGGCTGAAGGCCACGCTGTGGATACTACCTCCGTGGTCGAAGCTGAGCAATTCTTGTCCGTCCTCCGCGTCCCAGAGCTTGACGGTTCCTCCCACATCGCCGGTGGCCAGTCGTTTGCCGTCGGGGCTGTAAGCAATGGCTTCACAATACTGATCGTGTCCGGCCAGTGAAAAAAGTTCGGTTTGCTTAGTCAAATCCCACACGCGGGGCAAGCCGTCCATGCTGGCCACAGCCAGACGTTCCCCATCCGGGCTAAAATCGAGTCTCCTGACGGTCCCGTCAGTCACTCCGGGCAAGACAAAAAGCCGTTCACCCCTTTCGGCATCCCAGAGGATCACCCCCGAGGCCCATGTGGCGGCCAGGCGCGTCCCATCCGGGTTGTAAACCACATCATAACCCCATTCTCCCTTATTTCCAGTTAGAGTTAGCAGCAGCTCTCCGGAAGCTGCTTCCCAGATCTTAACGGTGTTGTCAACGCCGGTGCTGGCCAGTCGTTTTCCGTCCGGGCTAAAGGCCACACCAGGCGCCCCGCCGTTGTGGGCAGGAATGGTGCGCAGAATGTGTAGTTCAGGCAGCGCTTGGTGGAGGGCATTGCGCGCTTCCAGGGTATCAGCCGACGAGAGCCCTTGTAAAGCCAGCAGCACGCTCAATTCCGGGTCGATCTGTAAATTGTTTACAGCGGCCGCGGCCAGCTCGCGAGAGGTGGCCAAACGTGTCTGCTCTTGCGCCGCCTGGGCATTGCGGTTCGCCAGTTGCGCCAGGCCGAATGTAGCCAGCAACAGGACGGCCAGGGCGCCTACTGCTAGGGCAAGCCAGATGGCGCGCTGGCGCAACTTACCGGCGGCCTGAGCCTGCTCTGCTGCTCGCCGCGCTTCTGCCTCGGCCCGCAGGCGCTGCGCCTCAGCCACCCTTTGTGCCGCTTCCAGTTCCCGCTGCCGCCGGGCTTCCTCAGCCACCTGTTGGGCCTGCTCTTCATCCAGGCTCGCTTCGATAAAGAGCTGTTCCTGCATGCTCAGTTCGCCGGGGTTGGCTTTGGCCCACTCGGCCACCTGGGCCAGGCCGGCGCCACGGTAGAGCGCGCCGCTGTCATGGCCTAATCGTTCCCACTCCTGGGCGGCGGTGGTAAGTTGGCGGTGCATACGCAGCGTTTCGCGATTTTCGTCGAGCCATTCTCGCAGCCTGGACCACTCGTGAATCAACGCTTCGTGGGCAACTTCAACTGTCTCTTGCGAGGTGGTGACCAACCGGGCATCGGCCAGTTTGTTAAGCACCGATTGTACCTCTAAGGCCTCTTCCGGGTGTGGGATTAGCTCGTCCAGCTCGGCGCGACGACGGGTAAACAGCGCCGGCAGCGTCTCATCGCCAGCACTATCACCCAATTCGGTTAGCCGCAAAAAGATGCTGCGGGCGATGGCTTGCTGCTCGGCCGATAGTTGGTTGAATATCGTCTCGGCCGTCTTGGCAATCGCCCCATGCACGCCACCTGACTCCTGATAACCGGCGAGGGTGAGGGTCCGTCCGCGCCGCCGCCGCCACGTCTCCAACAGGGCATGTGACAGCAGTGGTAGCGCTCCTGGCTCAACGCCTACATCGCGCTGGAGCAGATCGACCAGGCCTGGCTCGAAAATCCACCCACCGCGCCAGGCTGGTTCGGTGATCGCCCGGCGAGTCTCCTCAGGGTTCATGGCCCCAATATATTGTTGTCGTTCGCACAATGCCTGGCGCAAGTTTTCGAAAGGGGCACATTGGGCATAAAAGTCAGCACGCAAGACAACGACGACGATGGTTGGCCCGGGATTTCCGCCCGCATAGAGCAGGTTATCCACGAATGCCTTGCGCTCGACTTCGTCATGACACAGGCTGAACAACTCTTCAAACTGATCCACCACGAGTAGCACGTGTGCATCACCATTTTGATGTGCAATACGTGAAGCGGCTAAATGCAGGCTACGGGGGTCATGGGATAGGTCATCTAGCAGCGTGGCGGTCTCGATCACTGAGCCGGCCGCGCAAGTTAAGCTAACGGCTAGCGCTTCAAGAGGATGACCCGTGGGTGTATTCACATAGATCGGACCACGGAAGGGCAACTGTGACATGTCGCTACTGGGCGCGAGGGCTTCTTCAGAAAGCCCCCTGCCTTTAAGGGCGGGAACAAGCCCGGCACGCACAACTGACGACTTGCCGCTGCCAGACGCGCCGATCACGGTCACGACACGATCTCCAACTAAATCGGTGGAAAGGCATTCACATACCTGGTTTACCAGTTGAGCAGTGAGCCTTTCACGGCCAAAGAAGAGCTCGGCATCTGCTTCGTCAAAATAGTTCAAGCCCTTGAAAGGAGGGTCGCCTGGAGTTGGGGACTCGATTTCGAGCATCTTCAACTCGACGTGGTGCGTGGTAGAGATTGGTTTGAGCGTGCCTGTGTGAATGCTTTCGACCAGCTCGATGGTTTCTCGCTCCGGTGTAACGCCCAACTCTTGCATCAGCACACGGCTACAAACCTCGTACTGCGCCAGTGCTGAAGTTCGTTGACCACTGAAGACCAGCGCACGTATTAATTTCCGGTGAGCTTCTTCAAGCCACGGTTCCAGCTCCAGCGCCCGGCGGGCGTGGTCGATGACACGCTGATAATCGCCACATCTTTCGTAATGGGCCGCCAGATGCTGAAAGGCTTCCAATAGCTGGCGGTTGAGTTGCTCACGCTTGTACAGCATCCATTCTTCGAATGGAGGGCTGTCCCCTAGAGAGAATCCTTCCAAGAAAGTGCCCCGGCAGGCGGCAACCGTTTGCTCTAACTGGTCAATGGTCAGGTCTGGCAGGTTCTGCAGGCCTGCTATATCCAACGAATGGTCACTGGCAGTGTTGAATTGGAGCGTGGTGCGGCTGATAAGCAGAAAAGGCGGCTGGGTCTGGCGGTCGCCAATATTCTGGCGGAGATTGGCCAAAGCGGAGCGCAAGTTGTTGAGGGCGGAGCGATGGGGGTAATCGGGCCATAACAACCCGGCCAAGGTTTCGCGGGCGTGCGGTCGTTCAGCTTCGGCGACCAGGTAAGCCAATAGCGCCTTTACTTTGGCTGATTCAAACCCTGTAACTGGAAGTCCATCCAAGGTTACCTGGAATGGTCCCAGCAAAAAAATCGACAGACTCGCCATATCCCCCTCAATGGTAGGTTAGAGCTAAAGGGCCCTGACGTGTCCGGGTTAAGGTTATTATAAAACTTTCCCGATCGCTTCTCAAGCCTTTGCGATTTCCTAACGTTTTCACTCCGATCTCCTGGCGCTTGACTGCAATAATCTAATTCGATTTAACAATCTACACATCAGCCAAAGGAGATACTGAGATGAACGTTCGAAAATCCTATTTAATCATGCTGATTCTTGTTGTTGCCTTATTGGCGATCACGACCGGGCTAGCCACCGCCAACCCGAACAGGACGCCGATTTCCGGGCAAGAAATGGTGCATCCGGATTATATCCCGGGCAAAGAGTTTTTCCCGGATGGCAACCTGTATAAAGTACGTGGTGAGGTCGATTACATCGATGTTACATCAGACGATCCCCGGGTATCTGGTTTGAACACGATTACCTTCAATGCCAATTTCAAATTCGCCCCTGAACCGGTTTTTGTCACCGGCCGCATGTGGGGCACCTTTCTGATCAGCAATGACGGCGGCTATTGGGAAGGTACTTACACCGGATACAGGGATGAGCGGGGTTACTCTTACTTCAGTTATGTTGGCCATGGCGGCGGGGGTTATGAAGGTCTGCAAATTCGCTATGACATCATTCACGAAAATCCAGACCCGACGACTCCTTTTCCCTTTACCGGTTACATCATCGATCCAGGCAATTGATGACCCCTGAATCCGACGTGAAATATTAAAGCCAGATCGGCCTGAAAATAAGGAGATGCTCCGATGAGAATCAGAATGAGTCAATTGATCGTGATATTCGTGATTGTATTAGTTGCTGTAGCTGGCTGCACTTCCCAGGCAGTTCAGCCGAACCCAACCGAGGAACCACCCGCCCCACCCACCGCGACCTCTGTCCCGGTTTCGGCGGCCGTGGTGGGCTTTGCCGAACGTCTCAATGCCGGCGATTTAGAGGGGGCGCTGGCCTATTTTGATGATAGCGCGATGTTCTACGTTCTTGGGTTGCCGCCGACCGGGACTGAGATCCTCACCGGTAAGGAGCAGATCCGGACCATGCTGGAGGAAAATATCGCCAGCCATTTCAAGATGGAAGTCGAGGTTCTCAGCGTCGTCGGCGATGTGGTTAATGCGCGGACCACCACCTGGCACGACTTCACCCGCGAACTCGGCGTGGCCCCGCTGGAGGCAACCGAGGTCTACGTGATTGAAGACGGCAAGATCGCCACCGAAGCCTGGCACGTCAGCGAGGAATCTTTAGCCAAGCTCAAGACCGCCTTGGCCGAAGCCATGCCGGCAGAACCGGAACCAGCACCCGCAGTCGACGCGCCGGTGTCCGAGATGACGGTTACCTTCGCCGATGGCACCTGCACTTACGATGACTCGCTGGCGCTGCAGGCAGGCCAGATAACCGTGACCATGGATGTCCAGGATCGAGACAAGGAGAAGTACGCCTTTACCGCCTTCAACCTGGCACCGGACAAAGACTTCGCCGACCTCATGGCTTCGACGATCCAGGCTGGACCGCCTTCTTGGGCAGACTTACTCTCTTTACATGAAGCGCTGCCGGGGGAAAACAGTCAATTTAACATAACGATTGAGAAGGGGCCTGTTTACCTGGTCTGCTGGTCAAAGCCACCTGACTTGGCCATCGGATCGATAGGACCTTTTGCGGTCGCCGAATAAACGGGCTGGGATAACTCACTACTGAGACCACCAGGGCGATTTATTATTCGCTTGCCGCTTCCATGGCGGCCGGTTTGGTCCCTTGCACAATAAGCAAGGCGTCGGTGTAGACCTCCATGACCTCTCTGATGCGAGTAGGATCCTTTCGAAGATAATCATCTCGGGTGCGTTTCAGTTCCATGAGTTCCTCAAACTCGGTCTGGTTGAAACCGGCTTTGGCCAATTCGTCGCCGTGACTTTGTTGAAGATTCGTAAGCCAACCCCAGGTGATCTGGTGGCGGGCCAGGGTATAGGATATGGCATCATCCGGCGGGATACGCGTGTCCCCAGGCGAAACAAGGGTTAGATGGCCTTCGATCTGGACCTGCTCGAGTCCAACGGCTTTGAACTCCCACAGCAATTCCTGGTTGAGGAGGCTGGTATCCACTCCCAACAGTCCCGGCCGGACGAACCGGCGGAACACCTGCCAGAGCTTGTAGTACAATTCGTCAAGGCGGTGGTTGCCTGGCAGGGGATAGCGGCCGTGGTAGTGCGGCAAGCCATCGGTATGGCAGAAGCAAGCCACGGCCGATATGATGCCGCCTGGTCGGGTGACCCGGATCTGTTCGCGCAGAACCTGCGCGACGTTGTCGATGACTCACAGCAGCCGCTGACTGGTAGCCAGGTCAAAACTATTGTCGGGAAACGGCAGTTGGCTTGTATCTCCCTGGACGAAAGTAATCTGCCCGGCTAATCCATCTCGTTCCACCATCTGACCGGCCAACTCGAACATATTCACGTCGGTATCCAGGCCGGTAACCTGAACGCCGTCCAGCTTGCGGGCCAGCAAGCGGGCCAGGAAGGCGGTTCCGGTGCCTACTTCCAGGATGCGGCTATGGGGTCTGGCTCCCAGATAATCCATAAACAAGGGTACAAACTCGGGGCGGTAAGCATACCGCAAACCGAGCTCCAGTTGATCCCCTCTGAAATAACCTACTCGGGCAGATCCCTCTTGGGCCATGTATCGCTCCTTGCCAGTTTGAGGCACAACGGCTGGCGCCAACCTGGTTCTCTTACAACCGTTATCCCAATCTCGACCGATGGCTATAGGGCCTCGGCCAGAATTGCGCTCAGTTCTTCCTCGCTCAGGACGATGGGATTGCCCTTCATGCTGCTGGCGTTTTTGGCTTTGGCGACCACGGCCGGGATGTCTTCCTGCGTCATACCAAAGTCCGACAGCGGTGGCACGGCCAGGGCCTGGCTCAACTCCTGGACCCAGGCGACACCATCGGCCGACCTGGCCGTATCGTCTCCGGTCAAGAGGCGAGCGACATCATCGTAGCGGGCTAACGCCGACGAGTCTGGCTCGCGGGAAGCCAGAGCATTCACATTAGTCTCCATCACGAAGGGTAACAATCGAGCGCAAATAGCCCCATGTGGTGCTGGGAACATGCCGCCGATGGGCCCGGCAAAACCATGCACGGCGCCTAATTTAGCGTTGGCTAAAGCCAGGCCGCCAAACAGGCTGGCCAGAGCCATATCCTTCCGCGCTTCCGTGTCCTGCCCGTTGTCGAAGGCCCGGCGCAAAGAGCGGCCGGCCCGCTGGATGCCCTTGCGGCAGACGGCATCGGTCAACGGGTTGGCCAGATGGGAGACGTATGGTTCCATCACCTGGGTCAAGGCATCCAGGCCAGTGCTGGCGGTCACCGCTGGTGGCATGGAATAGGTTAGCTCCGGATCGACGACCGCCAGCCGGGGCAACATTGTCGGGCTTCGCAGGCTGACTTTGACCTTGTGCTCTGGCGATGCCAGGACGGCGTTGCGGGTCACTTCGGCCCCGGTACCGGCCGTGGTGGGAATGGCGATATACGGGGCAGAGGGTTCCTTCAGTGGCTGGCCCCGGCCGATCACTTCCAGATAATCGAACAAATCGCCACTGTTAGTCAGTAAGGCGGCAATGGCCTTGCCAGCATCCAGGACGCTGCCTCCGCCCAGGCCGATCACCATTTGAGCTCCAACTTTTCTGGCTTGCCAAGCGCCTTCTAGGGCCACCGTCGTCGTCGGTTCACCCGTTACGGGATATGTCGTGAATTCGATCCCCTGGCCATTTAGCTGTTCCAATAATGGGATAGCGCGTGCTTGATTTTGTCCAGTAACTACGAAGGCTCGTTGGCCGAATCCGGCCGCCAACGATGGGACTTCTCCTACCGTCCCCGGCCCAAAGATGATGCGCATCGCCGTAGCAAATTCAAACCTCATGGCGAATCCCACCCATCTTCGCCAGGATGCACATTGTTATATTTCACCGCCGAACGCGGTTCGGCCATCATCCCGGCTACCGTATCCCGCCACTTCTGGTAATGAGCCGTCTCCTTGTGTTTAGCCGGGTCATCGGCCGTGCGATAGACCTCTACCAGGACGAAACGGCTGGGGTCGTCTTGCTGCTGGATGACGTCGAAACGGGCCACACCCGGCTCTTGAAGGCTATTGCGGGCGTTCTCGATCGAAGCTTCTTTGAAAGCTTCTACCTGGCCTGGTTTGACATGGACATTGACGTGAACGATGAACATAGGATCCTCCTTATTGATCGGACAAGATTGACGTGATTTTATTGCTCTGTTCGATGTAAGGTAGAAGGCGGCCGTTTCCAGGAGGTGCCAGGACCTGGCCGTCTTCGTAAACTGTTTCTCCACGCAGAATGACCCGTTGCACCTGGCCGTGGGCGGTCAGACCGGCGAAAGGGGTCCAGCCGCACTTTGTGTGCAAGATTTCGTCGGCGATGGTGAAGGTGGCCTCCGGATCTACCTCGACCCTCGTGTCAGGCTGGGACGGCAGGTTGAAAATGCGCCGGGGGTTGCTGGCCATCAGTTCGATCAGACTTTCGATGGTCAGCCAGCCTTCGTGGACGGCCGTTAACATTAGGGTTAGGGAGGTTTCCAGCCCAGGAACGCCCGGCGGTGGATCTGGCGATTGTTTCTCGGCTAGCGTATGAGGGGCGTGATCAGTGGCGATACAATCGATGGTGCTATTGATATGGGCCCAAAGCGCTTCCCTATCACTCTTTTCGGCCAAAGGCGGCCGCATGGTGCCCCGAGGCCCCAGACGATGGGCGTCGGCATCCGTCAGGAAGAGGTGGTGGGGCGTTACCTCGCAAGTGACCGGTAGGCCTCGTCCTTTGGCTGTGGCTATCAGCTCAATCTCATCCCGGCGGCTGATGTGGCAGAAATGGACCGGCCGGTCGTAAGCGGCGGCCAAGCCAATGCCAGTGGCCAAGCTTTGACCTTCGGCGTGCATGGCGATAAGCTTGCCGGCCGGCCAGCGCTCGAAGCAAGCTTCCAGGGTGGGTAGATCTTCGACTCGCAAAGGGCCAAAAGTGTCGTTGAGGTAGATCTTGAGGCCCACGGCATAGGGAGCGCAAGCAGGCAGGTGGTCCATGTGCGCAGGACTGGCACCAGCAAAGAGTCCCACATCGTTACGGATGTGCCGGCTGGCTGTTTTTCTTGTCTCCTGCAACAGTTCAGGGGTGGTCAAGGGTGGGCCAGTATTGGGCATAGCCAGCACGGTAGTAATGCCACCAGCCAAGGCTGCGGCCGTGCCGGTGGCGAAGTCTTCCTTGTACTCACCGCCCGGCACCCGCAGATGGGTGTGAACGTCTATCAGGCCGGGTAAGATCAGTTCAGCCACTGGAAATAGACATTTCCTTCAAAATTAGACAAGATCAACAAGATTGACAAGATTAAGTCATAATCTTTGGTTGGGCAGGCGACCAAATATGAGTGATAGAAGCAAAGAAATTAGAGCGTAATGGCGGCCAATAATTAGCTGGCATTCGTAAAGGGCATTATCCACGCTAGTTCATTTGATTTTGGTCGTGTCGTCCCTGTGCTGCTGCCAGGTCGTCACGAACGGCTTGTTTCATCGGGATGCCTATCCGATAAGCGGCCGAGGCGATGGCGTGGGAGGTTACCGGTGCGGAGATCAACAGCAATAATATCAAGAGTAAGGCTCGGCCCCAACCTAACGGGGTCCAGATGGTCGTTGCTAACAGCAACAGCACGACGCCAAAAACGCCCACCTTGCCGGCCGCATGCAGCCGAGCATAGACGTCCGGAAAGCGCAGGAAGCCCAGGATGCCCACCAGGGAAAAGAAGGTGCCGGCCAGTACGGCGATCATAGCAATCAAGGCTTGAAATGTTTCCATTTATCGCTCCATTTAGCTCCGAATCAGCATATCATTCAGATAAGCTATTACGGTCGAAAGAAAATGTCAAAACATCTGCTCGTCGGCCACGTACTTGGCCAGGGCAATCGTGCTTACGAAGCCCAATGCAGCCAGACCTAAAGCCACGTCAATATAGATGCTGTCCCGGTCGATCAGGGAAATAAGCACCAGGATAGCCAGGATCAGCGTGGCCACCAGTTCAGCGGCTATCAATCGTTCGACAACGTTCTCGCCCTGCCAGACACGCCACACAGCCACAGCTATCATGACCACGTGGAGGGCAAGCGCACTATAAACGACGATCAACAAAACATTGTCCATCACTTCTCCTGTTCAACTCATATATCGTCTTTCCTCAGCCTCTACTTCACCTGGGCCTAGGCGAGGATCTTTTCCAATAATTCGGCGCGCATCTCTTGCGCCTCGTCAACAAGTTGCTCGGAATCAGTTGCGTTGAGACAGTGGGTATACATGGTTCCGTCCTCGTCCATTTCGACGACGATCTCGCCCGGCGTTAATGTAATAGCATGGGCATTTAGTGCTTGAGCCACTTCCGACTCGGTTTTGGAGGGTATGGTAATAATACCCGGATGAAGTGATTGGCGCGGATTCAGGACGATAAGGGCCACCTGAATCCCGCTGACGATCAAATCATAGGCCACGACGAAGATATAACGGATCAAGGCAATGATCGTCGACGGCAAATGGCGCCAGCGTAGTGGATAGGGTTGAGGGCGAACGAGCAAGACGACGATGGTGGCAACGAGCACCCCAGCCAGGATATTCAAGATCTCGAAGTTCGGCACCAGCGCGATATAAGCTAATGTTAGCAAGAAGATGGTTCGTAAATAATACAAGGTTATCCTCCTAAGACGGCCTGAATGTATGCCATTGGATCGGCCAGCCAAAGGCTGGTTTGCTCGGCTGTCTTGATCAATGGATCAGACCACAAACCCAGGAGCAAGATTAGTCCGACCAGCAAAGACGGCGCCAGCAAGTGATCACCACTGGCCTTTATCTGGACATCTTCGGCCGGTTTTTGCCACCAGATACGCTGAAAAGCCCGGATTGTATAAATCAACGTCAAGATACTGGCCAGACCGATGATCAGCAGGGAAACAAATTCGGCGCCTTCGATACCACTGCCAAAGAGCAATAACTTGCTGATAAAACCATTCGTCGGTGGAATGCCGGCCAGGGCAAGGATGCCAAAGAAAAACAAAAGGCCGGATAAAGGTAGGAAACGGCCGATTCCGGTTACGACGCCGAATGCGGCCGACTTGACCGGTGCGCGGCTGGCGATGTAACCGGCCAGCATGAGCAGGGCCGCTTTAATCAGGCTGTGATTGACGGAAAAGACGATGGCGGCGGTAATGGACAGGGTCGTTCCCCAGCCGATCCCTACCAATATGAAACCGACTTGAGCGACCGTGGAATAGGCCAGCATACGTTTCACATTGTTGGTACCGATGGCCGATAACCCGCCAAAGATGATGCCGGTAATACCCAATATCAGCAATATTAGGCGAATAATGGGTGCTTGTTCGATGAATAACAAGGTCGTCATCCGCAAGAAGCCGTAAACGCCCAATTTGACCACCACAGAGGACAGCATGGCACTGACCGCCGTTGGCGAGGCCGCGTGGAAATCCGGCTGCCAGAAGTGCATGGGGAAGACAGCGCTCTTGATCATGAATGTAGCCATTAAAAAGCCGATGGCCGGTAATAGTAAAGGCTGCAGGTCCCTTACCGCAATCCGGTCAGCCAGGTCGGCCATGTTCAACGTTCCATAAGAGGCGTAAAGGCAGCCGATGGATAACAACATGAAGAAGGAGGCTAATAAGCTGATGTAAAAGTACTTATAGGCTGCTTCAGTACCGAACCGGTCGTCGGAGATCGCTGTCAGCACCGTTCCTGAGATGACCAGTAGTTCGGCGAATACAAACATGTTAAACAGATCCCCCGTAAAGATGGCGCCGGTCAAACCCGTTGCTAGCAGTAAAAAGAGGGGGAAAAAAGTGGGATAACCTACGGCCGTGTCCTTGCTGCCGATGGCGTACAGAATACCCGCTACCATGACCAACTGGACCATGACCACAAATGTAGCCGAGAGCATATCGCCGACGATGGTGATGCCAAATGGCGCTGGCCAACCCCCACTATCAAAGACGAGAGGGCGGCCGTTCCGGGAGACCTCTAACAGCACCATCACGCTAATGGCCAGCGCGACTAACATTGTAGCCAGCGTCCACCCTGCTTGTAGGGAGCGTCGCCGGCGTAGAAGCAAGGCTACCATGGCGCCGACTAATGGTACCAAAACAGGCAAAATGACAAATTGATTGCTAACTGTCAAGAGGTCGCCCATTTCATTCAGCGCGAGCAGAAACTGCAGACTAAACATACATGAAACCCCTAAACCTTCGAACCTCAAATGTCCACTCGTCACTACGCATAAGTGGGAGCGTGGCACTCTTAATTCTTCAATCCGTCCACTTGATCCATGTCACTCGTCTTATATCGTGAGGAGATGATGTATAACATGGACAGAACAAAGGCCGTACCACCCATGCTGATGACGATGGCGGTCAACACCAGAGCCTGGGGCAGGGCGTCGCTACGCTGGCCGCTAACACCAACGTAGGCGGGTTCTAATCCATTGTAGGCCCCGGCAATAAGTAAGAACAAGTTCACGGCATTAGCCATGATGATCAGGCCAATGACCGAGCGGATGACGTTGCGCCTCAACATCTGAAATACGCCAATGGCAAAAATTAGCCCTATAGCTAGTGCGGTAAATAATTCCATTTATAGGTCTCCAATATTAAGCCGATCCCGGCTGCTTGTCTTCGCCAAGAGCTTTTTGCTCACCATCGTGGCCAGCGGACCCGATGGAAAAAGACCGTCTGGTCGCGCGGGCTGCTTCGTGCTCTTGTTCGTGGATCTCGCGCAATCGTTGAGTGCTTTCCCGATCTTCGCGGCCAGGATGTCCAAGGTTGTTGAGCATCAGGGCGACACTGCCCAGAACAGTCAGGCAAATGGCTAACTCAAACAGGAAAGAGGAGCTGATATGAAATCCCTTTGGCAGCGGAAGGGCAATGAGCTCGCCGTAATCCACGTTGGCTAAGAAGTTGCCTTTTATTAGTTCGGTGGCGATGCCGTTGACAATAGCCAGAAGGATGCCAGCACCGATAAGGGGGACACCTTTTAGCCAGGGCAAACGCTGCCGTATTTCCTCGTAGCCGAAGACGACGTACCATAGACCGACCGCGAGGCCAATGATTACTCCGGCCGTGAAGCCGTCCCCTGGTTGGTCATGACCATACATCATTTGGGTAGCGGCGAGAATCATGGTGAGGGGCAGGGTGACATAGGCCGGGGTCCGGATGAAGGAAGAGAGCCGGACACCACCGACCCCCAGGGTAGAGAATTGTTTGCCGTCTGCTGGCGGCAATTCGTCGACCTGCCGGCCGGTGTCACCGAATTTTCTGGCGGCATAACGGAGCAAAGTGTAGATGCCTAACCCGGCCACGCTAAAAACAGTGATCTCAATCAAGGTATCCAGGGCCCGGAAATCGACGACGATAGCCCCGACAATATCGGCCGCGCCTGTCAGTGGCTTGGCAGTCTGTTCATAATAAGGTGTTACAAGCGTTGCATGAGGCCGGCTTAATAAGGCTATCAGGCTGATTAAGAAGACGATTATCCCGGCACTGGCGGCAATCAAGGTGTCGCGCACTAGTGATGGACGTTGTCTAAAAGTCACATCGGTCACGTCCTGGGCTTGCCGGCGCTGTTGCCTGGGCAGTCGAGTCAAAGCGAGCACCAGGATAACTGTGGCTAAGATATCGACCACGATCTGGACCAGGGCTACGTCTGGAGCCGGTTCCAACAGCATGAACACGGCAATGCTTAAGCCAAATGCTCCCACGGCCAGGATGGCGAAGAAATCACGGCGCAACCAGATAGTGGCCAAGGATGCCCCCACGGCGACGTACAGGATAAAAATTCGTAGGGCAGTCAACTCGCCGGAAAAATCGATGTTAATCATCGAGAAGTCCAAGAGAACAGGCAGTAAAAACCGGTTGCTAAACCCGAGGACCAGAAGCAATGCAGCCAATAAAATGATAACCAGATAATTCCTCAACTTGCCCTGCTGCAGGCGCGTTGCCCAATACGCGCCCTGATCGGTGCTTTTCAGGACCCAGAGATATAAAGCATTAAAGCTCAGGCTGGGCGCGATCCGTTCTTGTACGTTTCGCACCGGCTGCCGGAAGATAAACAGGAGCGTGCCCAGGCTAATTGCTACCAGCGATAACGCAAAGGGCACATTCAAACCCGTCCACAATTTGGTGGAAACAGAAACTGGCTGGCTATAGGCAGCACTGGCCGCTCTGGCCAGAAAGATGGCCTCTTCTTTGGGGCCGGGGAGTAGCGCAAAGAGTAGCGAGAGAAGGGCTGGAATTGCCGGTGCCAGTAACATAGGCCAGACTGGTTCGTGTCCATGAATGCTCGGATCCCGAGGTTTTCCCATGAAAGTGTCCCATACCAGCATGCCGGCCTGGGCCAGCAACAATGCCCCAGCGGCGACGCTAGCTGCCGTCAAGAGCCAGGAAAAGGACGCCGGCAGAGAGGGATGTACAGCCGTCGCCAGCAGCGTTTCTTTAGCCAGGAAGCCAAATAATGGCGGCAATCCGGCCATCGAAAGGGCGGCTAATGTGGTGATGCCAAAGGTGATGGGCATCAACCGACGTAGCCCACCCAAACGGCGAAGATCCCTTGTCCCAGTCTCATGATCGACAATGCCCACGGCCATGAAGAGAGAACTCTTGTAAAGCGCATGGGCTAAAACGCCGATCATCAAGGCCTTATAGGCCGTCTCCACATCCTGGCCGATTAACATGACGAAAACGCCCAGCTGGCTGATGGTCGAGTAAGCCAGTAGTGCTTTCAAGTCGTTTTGTTTCAGACCCAGGTAGGCTCCGGCGAGCATAGAGACCAATCCCACAAAGGTGAGTAATAAGAACCAGGCTTCTGTGAAACCCAGGGCTGGGTTTAAGCGAGCCAACAAATAAATGCCGGCCTTGACCATTGTTGCCGAATGTAAATAGGCGCTGGCTGGTGTGGGGGCACTCATGGCACCCGGTAACCAGATGTGAGCCGGGAATTGGGCACTCTTAGTGAAAGCCCCAAACGCCACTAGACTTAACATAACCAAATAAAAGGGGCTGTTGCGTAGGATATCGCCGCTGTTCAGAATAGCAGCATAGGAGGTGCCGCCAACCGTATAACTTACGAAGAGTAATCCCGCCAGAAGGGCGATCCCACCGCCACCGGTTATGAATAGGGCCTTGAAAGCACCGTCTCTGGCCTGTTTATCTTTGTATTTGTAGGCGACCAATAAATAGGAGACGATACTGGTCATCTCCCAGAAGATAAACAGCGTGATGATATCGCCGGCCATCACCAGACCTAGCATGGCTGCCATGAATAGGAGGATGTAGGTCAGAAAGCGCCAGGCGGATGGATCACCTTTGAAGTATTGCCCAGTGTAGACGACGATCAAGATGCCGATGAAGGTTATGATGAGTGCGAAAAGAAGGCTTAATCCATCCAGGTAGAGGCTTAGGGACAGATCGAGGGTTGGGATCCAGGGTATTTCCCAGATGAAAACAGTGCCCTGGTCTATCTCGGCCGTG
>Ga0209536_100005944_pt1 | contig 18826 bp, 14 predicted proteins | sample DeeMarSeWOR28_12_FD_187461 | JGI IMG/M metagenome (GOLD analysis project Ga0209536, IMG submission 187461) | Marine sediment microbial communities from White Oak River estuary, North Carolina - WOR-2-8_12 (SPAdes) (version 2) | ecosystem: Environmental > Aquatic > Marine > Intertidal zone >... | reverse complement strand
AAGAAAAAGCGCTACTAAGGCAGAAGCTTTATTGTGGAGTAGACTTAGAGCCAGGCAGATGCAAGGTATAAAGTTCAGAAGGCAACAACCAATCGAAAATTATATTGTCGATTTTGTCAGTTTTGAGCAACGAATGGTCATTGAGCTAGACGGCGGCCAGCATGCAATCAATAAAGAGAAAGATAATGAAAGAGATCGGATTCTGACAGAAAATGGTTTTAAAGTATTAAGGTTTTGGGATAATGAGATATTTGATAATCTAGAAGGTGTTTTAGAAGTGATCAGAAGTAAATGTCTTCAATGAATTTCACCCTCCCCTAACCCCTCCCGTCAAGGGAGGGGAATAAAGGAAAATAAAGGATTAGATTCTCGAAAATAAATTTCCTGGTTACATAAAAAGCCCAAGTGAGAGGAATGTTTGCTTCCCTCCCCTGGCGGGAGGGACTGACCTGCCCGCAACGCTCTCGCTTGCGAGGCGGGCGGGGGGAGGAAGATAAAATGGACGTCATTCCGCTAACTTGGTCTTTTTGAATAACCAGAATAATCTTTAAAAGACAGCAAGCAGAGATATCATCATGCAGCTGAAACACATCGCCCTGGTCAGCAGCTCGGAAGAACGAAGCGATCGGTTCTATATGAATCTTCTGGGTTTAAAAAAGGTGAGCTCAAAAACAATTCCATCCATGCTTTCAAAACAGATCTTCAATCTGGATTGTGAACTCAAAATCATCAACTATGCAAATGATAATATCCACTTTGAAATATTCATAGACAACCAGAAGGGCTCGAAAACCAACAGAATCGATCATGTCTGCATTCAGGTGGGTGATCTGGAATCCTTTCTTGAAAAATGTCAGGCGATGGCGCTTGAAATTTTGCGGGTTCCCAAAGGAGATGCCTTCATCACGTTTATCAAAGACGATGACGGCAATTTATTTGAAATCACACCCGACTAACTTTGTAAGGTAAAGAATGAAAGGAGACACATCGTGAAAGCGATAGCAATTGTGGGCAGTCCGAGAAAGAATGGAAACACCGAGATACTGGCTAGCCATACCCTCAAGGCAATCGAAGAAGAAGGGCTGGATACGGAGCTCATCAGATTGGCCAATTCGGATATCAAGCCGTGTACGGCCTGTGAGGCCTGCCATAAAGAAGAGCAGTGCCCAATCGATGATGACTTTTGGCCAATCTATAACGAGATGAAAGAGGCTGATGTAATCATATTTGCCTCGCCTGTATACTTTAGTTCAGCAACACCGAATCTAAAAGCGATCATGGATAGGGCTGGCTATATTGCCGCTTGGAACGACAGGGTATTTGCCGGTAAGGTGGGTGGACCGTTGGTTGTCGGTGAGCGCGAGGGTCAGAATTTTACCTTCGCTCAGCTAATTTATTGGTTTTTTTACATGGGATGTTTCATACCGGGTTCAACAGGATGGAATATTGCCTTTGGTCTTAAGAAGGGTGATGTAAAAAAAGATACTCAAGGGCTTGAAACGGTGTGGAACTTCGGGAAGAATGCAGCCTTTCTCATCAAAAAGTTGCGCGCTTAGCTGATAAGGCACCAGTGCTTGCAAGTATATGACGCCTTTTTGAAAAGTGCATTTTTTCTTGACTGACGATAACTATCTAATATATTAGATAGCAGTTTTGACTCAAAGAAATCGGGTTCTATATGCAACCGTAAAACGAATTCGCCGTTTTTTGATAATCTCACACGCCATCTTCATAATGTTTCATTTCATGTCAGGATTTGAAGTCCTCAATAGTTTGAACCTGATTGCTTCAAAGGCTCCGTGAATAAGAAAGGAGGAAGAAAATGTCTGAAGTCGAATGTGTTGTTGATTGTCAGAATAATCATGGGGAAGGGCCGGCCTGGTCTGTTGATGAGCAAAAGCTCTATTGGTTGGATATTCAGAGCTCAGAGTTGTGGCGCTACGATCCGGAGACTGGAGAAACCAAGACCTGGAAATCGCAGGAGCGTATCGCCGCTTTTGCTTTTCGTGAGGACGGTGGCCTGTTGGTGGCCTTTGAATCCGGCCTTGCGTTTTATGATCCGGAAACCGGCAGAACCGAAAAGATTCAGGATATGGAGCCGGATTTAGCCACAACCCGCATGAATGATGGACGCTGTGATCGTCAGGGCCGATTCATCATCGGGGGGATGGATGAATCTGAAAATGCTAAACCGATTTCAAATGTCTATCGGGTGGACCGGGATCTTAGTATCCACCAAATCATCTCCGGTGTCACCTGTGCCAACAGCACCTGCTTTAGTCCGGACGGAAGGGTTATGTATTTTGCCGACACGCCGGTTGGTGAGATCTGGGCTTATGATTACAATACTAACACCGGTGCCATAACAAATAAACGCATATTTGCGGACTTCTCCGATCAACCCGGTACCCCGGACGGCTCAATTGTCGATTCTGAGGGCTTTTTGTGGAACGCCCAGTGGAATGGCCACCGAGTGATCCGCTACCGGCCGGACGGAAGCGTGGACCGTGTGATAGAGTTCCCCGTATTGAATCCCACCTGCGTGGCCTTTGGCGGGAAAGACCTTGATATACTTTATGTGACAACCTCCCGCTACCATATGACCCCGGAGCAAATCAAAGTTGAGCCATTGTCCGGTGGTTTGTTTGCGGTTAAGGTTGATGTCAAGGGGCTTGATGAACCCAAATTTCGCGGCTGAGCCGGCCTGTCAAAAGACGTGATAACAAAATTGAAAGAAAAAGGAGGTGATCGTTACAAAAACAAGCTAACCCATAATTATTATCCATCCAATCCAGTAACAACTTAACAAAAGGAGGGAGACGAAATGAGAACCAAATACAAACTCAGTTTTATTGTTTCCGTAATCATTAGTCTGATGCTTATTACTTCATTTCCAGCTCTTGCAATTGATTATGCCAAGCCAGTCGAACTCGATAAAGGTGCGCAAGCCAGCTTGGATCAGATCAAACAAAAAGAGCCCCAGACCCTCCGCGTAGCTTATATGCCTCCCGCCACCGAATTCAACTATTACATCGCCATTGGAGAGGGCATCAAGGATCTTGCCAAAAAAACAGGGATGGACACCTTTATGTTGGCGCCCCAGAGCGGTGCAGACATCAATGGCCAGATGGGCATGCTGCAGGATGTGATTAGCCAGGAGGTTGATGCCATCATTATTTCCACTCATGATGAAAATGCGGCGGCCCCCCTGTTGAAACGAGCCGTAAATCAAGGCATCGTTATTGCCATTGTTAATTCGGACATCCCCAATTTTCCAACTCCGGTTCATGCCGTGGTAGGCTATTCCCAGAGAAAAGGAACCTATAAGATCGGCCAATATGCTCTAAAGCAGGCCAAAGGCAAAGCGCTAAAAGTGGGGGTGATTGAAGGGCAGCCGGGTTATCACTCAACCGAACGGTGCGGTGGGTTCTTAGATGCCATCAAGGGCTCAAATTTTGAGGTCGTAACCAGTCTGGACGGCAAATGGAATGTCGAAGGCGGCAACGCGGCCGGCATGGACGCCCTTCAAGCCCATCCCGAAATCGAGCTAATTTTCGCGGCCAACGACTACATGATCATGGGAACTGCAATGGCTGCCAAAGCGCTCGGCAGAGACAATCTGATGCTGCTGGGCAACGACGGCGACACTGCCGGTCTGGAAGCAATTTATGAAGGTCGAGTGAGCGCTACCGTTGATACTACGCCGTTTGTAATGGGACAGGTCGCCCTGCAGGTGGTGCTGGATATTTTTGCAAAAAATTTCCAGGGAGGATTTGTGGAAACCCCGACAACGATTGTTGACAAATCCAATATACTCCAGGTCTTGCAACACCCGGAGAGACTTTATCCGAAACCATCTAAAAAATACTAATTTGCAGCTAAAGTGAGGCAGCACCGATGCATCGCAGTGGCAAGCCGGTTTGGGAATTAGTTGGCATCACCAAATATTTCCCCGGTGTGAAGGCAAATGATGATGTATCCCTTTCACTCTATCCGGGAGAAATCCATGGCTTATTAGGCGCCAACGGTTGCGGAAAAACCACCCTGATCAAAATTTTTTGCGGCGTCTACCAACCGGATGCCGGCACCATTCTGTTGAATGGCAAGCCGGTTAAAATGGATACGCCGACGGTTGCCCGTGCTCATGGCATTGCCACTGTGTTTCAGGAATTCTCTCTGGTACCCAGCTTGACGGTCAAGGAAAATATTTTCCTTGGCCGTCTTCCCATCAGAGACAAAAGCCGGGTGGTATGCTGGAATACCATGCGGAATGAAGCAGCCCGCATACTTGAAAGCCTGGAAATCGAAATTGATCCTGACAAAGAAGTAGGCAATTTATCGGTCTCCGGTCAGCAACTGGTGGAGATCGCCAAGGCCTTTGCAGCCGATGCATCGATGATTATCCTGGACGAACCAACCACGGCCCTGGGTATCGATGAGATTGCTAATTTGCATCGACTCCTGCGCCGCATGGCGCAACAGGAGAAATCCATTCTGTATGTTTCGCATCGGCTCGACGAAGTCGTTGATCTGGTCAATTCCGTTACCATATTAAAGGATGGCCAAGTGGTCAGTACCGCCGAAGAATCCGAAATCGATGTCAGTTATATCGTTAAGAAAATCGTGGGCGAAGAAGTAAAAGATTACTACCCCAAGGTGGTCAATATTACGGACAGGCCTATTTTAGAGCTACGAGACATTTGCACCGAAAACAAGGTGAACAACGTAAGCTTTGCAGTTCAACGGGGCGAGGTATTCGGACTTGGGGGTGTATTGGGATCCGGCCGCACCGAGATTGCCCGGGCAATCTTCGGGCTTGATCCGCTGACAGCCGGCTCGATTCATTTGAATGGTCAGCAGGTGTTTTTTCGCTCGCCACAGGATGCCATCCGGGCTAAGATTGCATTTGTCACTGAAAGCCGTAAGTTTGACGGCCTTTTCTTCAATTTTACAGGCCCACCAAACATCAGCATTGCCAACTTGTTGGCGGTGATGAAACGAGGACTTCTCCAACCTAAAAAAGAAGAGGAAGTCTGTCAAGTCTATATTGAAAAGCTAAATATTTCGCCGGAGTCACAAGACAAGCTGGTTGGCCTGTTGTCAGGCGGAAATCAGCAGAAGGTGATCCTTTCCCGCTGGTTGTTTTCCCAGGCGGATATTTTTATTCTCGATGAGCCGACCCAGGGAATCGACATCGGGGCCAAGGTGGCCCTGTTCCATTTGATTAACGAGATAACTGCTCAGAATAAAGGGATTATTTTTATCAGCTCCGACCATGACGAGTTACTTGCCATGAGCGACCGTATCGGCATTGTCCGCAATGGTTCAATCGTGCAAATTGCCGAGGCCAGGGAACTGCGGCATGAAGATCTCGTCCAAAGTTCCGTGGAGGCACCCTTATCAGAAGATTTAGACGCTTGTGTTCTGCCAGAAAGCGAAACGGTTTAAATAAGAAAGACTAAAAGCGATTTTGATAATGAAAAAATTTTTTAAATCAATTCTTCAATCTCAGGTAATTGGACCCATGGCGGCAACCATTCTGGTCGCGTTCCTGGTAGCCGTGACCACTGAGCGATTTTTAGAGGTCAACAACCTGCGCAACCTGGCCTTGCAGGTCAGCATCGTTTCCTTAATGGCAATCGGCTCCACCGTCGTAATTTTTGCCCAGGGTATCGATCTCAGCCCGGGTTCAATGGTTGCGCTGATGACCATGGTCTTTGCCGTATCCGTGAAATTTGTGGGTATTCCGTTGCCCATAGCAATTTTGCTGATATTGCTGCTGGGTTTTTTCCTGGGCAGTATAAATGGATTTCTGACCGCTTATGTCCGCATCCCTTCCTTCATCACAACATTAGCGGGTCTGAGCGCCTATCGAGGTATGGCTTTCATGTTTAATAAAGGTTCACCGGTCTTTTCAATATCGGATTCCTTAGACCCCCTTTTCTATGGAAAATTTTTAGGCATTCCCATGCCCTTTTTTTACGTTGTTTTTTTCTTTGCGCTTGCCAGCTTTGCAATGCGTTATACAAGGCTTGGGCGGCGCATTTACGCTGTGGGCGGTAACCCTCCGGCAGCACAACTTTCCGGAATCAATGTCAAACTAACTCAACTGATAGCTTTTGCCATCGCCGGCTTCATGGCGGCCGTCGCATCCATTTTGATGGCCGCCCGACTCAATTCGGGTTCGCCTAATTACGGTGTTGGAATGGAGCTACAAGCCATCGCCGCTGCGGTTATCGGCGGCGCCAGTTTAACCGGCGGCAGAGGCAATATTCTTTCCACGCTTTTTGGCGCACTGACCATTGTGATCGTCCAAAACGGTCTGAATCTAAATGCGGTGCCTACTTCATTGCAGAACATCATTATCGGTTTGATTATCCTTCTCGCAGTGGGGATTGATATGTGGCGGGAAGAAATTGGTCTGATTTTTCAGCGGATGATACCATCACGAAATCCTTAAATTGGATGAACATTTGCAAGGATTAAAAACAAACATTTAACCCAATAAACGAATAGGAGGCAGTATTATGGCTTATCCAAGAACACTTTCTCACATCGGAATTTCAGTTACTGATCTAGAAAAGGCGGTAAAATTTTATACTGAAGTATTTGGTTGGTATGTGATTATGCCGCCAACAGAAATCGTCTCAGATGATAGCGCCATTGGCGTTATGTGTGACGATGTATTTGGCGAAGGCTGGGAAAAATTTAAAATTGCGCATTTATCCACAGGCGATCGCGTCGGCGTGGAGCTTTTTGAGTTTAAAGATGCCCAGGCACCTGAAAAGCATTTCGAATACTGGAAAACCAGTATTTTTCATCTTTGTGTGCAGGACCCCGACTTAGAGGGTTTAGCCCAAAAAATCATCGAACATGGCGGCAAACAACGCATGCCGGTTCGCTACTACTACCCGGATGATAAACCCTATCGAATGGTTTATTGCGAAGACCCCTTCGGCAACATTATTGAGATTTATAGCCACAGCTATGAATTGACTTACTCTCCTGGGGCTTACGTATAGCTAAATGGTGTAAAATGGTGTTTCGATGAGTCAAATATTAAAAGTGGTCATTACGGATTATGACTATGGTGATGTGGATGTCGAGCGGCCGGTCATTGAAGGCGCAGGATTTGAGTTAGTAGCCGCCCAGTGCAAGAGCGAAGAAGAACTGATCGAAGTGGCCCATGATGCGGATGCCGTGATTTGTCAATATGCGCGGGTGGGAGAAAAGACCATCAATACCTTTACCAATTGCCGTTTAATCGCTCGTTATGGCATCGGTGTTGATATTGTCGACGTGGAGGCCGCCACCCGTCGCAATATTCTAGTGACCAATATTCCGAGCTATTGTGTGGATGAAGTGGCCGACCATGCGATGGCCATGTTGCTGGCCTGTATTCGTAAACTACAAACGTATAATGAAGCCAGCCGGGCAGGTATCTGGCGGTGGCAAGCCGCACAACCCATCCACCGGATGCGGGGCCGTACGATGGGCCTTTTGGCATTTGGCAAAATCGCACGCACAATCGCAGAAAGGGCGAAACCCTTTGGCGTCCAGCTGATCGCGTACGATCCTTATGTTGCTGAGGAAGATTTTGTCCCCTACAGCGTAACACCCGTATCCTTTGACGAGCTTATCGAACAGGTCGATTACTTGATGATCCAGGTTCCCTTAACTCCTGAAACCGAAGGAATGATCGGGGAGAAGGAATTGAAAAAGATGAAACCGACATCGGTGCTCATCAACACCAGCCGCGGCCCATTAGTGGATAATGATGCCCTCTATAGAGCATTAAAAGAGGGCTGGATCAGTGCAGCCGGAATTGATGATACGGTTGAGGAGCCAGCCAAAAAAAAAGATTGGAAACCGGATAATCCGTTATTTCAATTGGATAACATCATAATAACACCTCATTCAGCATATTATTCAGAAGAGTCGATCCATGAGGCAAGGCTGCGCGCATCGGAGGAGGTCGTCCGTGTTTTAAGCGGCAATCCACCATTATCTCCGGTTAACCGCGTGAAGTTAGCTGACGGTAGTTACTCGCGCGCATCATGATTGATTTCAAACACGCATCTATTCATGAGCTCAGTCTTGGAAGGAAGGAGTAAAATAAATGACCCAGATCAAAAATGATTTCAAACGACCGGATAAAGCTCTCTTTGAGCAGTACCAAGAAGTTGCCAAATGCTACAGCGCATCCTGCGTATTTGCAGATGTCCAGAAACGCCGAGGTGTGATGCACAGCTCGCTTAAGCCGATTTCTAATGGTACGCTTGTTGGACCCGCTTTGACCGTTAAGCTTTCACCCGGTGACCTGCAAGATTGCCTCAAGGCGTTGCCGGTCGCCCAGACCGGCGATGTGATCGTCGTGGATGCAGGCGGTGACACGGAGACCTCAATATGGGGAGGACTCATGGGGGGGCTTTGCCTTCAAAAAGGCGTTAAGGGGGCCATAGTGGATGGCGCGGTAAGGGATATTGATGAGCTGCGGGATTTGGGATTTTTTCTGTTTTCCCGCTCCGTCACGGCCCGTGGCACGCACACCATGTATTCGAAAAGAATGGATGAACTTGATATCAATGTGCCGATTCAGTGTGGTGGCGTCGTGGTGAACCCTGGGGATATGATTGTGGCCGATGAAAACGGCATCACCGTCGTTTCAAATACAGAGCTTGAATCCGTCCTGAAGCTCGCGAAAGAACAGGCAGAGCGGGAGGAGGCAACCCGCAAGGCTATTGCAGCCGGCAAAACGGTTGATGAATTGCTGGCAGAATTCGGTCGCCTCTAACAACCGGCTAATTGTTGTCGAAAAGTATTCTTTTAGGAATCCAATGAGCACAAGAACACTTAACGATACGATCAAGCAGATTTCCAGACCAAAATCACTAACCGAGATTGCCGTAGAGTATATTCGCGAAGCGATTACCCAGGGCCATCTTGGGTTGGGGCAGCCTGTTTCAGAGGGCGCCCTGGCGGCATCGCTTGGCATTAGCAAAACACCTGTGCGCGAAGCGCTGGCGCAATTGAAAATTGAGGGGTTGGTGAAAATATTTCCCCAAAAAGGAACCTTTGTTTTCACCATGAATCAACAGGAGGTCATCGATATTTGTGAGCTCAGATACACCATCGAAAGTGCTGCGCTGAAATTTGCAATTGAAAGAAACAAGCATCCCTTCCTCAACGATTTGAAGAAGGTCATTGAAAAGATGGCTTCAGCTCGCCGCGATAAAAGAGAAGATAAGTATCTTAATCTTGATACCGATTTTCATGCACTTTTTTTCAAACATTGCGGCAATCAGTTTATGGATGAAGCCTATCGCCTTATTGTCGCGAGGGTTGCGGCCTTGAGAACCCATTTAGCGGCGGTGCCGCATCACACGCAAAAATCTTTCGTTGAACACAAAAGAATGACGCAAAGCATCGCAGAAGACCGATTGGATGATACTTTGAAGATTCTGGATGAACATATCACACGTACAAAGGAATCTGCTGGCCTCTATATTCCGCACTACAGTATTTAAAAATTCTTTTTGAAATGGAGCTTACGATACACTGGGAAGAAGGCACAATAGAATAATTTCAGGAGGCTGAAAAAATTAATCTGATTGAGCGCGAGAACCTGCGCGCCATATCAAGAAAGGAGGTGGGTGTTTAATTGTTATCTTTCCGGAATGGTGAATAGGCTAGACATACATATTTTTAAACAGGCCATTAAATTAAAAAAGGAGGAAACCATGAAACCAAGAAAGCTACTGGCAATGTTATTGGTACTCAGCTCCTTTTTCATCTTCATTTTCGGTGTGGGAAACACAGCGTTTGGGGCAGAAGAGTACATCTATGTCTCTTGCATGGGCAATCTGGAATTCTTTAACGCCCATAAATATGGTTGGAAGTGGGCCGGTGAACGTCTTGGCGTCAAAACAACCTATGTTGGGCCCGCCGAATACGATCTGAATGCAATGACTGCCGCCTTTGATCAGGCAATTGCAAAACAACCCAAGGGTATCGTTGTGTTTGCAGTGGAACCGGTGTTGACACCTACAATTAACAAAGCGGTCGATGCCGGGATTCCGGTGGTTACAATCCTGGGTGATCTTCCGGATTCAAAGCGCCTGGCATTTGTCGGATCCCATCAGTACACCTTAGGTTTCTTGGGTGGTAAAAGGCTTGCCGATGCCATGAATGGTAAGGGAAAGGTCGCCGTCTTGAGTATTCCCGGCGTAAAGATGTTCGATGACAGGGAAGAAGGCTTCAGGGCAGCCTTCAAGGATTTTCCGGGAATTTCGGTGGTACAGGTGGGAGATACCAGAGCCGACACGGTCACTGCTATCAATGTTGCCAAAGACATTATGTTGCGTCATCCTGACCTGGCCGGTTTCGCCTGCACCGACTCTACGGGAGGCATTGGTTCAGCGACCGCAGCCGAAGAAACGGGTAAAGCCGGCAAAGTGAAGATTGTTTCCATGGATAGAAATTCTGATGTTCTTCAAAAAATTCAAAAAGGCGTCATTACAGGTACAGTGGTTCAAAACGATGCTTCGATGCCGTACTGGGCACTGTTGGTTTTATATAACCATGTGCATAATCAGCCGCCGCTGACCACCAACAACTCTGCGGCCCAAGTAAGTTCCGAACCCGATGTGGTTTACACTTCCGTAAATTATGCCGACAAATCCAATCTAAAGTACTTTTTGGATGCCAACAAAATGTACAAGCCGTAATGCTGTTAGGCACAGGTATGCAGGAAATCTGCATCCCTGTGCCGCTCTTTCTTTGATAATAAGCTTGCAAGTGTTGAATTCAGCAAAGATCTGAACAAAAAGGATAAATTTGGTTTCCTCTGCGCGTTTTAGAATGTGAGATTAAGAGGAATGGAAAAAATACTCAAGACCGAGAACATCTCCAAAAGCTTTCCAGGAGTCCTTGCTGTAGATAATGTGAGCTTTGGTTTAGAGAGCGGAGAAATTCTTGCATTAATCGGTGAAAATGGCGCAGGCAAAAGCACGCTGACCAATATTTTGGGAGGCGTCTTAAACCCGGACCAAGGTCGCATCATCCTCGAAGAGAAGGAAGTCTCATTTCAGTCATCCCACGATGCCATCCGCGAAGGCATCAGTATGGTCTTCCAGGAGCTATCTCTGGTGGGCAACCTTTCGGTTGCCGAAAACATATTTGCGAATCGGCATCCAGTGGGGCCGGTGAACAACATCCGCTGGCGCAAACTGTATCGGGAAACGGAGGACTTGCTCCTCAAATTCAATCTCGATCTTGACCCCATGATGCTGGTAAAGCGACTTTCCATGGGGCAGCAGCAGATTCTAGAAATCTTAAAAGCCATCTCCACCAATCCGAAAGTACTTATTTTAGATGAACCCACCTCATCTCTTACCGAAGCGGAAATCGATTATCTTTTCCAGAACATCCGCAAACTCCAAGATCAGGGAATGTCGTTTATATATATTACCCACAAACTTTCTGAGGTTTTCCAGATTGCCAATCGTGTCATGGTCATGCGAGATGGAAAATACGTTGGCATTGAGAAGATGAGTGCTATTACCGAAGCCGATCTCGTCTCCATGATGGTGGGACGTGAAATTGTTAATGTGTATGGCGCCGCCTCCGGGAAGACCATGGCGTCCGAGTATTTTCGTGTGGAGAATTTCTGCCGTGAAGGCGTCTTTCATAATATTACCTTTGGACTTCGTCGTGGTGAGATCCTCGGCTTTGCCGGTCTTGTGGGTGCCGGACGAACAGAGCTTGCCCAATCCATTTTTGGGGCCGAACCAAAGGATTCAGGCCAAATAAATATTGATGGCAAACCAGTCAAAATTTCCCGGCCTCGCGATGCTATTAAAAATAGGATTGCCTATTTAACGGAGGACCGCATAGGTTTAGGACTTTTTTTAAGTATGCAGATTCGGGACAACCTGATCGCCCCCTTTCTGAAACAGCTGAGTTCAGCGATCGGTTTTATGAAGAAAAAACTCATTGATCGGCATGTACGCGAAAAAATAAAAGAATTTGCTATTACGACTCCTTCTATTTATCAGAAAATTCTTAACCTCTCGGGTGGCAACCAACAAAAGGCCCTGGTGGCTATGTGGATGGGCATCCGACCAGAGGTTATCATTTTTGATGAACCTACCCGGGGCGTTGACGTAGGTGCAAGGGTCGAAATTTATCAAAAATTGCGGGAGTTCGCATTAGCTGGTACCGGCGTCATTATGATTTCATCCGATCTGCCGGAGCTCATCGGAATGTGCGATCGGATTCTTGTTATGCACCAAGGCGAAATTAAAGGGGAAGTTCTGCCCGATGATTATTCGGAGGAATTAATTCTTTCGTTTGCCACAGGATTAAATAGCCAACCGCTAGGATGAAAAAATGTCAACGCGCGTAAATTCAGAAAATGGAAGCAACTTAGAGTCAGCAATAACAAGTGTTGATCAAAGCAGAATGTTAATCAACGCTGCAAAGGCCTTAACCGCCTATCGCGAGTCGGTATTAATATTGGTAATTCTAATATTTGGCCTTTGTATGACTTTTGCTTCACCGGTTTTTCTGACCTGGCGAAACATAGAGGCGATCTTGTTAGCGCTTTCAGTGGAGGCGACAATAGCCATCGGCATGGTCATACTGCTTATTTCAGGCGGCCTGGACCTATCCGTCGGATCAACACTGGCATTTGCCGGAGTTGTTACCGGGCTGACTCTAAACGCAGGTGTTCCTGTCACAGTATCAATCCTGATAGGTCTTCTGGCAGCGGCAGGTGTTGGAATGGTCAACGGGTTGTTGGTTGCCAAAATGAAGATCAACCCCTTTATTACCACCCTTGGAATGATGATAAGTATCAGAGGGCTTCTGCTGGTCACCGCAAAAGGTCGCGCTGTGCTAAATTTGTCGGAGTCGTTCACAGTCATTGGCCAAGGTCGGTTGTTCAATGTCCAGTATCCCATTTACGTCATGATAGCTCTGGTAATCATCGGAGATATCTTAATGCGAAATTCTCGTTTTATGAGGCAAAATTATTATATTGGCGGTAACGAGAAAGCCGCACGTTTGTCGGGTATTAACGTCGATCTGGTTAAAATTTTTGACTACTGCCTAGTTGCTGTACTGGCAGGCATTGCGGGTTTATTGATCACCGCACGCTTTGGTTCGTCATCAGTGACAGTGGGCGGGGGATTGGAACTACGGGTTATTACAGCGGCCATTATTGGTGGTGCCAGTTTAAGCGGTGGAGAAGGGTCGGTATTGGGTGCCTTTTTAGGGGCCCTTTTTATGGGTGTTCTAGCCAATTCACTCAACCTTTTAGGTGTTGATGTCTACTGGCAAAGGCTGATAACAGGTTTGATACTTATCATTGCGGTCGTTTTCGACGTCATTAATGAGCGTCGCAAAGAGCGGCAACAATAAAATCAGAAACACCGCAGCATGCTGTCCAATAGCCCGCAGGCTGTCGTCATACCTGGCCTGACTAAAAAAAAGGAGTTCTTTTTGTTTGCTTAAGATTTCAAAAAGAACCCCTTCAGATTACTGCTGTTCAACCGGCGAATGCGTATAATTGAATCCTTTAGCGCATTGGGTTCGGCAGCGTTGTAAGTCGCATCAATTATGCGGTCACCTGAAATTTCAGGACTAATTTGACTGGCGCCAGGTCTCTACCCTGATCTTTTTTCCCGGTATATTTACCTTACCTGAAAAGAAATCGTCGTCGTCGTCGTCGTCGCCGTCGCCAGTAATGGTAACAAACATCGTGTCTTTGTGCAAAACCGGATGCGATCCCCTGCCCCGACCCACCTTAATGCCGATAGGAACCACATATTCACCGTCCACCAGCACTTTGTCACTGTCATCAAAGTTGCCGTCGTTATTGATGTCAAAGACAGGTAGCGTAGCCCCTTGACCGGTGTTATAATCCACCGCGATCAGCCAACTTTCACCGGTTCCCGCACAAACGTTTTCATCCGGGATAAAGGTCGTAAAAAATACGATCCCGCCGACAACCAACGGTTGGCTGAACACCCGTTCGGAACCGGCAGCGGCAGGCCCGTTGGGGAAGGGGTTGGATTTTGTGTAAAGCTTCATTTTCCAGGAGTCCGCATTGGGATTGCTTCCTTGCACATATCTGACGGTAATGTCATTTCCGTCGATCGTGGTTGTGTAAAATCTGGCTTCAAGTTCCACGGGTATACTATTCAGCGTATATTCCGGCAATGGATCGCTGCCGTCGTCTTTCAGACCGAAGAAATACTGCTGATTGTCATCTTGCTTGTCGGCCTGGGCTTCATACTTTCCGGTGCCGAAATATATCCAAATTTCACCATGCGTCTCGCTATATGCATAATCTGCTTTGCCGCGGATCGGGTGGTCATGATTTTGATCCGCCGGATCAAACGCAAACAACCTGGAAACCTGCGGTACCATGTGTTTGCCGATATTTGTAACGCGATACATGTTTCCGTACAGATTGCCCGCGTAAATACGATCCGATATATAAAAATCTTCCCGGTTTACCATCAGCGGTGAAGCCAGCGCATCGTCTGGAAGAGCGCCGGCCTGCAGATTGCCGACGAGGGTGGCAGAATGGTTGGGCTCGGTTTTGCCTTTGATTATTTCATTATCGGAGAAGGTTCCGCTAAGATTACTAAATATTATGACCGAATCAGTTGCGGTGGTCCAGGTAATTTTTAGAATCTTAGCCTGAGCAAGGGAAGTTTGACCCACGACAGTTTCTCCGATGGCAAATTGCTTTGAAGAATCAGCTTTCGTATGGTTTGTAACGTTTGCAATCCAAAAAGTCGTACCGCTGACTTTAACTCGGTTGGTGGTATACCCATCGGAATCCATCCACAGATGGCTGGCATCATCGGCCTGGATGCCGTACAGGTAGGCTTCCTTGGTTGCCTGGTCGGTCGGGTCTTTATGGTAACCGGATCCGAAGAAAACGCCCCATGTGGTTTCTGTTGAAGGGCTTTTTTCGGCAACCCTTGCAATGCTCGGCTCCGCCCATGTCTGACCCAACTCGTGATCGGTAAACTCCCACAGGTATTCTGTGGGGCTTGAATCACCAAAATCCTTGCCGGTTGTCACGTCCAGCGCAAAATAGGTTTCCCCGCCTTCGCGTTCACCCACCACCAGCAGCGTGCGCCACTGTTTGTCTATCCCCCCGAATTTGGCATAAACATCACCGACCTGGGGCGAGCCGTCAATATAGTACTCATGACAGTATGCGGTTGCGCAGCGGTCCAGTGTTTCATCGCTTGCGCCTCTATTTAATTTCTCATGCATGCCGATGGGAATAAACGCCCACCTTTCCTCTCCGGTAGTAAGATCAATGGCATGCAAAGACCCGTCGTTTGCCCCGATGTAAACCATCGCATCACGCTGGAGGTTTTGCGCAAAATCAAAGTAATTGTCAAACGGATAATAGAAAGGCGGATAACCGACCACCACCGGTGTCGAGTTGATGATATCCCCGATGGGTTTTTTGTCGGTACCCAGACAATCGAGAACGATGGGATCCAGTATACCATTTGGCCGCGCTACTGTCATAAAGTCCGGATCAACGGTCCATATATTTCTTGACGATAGCTGCGCTTTAGCCGACCATTGCTGATCCGTCCAAAGCCCGTTGGCATCCTTTTTGACGGCTACCACATCCCCGGTCCAGCGCGAGGCGTCAAATCGTGCAAGGATCACCATATCGCCCAGGTCAGCGGAGGTGGTTGGTGCCGGCGCAGAACCATGAAAAATGATCCCCTTGACTCTGTCTGTGATCGCAGCAAGGGAATTGGTCAGTTCCTCCTTGTTGAAGGCAAAATATGGCCCAACGACCCCGCCTTCGACGGGATGCATATCATACAATTGGTCGGTGGTAGAATCATCACCTCTGTCGTTGGCCACTGCCGCCATTTCATACAACTGTTCCGCCTCATCGTAGGACAGACCAAAGCCGATGCCGACAGCGGAAACATCCGCATCAGCCAGCGCATCCGTATTATTATGGACGATCTCTACGGTTGAACCGGTGTTGCCTCTTCCGTCGGTCACGTTAATCATGAATTTGGGTTGACAATCATAATTTTCAAAAAACTCACCGCTTTCGTCTGCTTTGAGTCCGGTAAAATACTTTTCGGCTGCTTTGATGGAAGGTCCAAACGGCGTCATCCTGCGCGACCGCACTTGCGCGACAGCGTTTTGGAGTGCCGTTTGTTGATCAGCGTCATTGAACTTGCAGCCCACGTGAATTCTGGTGTAGTCGTTAGTTTCATCATAGCCCCATGAACTGGCTGTCCAGGTTCCAAACCCCCAGGAAATGGAGCGGTCTTTGAACAGCTCACTGATGACGGACTTGCCGATTTCAATTCGAGGTTCTTGGGTGGCAGCATTCCATGCCTCGGTTGCAGTCATATTCCAGGCCACCGAAGCTGATGTTTTCGTGCGATTTGAGATATTATTATCCATATTGGCATACTGGGGCGGATAGTCTAAATCTTCTCCCCATATGGTCAGTGCAGTATCGACACTGTCGCTTTCATCGATTACGAACTCAATATAAGCATTGGTTATGATAGCCCCGTTCGGGATGGTCACATTTCGGAAACGGATACCAATAATCTGATCTGCGATACCGTTATCATCGACCATCTCAAGATCCGCACTGGTGACATGAACCCAAGTCTCGCCAATTCGTTCTTCAGCATCATCTGCTGACTGGGATACCCGCAGATTTAACTCGTGGTCCATGCCATCATTATATTCCACATGCAGCAGGGGTGCTGACCCGCTTTGACCGTCATAGGATTTGGCGGTTCGCCTCCCGGTACCCCCAATAATAAATGCCATAGGATTTCCGGACTGCCAGCCGCCTCTGTCAACGATCTCTTGCACAATGTCTTTCAAATCAGGTGTCTGCGGGTTGCTCTGATCCTGGGTAACATCCATTAGGGTATCCATACTGCCGGAAACATCCAGCAGCACCAAAATAGCAGGGCTGACAACATTTTCCACATAAACAGGGATGTTGCAGTCTGAGATGATGGGTTCCGGAAATATGGTGACACTGACTTGAATCTCGACCGGGTTGTTTACCGCGTTGATATCTTCGATGATGAGTGTTGCCTCATAGATGCCGACGAGTAAAGAGGATGTGTCGTAGGTGACATTAACCGTTTGACTTGATCCCGCAGCTAAAGTACCGCCGGCTGAAGAAAGCGAAAACCAGCTCGTCGCAGCCGGATCGATCGAGATCGTATAGTTCAAATTCACGGTGTTGCCTAAATTTGAAATGATTAAAGTATCGGCTGCGGGACTGTTGCCGACGGTCGTAGAACCGCCGAGGACCTGCGTGTCTGTTCCAATATAAGGAACTGCATCAGTCGCATATTCGATATGCAGCAAGGGCGCCAGGTCCGGCATGCCAAGTTCAGACATGGAGCCCTCATAGGTCATGGCACGCCGCTGGCTGACGACGGCCTCAATGATAAAAGCCATGGCATTGCCGGCAACCCAATCCGATCTACCGACGATACTTTGCACTTTCTCAGTCAGATCCGGGGTGCGATATGTTGCATGCAATGTATCCCAGTCCGGTACAGGTTTCCACTGGATCGGATGCTTCATTACGGCTCTGCTTGAGATGTCGTTGTTCGTCGCAGAAAACGTAACCGGATTGACGTCATATTGCATATTAATATTGATCTTGCTTTTAACGTCGTTGGTATAGGCGGCGCTAAACTCGAGATAGGCTCTGGTAATTATAGCGCCGCGGGGTATATCTATGTTCCTAAAACGGACTCCGATAACCTTTGTGCCATCCATATCCAGATCGGGGCTGTCGATGTGCATGGTATTGTCTAAAAGCCATTCTTCGGCATCGTCACTGCCCGTTGATACTCTGATGTCTATAGCCGCTGCAGCATATTCGATATGCAAAAGGGGCGCAATCTCACTGCCCGATTGGTAGGCCTGGGCAATCCGTACGCCGCCGGTGCCCACCACCTTAAAAACCATCGCGTTTCCTGCTATCCAGCCGCCCTGGTCCACGATTTCCTGCACGATCGATTTAAGACTCAGAGTTTGCACCCCCACCCCCGTTTGAACGACATCGCCCCAGGCGGGTACGCCCGTCCAGGTCACAAAAGTTTTTGTTTCATCCCGGCGTCCAATATCATTTAAAGTCGCTGGGTCGAATGCTGGCGCATTTTCAATCAATTCGCCATAGAAGGTGAGATCGCCAGGATCATTTGAAAAAGTATCTGCGGTAAACTGGATATAGGCTTCGGAGATATAAGAACCCTGGGGAACAGCAACGTTCTGGAATCGTATGCCGCATGTTGTTCCTGATTCCCCCAGCGGCAGGACATCTATACTGGTTGTAACCACTGCGGTTGCGTCCTCCACGGCATCATCTGCAATATCTGAAACCCTGATATCCAAACTGCCGGCGGTGGCACCGATTGCCTGAAATGGCGCCACCAGGGCCAGAGCCATAAAAATTGCTGAAAAAAGACAAAATATATATATATATCTCGGTTTAGGCTGCATGATCGGACCTCCATGATTGAAATTTCATACCTAAACGTTAAACAAATTTGATGCCAACCTGATCCAAAACAGGTGCCCGGCAGTGTTTTCAAAAGCAAAGTCTAACCCGAATTGAAAGATATGTTACTGATTTTAAATACAAATCATCTTTAGGGGGGAGTCGCAAAATAAATTTGGCGGCTTGCACATTTATTTTTCTGACAAGGGAAATGACAAGGAAATTTGGTTTGAAAGTGTTAATTTTTTTAAAAGCTATTAAAAAATTTTATAG
>Ga0209536_100005943_pt1 | contig 18834 bp, 21 predicted proteins | sample DeeMarSeWOR28_12_FD_187461 | JGI IMG/M metagenome (GOLD analysis project Ga0209536, IMG submission 187461) | Marine sediment microbial communities from White Oak River estuary, North Carolina - WOR-2-8_12 (SPAdes) (version 2) | ecosystem: Environmental > Aquatic > Marine > Intertidal zone >... | reverse complement strand
AAATGCGTCTTTAACCGAATAATACGGGCAAATCCATAAGATCGAATTTGCTTCCATCTTTGTCAATGGTGCTACTTGCGTTTGGCTTTGTATTTTTTACCGATACTCCAGGCCCTGGCCACCTGTTCCCCTAAACGCCAATAAGAAGTGTCCGGCTGTGAGAGTATCAGGGGCTTCATTTTTCTGAAGTCCAATTTGCCATCCGTCAAAAATCTCTCTTCGGTATAGGTACCAACGATTTCGCCAATGAAAATTTCATTCAAACCACTTTCCAAAATTTCCACCAGCTTGCATTCAACACATAAAGGACAGTCTCTGATCAGCGGGGCTGTTTTCAGCTCCCCGTAATAAAGATCAAAAATCTTTGACTTATCGGTTTTTTTACCCGATACAATTCCACAATAATCCGTGATTTCAACCATATCCTCAGAAGGCAGGCAAACGCTGAAAGCTTTATTCTCTCTGATTCCTGGATTGGTATAATGGCCTTTGCCGAGGGCAATGGCAATTCTTGGTGGTTTATAACTCGCCATGGTAAACCATGCCACGGCCAGAAAATTCGGCTTGCCGTCCACAAAGGCGCCTACAAGGGAAACAGGCATGGGATACGCCGGGATAGTCGATCCTAAATTGATTTTGTCCATTTGATATCATCTCCATTGTCTTGAGGTCTATCGCATCAACCGTAAATTACGCCTACGGTATGAATATAACGGCATCAATATATGCACAAAGCGCTTTTCCTGCAATTACCCGACCGCAGAAAATGGCTGTAATGCATACCATTCAATGATGAAATAGCAGTTAATCAATGATGTCGGACATGCAGAAGGATATGGTTTACATGCCACCAACAGCCGGAGCCAGCCCAACCTGATCCCCATCTGACAAAACCGTATCGAAATCTACGATGCGATTGTTTACAAAGGCGATCTTGACATCGTCTTTTGAAATCCCCGCAAGTTGAACCAGATCGTCAATCGTTTGACCGTCATTCAGTTCGTATTCCGTGCTGTCCTTGTAGTCACATGCATCTAAATTCGCTAGAGCTGCAAAACATTTTAAATTTATTTTCATGATCATCTCCCAATCCATTATCTATGAAAAATTCAAAGAATTTTACATTAGATATTAATCACATATGGATTTTTTTCAACAGGCAATTCTTGCCTAAAGCTAAAAATCGAAGTCGGGCAGTCAGTTACAAAGAATATCAGCACTGAAAGATTTTTAGGTGCAATACCCCGGCTGCCATTTTTCATTTGACCTCTGAACGTGCCTGCCGCGGTGAAGCTCGACAGAGCGAAGACGGGTGAACCCTGAACCCGTTTATCAGGGGAGCCCGGTCAGGAATTGAATTACGGCGTCATTGAACTGCCGGGGTTGTTCAATCAAAAATAGATGCCCGCCGCCATCAATGGAGATCATTTGTGCATCGGGGATTCTTTCGGCCAATACAGCTGCGTTTTGTGGTGGAATGAGCACATCCTCGGAGCCGGTGATAGCAAGGGTTGGTGAAGAAATGTGCGGCAGGCGCTTGCAGGCATCATGCTGTGTGACCGCCGCCCATTGCCTGGCAAGTATTTTCTGTGAAGCGGGAAACCGCTGCGAAACCTCTGTGTATCGCTGAATAACTTCCGGTTTGCTTTCAAAAGTTTGCTTCCCAAACAGACAACCGGCAGCGGCGATCTTGGCCTCATCTGTGCCCAGGCGGATCATTTCGCTGAACAGTCTGGTGGTTTCCGTTTTTGCTTTAATGCGCAACGAGATGCCGCAATCGGTTGCCACCAGAATAAGCCCCGCTATCTTTTGCGGGTAGTTGAGCGCCATTTCCTGTGCGATCATGCCACCCATGGAATAGCCCAGTACGTGCGCTTTTTTAATTCCGACCGCATCCATCAAAGCAGCGGTGTCAGCGGCCATGTCGCGAGTAGAAAAGGGTCCGCCGGGATCCGACGAGCGGGCGATCCCCCGATTATCGAAAAGGAGCAATTGAAATTTCCGGGATAGGGCGGGCACCTGCTCATACCAGTGATCCACATTACTGCCCACCCCTCTGATCATTACCAGGGGGTGGCCCTGCCCGATAATTTCATAATACAGGCCGTGATTTCCAATCTTGGCAAAAGGCATATCAATACTCCAACTTCAATGAGTGCCTAAATTGAACTAAAGTTGAAAGTGCCTAAAGTTGAGGAATTCTATCTTTTTAAAAAGGACAGAATGCAGCGACACCATAATTTTAGGCATTTTAGGCACTTATAGAATGAATAATCTTTTGGGATGCATTTTTAAGATTGCTTTTTGCGAAGCTTAGCTCCGAGGGCCTTAATCTCATCCAGATGCAATTTTATAATTGGTGATATTTCCGGCGGTTGCCAATCGGTATGTTTGGGCTCTTCGGGCCAGGTGAACGGCAGATTAAACACCTGCCCGGGCTCTTTTGCTTTTTCAAAAACCGATAGAGCTGCCAAAAGCACCTCCCTTTGACCCTGGCGATCGTTTACCTCTCCCACCGGGCGGCCATAGGGATATTCAATGGCGGCCACGCGCGGAATACCCACTTCCCTGTGAAACTCAGGCGTCATCGTCAAAGTTACGGTGGCAAATCCCTGCGATTCCAGATAATGTGCGACCTGTCCCACGGACCGGCAGCAGTACGGTCAGGCCGGCGTGAGCAAAACAGCCGCCACATTTTCCCGGCGCATCTGATCGGCCATCTGGGGAGCGCTTTCAGTCAGCAGCGCCGTGGCATCCATCTGAAAACCGTAAAAGGAGTAGCAGGTGGGCGCCAGGCTGCCGATGATCCCCTCTTTTTCAAACTCGGCAAATCGGGTCAGCGGAAGCATGACATTGATATCTTCTTTGATATAGCCGGTATTGATGTGCAGGTGACTGACCTCGATATCGCCCTCAGTTGCTGTGCGGGGAATCTTGCGGAAGCTCGGGTCCCCCCAGGCAGGCTCTCTTTTTTCGCGCTCCAAATCAAACGGCGGATCGGATTTCATGCTGATGCCGGCGGTGGTGACGAGTGTGAAAGCGGCCTCTTTGATTGGCTTTTCAAGCGGGGTCCAGGGAATTTTGCCGCTATACGGCTGATCTGGAATATCTTTTCCGATCCAGGCGCTCAAAGACGGGGGCATGAAACGAAAACCATCAACAACTTTTCCATGTTCAGACATCATCACTCCCTCCTAACTAAAAATCATGTGTTTGACTTCGGTAATGAGCACAACATTACTTGGTTCAAAGGTTCAACGTTCACCCGCCTTCGCTAATGCTTCGGCGCGGCATGCAAGGCTCAGGGTTGGAAAGCAGCAGAAATTGAAGGATTGAAACTTTGAATCCGTAACCCTTGAATCCCTGAACCCGGAACCTTTGAACCAATAAATACCCCTATCGTAAATTGGGTCAATTTACAAACAAAGTCTGGTAAAGGTTCAGTACCGTATACCTTTGAACACGCCTTCAAGTACCCTTGCTTTTAGAGACAGGATGATTAGTCTATAGGAAATTGAAATTGTGGAGGTTTTATGCATCCAACCGATGAAAGGATGGCCGATCCTTATGTCGATCGTCGAAGCGGAGACGACAGACGGGCGGTCTATGATTCTGACTATTTTGATGGCGGTGGCCTTGAACGCAGGAACGGCCGTGACCGACGGCAGCAAGATGAGCGCCGTGACAACTGTTTCCGGGTCAGCCGGTGGTCCAGTGTGTGCCCGGATGATGCCTGATGCATTCGCGCATCATCTTCTACTAATGAAACTACGATTTGCAACCCGAGAGTTGGGAGCTGTTTATTGTTCCACCCTTGAGCCTATGAACCGCTAAACTCTGCTTGCCGCGCTTCCTAAACTCAGCTTTCGTGTAATTTGCGAACAGGTTTTTCTCTCGCAGAGCCCTCAGAGATCACAGAGACGTCAAATCTTTTTGTTATTCAATCGTCTGTGTATGTCCGTTTGTGTCTGTGGCCAAACCAAATTCCGCATTCCGAAATCCAAAATCCGCAATCATGTTAACCCGGAACCCTCTTACTGTGGATACTCACCGGTTCGTTTTGCCGTCGATGGATGCGGTGCATCTGAACAAATGCCGATGCTGTTAATTTTGCCGTATTCCAGTCTCAGCAAGGCCAAGGCCCTGACATTGTTGCGATCACCACTGGCCAGGACGACACAGGGCTCGGGCGCATCGGGTGCCAGCGGGTAGGGCTGGGTTTCACCCAGTTCGGCAAATATGCGCCCGTGCGGCGATCTGCGGATCGATTCCATTTCAGAGGTCAGGTGGGCCATCACTGCGTTTTTACCGGTCATGTCGGTGAGTGCCTGCTGGGACCAGAAAATGATGTCTTTGGCGATATAAGGCTCGAGCAAAGATGCATCCAGGTTGTTCCAGGCCCTTGCCAGAAGAATTGCGGCTTCCCGCAATCCTAATTTTGGACACTTCATATCTCCTCCATTCATGTTGTCTCCTTTCAGGGCGGCCAATTGGCGATTTGATATTCAAACTGCTTAAACCATATCACCCGGTTTTGTCAGATACGGACAAAAGGGGTAGGAATTTTTCCAGGTGGCAGTTTTTCAGGCGGAAATCGGGTTCATTCCCGAGGACCCGGTTGTTTTGATTGGATTTGAAAACCACAGTCTGGTAAGATTAATTGAACCGACTATAATTGTGCCGTCAGCTCTGATTTGATGCACAATCTTTGTACGATGCTTTTCCACATCGCACGACGGGAGCACCTGCCGGACGGAACTTCAAGGAGCCGAACATGCCGATCGATGAAAACGAATACATCAAGCAGACCCTGGAAAGATATACGAATTGCAGCATGGAGGAAATCTGCGATCATATCCTGATTACGAATTTTAAAAAATACATACAGCGCTTCAAAGAAAAGACCCAAGGGACATACTCCGAAGGTAATTTCAGGATCGTTAATGCTAAAGATATCAACTGCAGCATGATCGATTTCGGCATCGGTTCGCCTCAGGCCGCCCTGGTGGTCAACTGTCTGGCCTATCTGCCGAATCTCAAAACCGTCATCATGGTGGGCATGTGCGGCGGTATCGACGACGTGTTGAAAGAGGGTGATTTTATCATTCCGTCTGCGGCTATCCGGGGTGAGGGCACCAGCAATCATTATCTGCCAAAAGGGTTCCCGGCCATTCCGGCCTCTTCCGTCAATCTTTACTGCATCGGCGCGGTTCGGCAAAGCGGGCGCCTTCCCCGCTGCGGCATCATCTTCACGACCGATCGGCGCCTGTGGGAATTTGACAATACCTTTGTAGATTATTTGCGCAATCAGCGGATTCTGGGCATCGACATGGAGCTGGCAACGCTTTTTTCGGTGGCCTACCGTTACGCCGTACCGATCGGCTCGATTATGCTGGTATCTGATATGCCGCTGCAGATAGATGGGGTCAAGGACAAGAAAAAACAGGGCCGGATTTTCTCAAAATACACGTCAACACATTTGGATTTGGCCCTGGATGCGGTTAAAAATATGGAAGCCAACTGGGACGAGGTCAAAAGACGGCTGATCAGTGAATGGTAGATCCCACCGATGGGCATTTGACAGTGAAGACCCCATTAACATTTTTGTTACTGATCTTTCTCATCGGTTTACTCGGTCATGTACCACAAATATCTTCTTTCTTTCCAACTTCTTCTTTCAAAACCGCCTTTTAAAAAATAGCCGGTATCAAATGATTGGCGTCGATCGACGCCGGTGCGGCGATCCCCGACAGGTTTTTTTAGCTTTTTGGGGTTACGGGAAACTGATTTTTCAGGGTGCAGCCGGGCAACCGTTTTTAGGCGCTGTGAAAGCATAGGGGTTCGGCGTCTCCACTCACTTGTTTTGAATCTTAATGACCCAAATTTCTGGCCATCGGGTTGGCGCTGGCGGTATGATACCGTCTCGGGTCTTGAGAACCCTTGACTTTATATTGTCTAATAACCGGTTTGTCAATAATTTTTAATAAAATCAATTATATAAGAAAAAATTTACCCAGAGGTATGGTAAGCAATGCCAATTCGGGTGTGTAAAAAACTGCCACCTGAAGGGTCGGTTTTTGGGTAACGATTCAGATTTAAAACCAATTTCTTAACGCACGATGGGGTGTCGCTGCAAGCGCAATTTTATGCGTCTACCACCGAAATCGACTCGATTGAATGTTTCTCACCCTAATTTTTTCTTTCCCATGCCGATTTGCTTTATCGATTCGTTTGACATCGCTCTAATCGTATCTAGTATATCCCATCTAACTGATGTAAGACTTTATGGGTAAAACGGCTTTGCAGCTGTTTGTGTAATCGTATCTCAAGATTATCTGCAAAAGAGGATATCATGGGCACGCATCATGCTAATTCATATAAAATGTTGATGGTGACGGTGATCTGCCTGCTGGCAACGATCCCCGCGCTGGCGGATGTCGAAAATTTTCGGGGAAAAGCAATTAATTCTGAAGGTGAACTTATATTCATCGAGGAACATACGATCCGGTATGACAATAAACAGATCGCCTCTATGAAAACCGTCTACTACGACGCCGAAATGAATAAAATCGGAGAGCTGGTCTCTGACTTTTCGCAAGGATCACAGTTCGGCAGTTACGATTTTAAAGATGAGCGACTTCAGTATAAAGACGGCGCCAGGGTGATGGCAGAGAAGATCCTTATCTATTGCAAGGAAGCCCCGGAGGCCGATCTCAAAGAGAAATATCTTCAGCGTGAACCCGGCCAAATAGTGGGCCAGGGATTTCATCCTTTTATTCAGGAAAATCTTGATAACCTGGTAAAGGGAGACGTGCTTTCTGCCAAGTTGGTACTGCCGGCCCAGATGGATCAGTTTAATGTCCGGATCTATAACGAAAATTTTGAGAATGGCCGCATGCGGGTTCGAATCGATATGGACAACTGGTTTTTAAGACTTTTTGCTCCCCATGTTGAAGCGGTCTATGATATAAACTCCCGTAAGTTGCTGTCCTATCAGGGAGTCTCCGTTGTAGCCAATGCATCCGGCAAAACGGTTCCGGTCACCATTTCCTATGAATATGTGGAAAAAGGCTATCAGGTGAGCGTCCGAACTGCTCCCGCATCAACCGAATTGGCACCGAACTGATGCAAATAAGGCTGCGCGGTTATTGCGCCTGATAAATCTAAACGGATCGTCACATGGTTGGCAGCTTTTCTTAGGCCAGCAAGTGCGAGGCTTCCCGCATCAATTGTCCGATTGGCATATGGCGAGGGCATATTTTTTCGGCTGCTTGAAAATCCAAATGCATTAAAAGCTTTCGGCTGTGTGCCGGCAGAGATGTGAATGTGGTCCTCGCCAACTCGATATCCTGGTAGGCGTTAACATACATCAGACAGCGCATGACGTCGTTGACGGGCACCTGGTTGGCCACTGCATCTGAACACAGGCGGCCGCATCCGGCACAATAGTCGCTGAAGGTTCCTTCGGCATAACGGGCGAGCATCGTTTGATCTAATCGCGATAGGCGGGTTTGCTTGACGGCTGCACTTGCATTGGCGGCCATAATTGTCAGATTGGGCATTTGAGAGCAAATGCTGGCAATGCGGTTGTCCTCCCAAACCGCCATCAGCCTTGCCTGATGATCACTGAAACCTTTTTTTAAAAAGCGCTCGGCCATTTCTATCTCCGATGAGCTGTCACTTTTGACCGAACCGTTACCCTGCGTCTTCATGGCGGTCAAACCGATTCCGGCTTGGTAACAGGCGTCAACCGCTGCGCGCATGCGCGCTTCGTGCATCAGCCGATAATTATAGGTAAACATGATGCCGTCTATCCACGGCATTCTGGCGGCGCCTTCGAGGCACGCTTCCATGTTGGTATGGGTGCTGAAGCCGAACAATTTTATCTTGCCCGCTTTTTTCATTTCCTTTGACCAGGATTGCAACCAGGGCTCCATTTCATCAATGCCGCGGATACCATGAACAAAGAGCAAATCAATATATTCGGTGTTGAGCCGTTTGAGAGATTCTTCCAGTCGGGCCGTAAAATCGTCGCCTCTTCGGCGCGATAATTTCGTTACCAGAAAAATCTGCTGGCGAGTTTCAGGATTGCGAGCAAACCAGCGACCGATGCCGGCTTCGCTGCGTCCGCCGCCATACCCTTCCGCAGTGTCCCAGTAGTTGATACCCCATTCGAGAGCTTTTGCAAGCATCAAACGATTGTTCAAAATATCATACATTCCGCCCATTGATAACGTCGAAACTTTTACGCCGCTGCGGCCAAAGGGCCTGACCGGCACAGGTGCATCGGGCAGCGTCATCTGGGCTCCAGCCGCGCGGGGCTCAAATCCGGATGAGAGGCCGCCCAGGGTGGTGCCAAGCCCGATAGCAGCTGCTTTCTTAAAAAAATCGCGACGATCCAATTTGGGTTCCTGATCCGGATGGGATGACATAACAGCGACCTCCTTGCAGGTATGCTATTGGGTTTTGCCGGCCGGTTCTATCCGGCGGCCGGCGCCAAGATCAAAAATGGGTTTGATGTTGTATTTGTCCATAATAATTTCTTCCGGCGCCTGCAGGCGGGTCATGCCGCTTTCGATCAAAAAGCGCAGCTCGGCTTTTATCTTGAGACCCTGCTGTAGGGCTTTTTCAAGCTGTCCTTGGGTTTCTCCATAATAATTTGAGGCCTTTCTGCCGTGGTACGCCCGCCTGGCATCGAACCACTCCTGGGCGTTTTCATATGGCAGCACGACAAAGACCCAATACTGCGGCCCGTCAGAGGTAACTGCTTCTAAATACAAAGAATATTCTGGACTGTGGCCTTCTCTTGCGGCTTGCTCCAGGCGTTCTAATTCCAGATCCTCGATCAGCCATGTCGTCTTGCTGCTCAGCGCTGTTACGAAATTTACAAGCGGTCCAAATACGTAATTTGGATTTTTTTCACGGGCGATAAAGCTGCCGTTCAAAACCCAGGCAGGCGGGGTAAACGATATGAGTCCGTTTTGTTGCCGGAATGCATCGGCAGGCGACGCACCAACAGCAGCCGGTGCCATCATCAATCCCGCTAACATTACCATCCAGGCCCATGATAAAGATTTTTTTGCCATCATCGTTGCCCCTTCATTTTTGAAATGAGCGCCTCGTTACGATGGATCATCCTTAGCAATTTTACCTTGGCTGATGTCGCCCATAAGGTAAGGACTTATGAAATCTATCTATCAAAAAGCAGCTAGGCTGTTCAAGAACAAAGCGATTTTGCCTCTCGCAATTTGCAGGCGAAGTCCCCGGGGACCGCCTCAATAATATACTTGACCATTTTAGTAGGATATAATAATATAATCAAGTAAATGATTGTTGTTATGGAATGTTTGCGCATGAACCGTCTGGCACCTAAAATTGCAGTTGTTGCTGCGGCTTTCCTGCTGGGAATGAATATTGGGGCGGGTACTGCCGTTGCTGTTGCCCCTTGCCCGCCGTCAATATGCTGTGGTGGTTCCATGCACCACGACGCCGTGCTCAAATTTGAGCTTCGCGTTCAAAAATGCTGTGACGAATGCACGGTTTTGCCATGCGGTTTGTCAAAGGATCCTTTGCAGGACGTAAAACCTGTTCAGCCGACGCTGGAGATTGGGTATTCAGTTAGCCCTTATGCATTAATTGCACAGTCTGCCTGCATCTTCCGTAAATATCTATCACCCTGCAAATCCTGGCCGCAGCTTGTTTTTGAGCCGGCATCGAATCCGGTCCCCCTTTACATCGAGCATCTGTCCCTGATCATTTGATCCGCCCGATTTTTCCCGCATCGACATAACTCCTGTGCATGTTTGCATGGGCACATTCAAGCCATACAACTGCGTTTTGTTTAATGAAGTGGAGGTTTAACAATATGAAACTTGCCAAATGGATCGCTTCCAATAAAATCATCATCATGCTCCCCCTGCTGGCCCTCATTTCGGTAGGGATATTTATAATGGGCTATGATCACGTACAGGCTAAAAAAGTAAATCCGGTCACTGCCGAATCCTATCGAGACTCTGACAATGCGGCCATTGCCGAACCAGAATCGCCGGCAGCTGAACCGGCCCAAATCTCAGCGAACACATCAAAAGTCGTTTTTCGAGTCGACAACATGTCCTGTTCCGGGTGTATTTCCACTATCAAGGGCAGCCTGTCAGGCTATGCCGGCATCCAGGACATTATTGTGGATATTTCCGGTGGCGCGGCTGAAGTCTATTACGATAGTGAAAAGATAAAGGACGTCGAGCAGCTGGCGTCGGCGATCACCGCCAGCGGGTATCCGGCGAGGGTCGATCGGATTTTATCCGCCGACCAGATCAAAAAGGAAGAAACCCTTGCGGTATCGCGGGCCAAATTTTACATTGCTACAGTCAGCGGCTGGGATATCGCGCGCACGGATTTCAACACCGAGCTGGTTTTTGTCCAAAAGCGTTATCAACAGGCCTACGGCGAAAATGTTTTTTCAACAGAGCAGGGCAAAAAGCTGCTGGACAGTTTAAAAGCCCAGGTTGTTTCGCGCCTGATTAACGAAGGCATCCAGATGCAGGAGGTCCAGCGCGCCGGCTATCGGTTGGACAGCAATATTGTCGAGCAGGAACTGGCAGAATTTATGAAACAAAAAGAACTCGATCGGGCGAGCCTCAAAGCTTCTCTGGAAAAAAATGGATATCCGTATGATTACTTCATGAAGAAATTTGAAAACCGTGTGCTTCTCAGTCGGTATCTGAATGAAAAAGTCTTCTCCGACGCCGCCACCGATTATGATAAACAACTTCTTTATCAAGCCTGGTTCAATAACGCGCGGGTATTGTCGGAAGTAACCATCTATGACAAAGAGCTGAAACGGTTGTCCCGGAGCGCTTCGGCCGGATCAAGCTGCTGTCCTACTTCCTAGCTGATCGAACCGGAAAAACCCGCGCCTCCTGACAGGAGCGCGGGGTTTTTATTTCTCCTGACCCGGCAATCAGGTTTCTATTGCTTTCTTGGGCTTGCCCTGTTACAAATCGATCAGGCCACTAAACCCAAAATGAATAGAAGGTCATACATGTTTACCGCACACGAAATTTTAGATTTAGCGATTCAACTGGAAGAAAACGGCGAAACCGTCTACCGCGAAGCGGCCGGTCAGGCAAAAAATGGCGATATCCGTGAAATGCTGCTGTGGATGGCAGAAGAAGAAGTCAAGCATACCCGCTTGTTTACAGAGTTGAAACAGGAAATAGAATCCCGTTCAATCAATCCCTTTATGGAAGAAATGAGCCGTAAGGTTTTTGGCGGCATTCTGGGAGATAAGAGTTTTTCCCACCGGGATGTCAATTTCGCCGAAATTGACTGTACCGAAGACCTGATAAAGATCTTTATTGAATTTGAAAAAGATACCGTCCTGTTTTACGAAACCCTGATTCCGTTCATCGAGGATGACCGCACACTGCGTTATGTTACCAAGATCATTGAAGAAGAAAATAATCATATCAAAAAACTGCATGAATTACTGACCGATAAAACCAAAGTGCCGGTAGCCGACAATTAGTCGCTGTCCAATATCACCACAAAGATACAAAGTGCACCAATCCCACCAGGAAAAGATTTTATTAATTTGCATTCCTATCAATCTTTGTGTCTTTGCGCCTGAGTTCTAAAGGGTCTGCCAAGGAATCCGTCTGGTGTGTTCGGGTTCAACATATTGAAAGTAAAAGACAATATTTTTATGTGGACTTGACTTGCCTGTTATAATAGTTAATCTATGCGCAATTATTTGTTGGAAGGAGATGTGAATGGATACAATAGAAAACGGTCATTTTGTCAGCGTGCATTACAAAGGAACTCTGGAAAACGGCGAGGTCTTCGATACCAGTGAAGGGCGTCATCCCATGGAGGTAGAAATGGGCGCCGGTCAGGTCATCACCGGTTTTGAAAAGGCCCTGATGGGGATGGCCGTGAACGAAAAAAAGAATTTCACGATCAAACCCGAGGAAGCATACGGGTACAGGGATGAAAGTCTCACTCATTCGTTTGCTCGATCGGAGATCCCGGCAGAAATGAATGTCGAAGTCGGCCAAACGGTCGCCCTTTCCTCACCCGAAGGGCAACAGGTTCCCGCCCAGATTGTCGAAGCTGACGACCAAAAAGTGGTGGTGGACCTGAATCATCCGCTGGCCGGGAAAACGCTGACGTTTGACATCGAGGTCGTGGGCATCAACAATTCACCGACCCAGCAAGCGGCCGGCTGCGGAACCGGCTGTCATTGCGCTCCGGACAATGACTGATCGAACAGTGTTGAAATAGATATTGGCCACAAAGGCACCAAGACACAAAGATCACAAAGATCAAAAAGAACGAATCATAAAAATTTTTTCTTCGTAAACTTTGTGTCTTCGTGCTGAAAAATGCAATAACAGCATCGCATTCATTTTCATGCAAAATACAGATAGCATCTGTGTTTTGCACGCGCCGGAGGCTTTCATATGCAAGGCATTTCAGTGCGAAGCAATAGTGACCTATGCTTCGCGCTGAATAACGCAGCAGATGGAAGGCTGCGGTGCGCCTGCAGGGTGAAAATGAATGCGTTAAAATGATTTTCATCCATTAAATCCAGACGGGATTTAGACATATCTTTGTTGATTGTTTGACTTGCTGTTGAAAAATGCAATAACAGCATCGCATTCATTTTCATGCAAAATACAGATGATTGGTATGTTTATATGGTTCGATGCCGGGATGGCAGCCTGTATACCGGCATCGCCACCGATGTTGAGCGCAGATTTGCCGAACATCAGGGCAACAATGGTGCAAAATATCTCCGGGGACGCAGCCCCCTGGCGCTGGTTTTTAAACAGCGGGTCGGCCAAAGAAGCCGGGCTTTGAAAGTTGAGCGCAGGATCAAGTGTCTGCCAAAAAAAAGAAAAGAAGCGCTCGTTAGAAGCGGCGCCGGTCTGAAAGACCTGCTCTCCGAGCGCAAGAACTAATAACCATCCACAGCTTTTGCGGCCAATCTAAATTCTACCATCCTCAATCATACTTCGAACCCGGTAATTTATGATTCGGTACTCGTTATTCGGTATTATTTTAGGAAACACTACCAATGGATGGAAACTTAAAATGCTGATTCGTCCTTCACGACCGGCAGACGCGCAAGCGATAGCGCATGTATACGTTCAAACCTGGCAGGATACCTATCTGGGCCTGGTGCCGTTCGGCTACCTGTATGCCATGTCAGCCGGCGAGCTGGAAAGGGGATTTCTAAATGAAACCCGGAGCAAACGCGCTTACAGCTATGTTGCCGAAGATGCCGGTGAGGTGCGCGCGTTTATCAGCGGCGGATACGCGCGCCAGGCCGATGATATTTACGCGGGCGAAATTTATGCGCTTTATGTGCTGAAAAATTATCAGCGGCAAGGTATCGGTACGCAATTGGTATTGGCACTGGCCAGCGCCTTTAACCGCAATGATATCCATTCGATGCTCGTATGGGTCCTCGAACACAATCCCTGCCGTCGATTTTATGAAAAATTAAACGGCATGTATCTGCGTAAGAAACGTCTGCCTTTTGCGGGCGAGATGCTGGATACCGTCGCTTACGGGTGGATCGACACGGGTCTGCTCGCAGCCTGAGCTTGGATTTATACACCACGGGGGTTTTGAATTTTGGTCACTGGGATTTGTTTGCTATTTGTGAATTGATACTTGGCATTTTTTTGTGGGATGTAGACTAGTAGCGTCCTTGCTTTCTAGGTTCCCGCCAGCGAGACCTGCCCATGGTCTCGATGTAATTAACCGCCTGTAAAATCGCATTCAAACTGATAATCGGTATTTGCATGTCGGCCGGTTGATACTGCTGCAGGAATGTTTTTGCGGTGCCTGCCAGGCCTTTACGCTGACAGACTAAAAAGGCAGCGGACTCGGCTTCAAGCTCTTCCTGGGTTGCGCTGAGATGGTGCCGTTCAGACCACCAGGCGTTTTTGTCGATTCCCAGATGCCCGCAAAAGATATGTCCCAGCTCTAAGGCCAGCTTGGCGAATTTTGTATTTGTTGTGTCGGCCGGGTCGAGCATTATCAGGTAACCGGCGTCTTTTGCCAGATGCAAATGCGCGTATTTTTTTCTGATGGACGGCGTCATGCGCAGTGCCGTATCGTTGCGACGATCATCTTTAACGACTTCACGCACGACAATACCGTGTAGCGCGCAGTTGTGAATGGTGCTTTCATAGACCCTGGTGGGCAGCCTTGCAGCGGCCGGATAAGATATCAATTGCTCGGCCATAGCCGGGTCACCTTCGGTATCCTTCAGATCGTAGACAAACCGCACCGGGCCCATCGGCGCCAGGATCATCAGCGGGCGGGCGTTTAGCTTCAAGCGCCGGCCAAACTTACGTGCCCAGGTGCGGGCCGTCGCCACATAGGAAAGCGCCGGGTTCTGGATATACAGCAAGAAACCATTGAAGGCCGAATACTGCGGCAGGCGGGCGATAAAATTGAGAATCTGCAGATATTCGCGGCTGCCGCGGAAGCGGCTGTCGGCAACAAAGATTTCGTCGACCGCATTGGCTTCAGTGGCCGGATCAGCCCATGGGTCAGCGGGGCCGCCATCGAGTGTTGCGGCTTCACCTTTTGAAAATAGGCCTAATTGCTGGGACATGCTTCCCATCCTTTATGGTATACTCAATAATTTCTCTGATTTCCTTTCGATCAATTTCATGCAAGACGCTTTCTGGCGCAATGACCTGCAGACAAACTCAATCCGCCAGCATCGCGCGCATTTTCGCGAACCTGGCCTTTTCCTCGGCGGTCACCTTCGGATATGCTAAATTTAATTTTTTAAGACTCTGGACAATAATATCGGCAACGCACATGCGCATAAACGGTTTGTCGTCGGCGGGTATGGCATACCAGGGCGCCCACGGTCGCGAGGTGGCATTTATGGCCGCTTCGTACGCGGCCATGTAATCCGCCCAGAATTTGCGTTCATTGACATCGCCGACAGAGAATTTCCAGTTTTTGCTGGGCTCGTCAATGCGCGCCAGAAAACGCTGCCGTTGCTCCTCGCGGGACACGTTCAGCCAGAATTTTAATATAACCGTCCCGTTGTGCGCCAGGTGCTTTTCGTGGTCGCAAATCGATTGATAGCGCTGCTGCCAGATTTTTTTCAGCTCATTATGTTCAGGAAGCCTTTGGGCCTCGAGATATTCCGGATGAACCTTGACCACCAGAACCTCTTCGTAGTAGCTGCGGTTAAATATGCCGATCCGGCCGCGCTCGGGCAGGCGCGTGGCCGTGCGCCATAAAAAATCGTGGTCCAGCTCTTCGGCCGACGGCTGTTTGAATGAAAATACCTGGCACCCGGCCGGATTGATTCCGCTCATGACGGCACGTATGGTGCCGTCCTTGCCGGCTGCATCCATGGCCTGGAAAATCAGCAGAATGGCATAGCGGTCATGGGCATACAGCATGCGCTGTAAATCGGATATTTCGTCGATGTGTTTTGCAAGGCGCTTCTTGCATTTCTTTTTGTCCGCAGCATCTTCTGGCGGTGCGGTCGCTGCTTTTTTGACACGAAATTTACCGTTATCTTTAACCAGATATGGGCTGGCCACCGCTTCAAACATGTGCCCTCCTTGACAGTTGCGGGTTACCCATAACGTCCATCAAAAAACCCCGTTTCTCATTTTGAGATGCGGGGTTTTGATGTCATGCCATGGCGACCTCTGGGTTCCGGGTGAGTGGGCTGTGATGTTATTTCGTTTTTAGCACAGGGGCTTTTGCCAAGTCAACAACCGGGGCCGGATGCGCATCACGGTTTCTTTTGCTCCCCGTTTGCTAAAGATTCACGGGCTTTTAGCCGATAATGGGTTCAGGCAGCAGGGCAGATTTATGGTCTTTATAGGAGGTAACCCATGGGCAGCACATCATTCTGTAGTGGCATTCAATCAAGCATGAACCCGGAACACGCGGGTAGTTTGTATGCGCACCAGGTCAAACAAAAGTTAACAGCGATTCTGGAATTGATGGATGAGATGCAACGCCGGGTGCTGCAGATGAGATTGGGGCTGATCGACGGTAACGAGATGACCGTTGACGAGGTGGCTGTAGTTCTGGGCAAGAGTCCGCAACAGGTCCGGACATGGGAGGAAGAAGCCTTACAAATCATGCATCATCCCGAACTCGCCCGTAATGAAAAAAACAGTTCATGTTGATGGATGTAGGCTGAGATGGAGTTTAGTTTGTCGTGCCCCATTTTCATTCTTTCTGACACCTGAATCCTTGTCTGTCGCGCGGTAGCTGGATCTCATTATAACGAAAATCTCATTGGTTTTACGTTCTATTTATGTTTTTGGAAGTGCGCACAAATACCCATTGCGTGTCTGTGGAGAGGCTGGCGCGAAAGCGGTAACCATCCAGACTGAAAGACTTCAGATTTTCGGGCTGTTTTATCCGTTTGCGAATCATAAAGTCACACAACCGGCCTCTGGCCTTTTTGGCATAGATCGCCACCACCCGATAGCTCGAATCCTGCTGTTCCTTAAAAACCGGCGTGATAACCGTGGCCTTTAATCGATCCGCTTTTACAGCCTTAAAATACTCAAGAGAAGCCAGATTTACAAGAATCCCGGACTTTTCGCGCTTTAGCAGGTCGCTCAGCGACAGATGGATTTTATCTCCCCAGAATTCATACAGATTCTTGCCGCTGGGGGTTGACAGCTTGGTGGCCATCTCCAGGCGATAGGGCTGAATCAGGTCCAGCGGGCGCAGAATGGCATATAGACCGGACAGGATCCGCAGGTGCTGCTGCGCATAATGAAACGCCTTCAGGGGGTAAGATTCGATTTCCATGGCGTCAAAAACATCGCCTTTAAAAGCCAGCAGGGCCTGCTTTGAATTGGCAGGGCCGGGACGCCTCTGCCAGTTCCGATAGCGCTCGGCGTTTAAAACAGCCAGCTTCTCGCTCATTCCCATCAACTTTGCCAATTCGGAAACGGAAAGCTTGCGCAGCGCCTTTACCAGAATTTCGCATTCAGCCGAAAATTTAGGCATGGAATGCTGGGTTATGCGCGCCGGCAGTTGCATGTCCAGGGTTTTCGATGAATTCAACAGGATGATCATCTTGACGCTCCATATGGGCTTGTTATGGTTCCCTTTGTGAATAAAAGTTTTTGAAGGACTTGCTCCTGACTTCTTTTTCTGTAAAATTACACAATATACTATTTAATCTACTGATTGCAAAATATTAATGACACAAATTGAAAAGGTATACGGAGCATGACACTTCGCGCGCGAACCATTATGGTTTTTATGCTTGTCACCCTGATTGCAAACACCACGCTTGCCGCCGAACAAAAGGATGCGGCCCAGGAAAAATCCACGCCTGCGATCGCCATTTCAGAAAAGATCGGAGACACCATGGCAAAGGAGGCCACGCGCGTAAAAGAGGACATTGAGCGTCAGGCGCGCTCCCTGTTTGAACGCAAACCGCTCGGCTGGAACTGGAATACGATCGATTATCTGTACAAGTGGGTACTCGGTTTGCCGCTTCAGATACCTGAGATCGTCAAACACATCCTTGAGCAGAGCCGGGTGCTGGGCTTCGCCGGTTCCCTGATCATGCTGACCTTTATCATTGCGGTTTTGTACAGCCTGCTGGGCCGCGACCGGGTTCTGGCGAAGATCGAGGCCGGTGTGCAGCCTTTGAGAGCCAAAATACCTGAGGTGTCCTATCCTTACTTCATTTCGGCGCTCAAAGTGGTCGTTGCCGCCCTCATTCCGCTGCTTTTGCTGGGCGCCTTTGCGCTCATCAATGCGATGATCACCTACAAAGCGGCCTGGTTTCAATTGGCGGGCCGCCTGCTGGTGTTGTGGGCCATCGGCGCTTTGCTCATCAGCCTGCTGCGCGAATCGCTTACGCGCGATCTTTTCCAGGCCACCGCCCGTTACGGAAAAAAAGTTTTTAATCTGGCCCGTCTGGCCGCCCTATACGTCATATTGGGTATTGCTATTTTTTGGGGCGCAGAAGTGTTTCCCATTCGAACAGATGTTCTGGCCCTGCTCAAATTCGCTGTTTCGCTTTCGATTGTCATTGTCTTATTTCTTTTGCTGTTGAGGAAAAAAGCGTTGCTGTCGTTTTTCCCGGAACTGCCCTATCGCAGCTATCAGGGTTACATCCGTATGCTTAACCGCTATTATTACCCGTTGATCTTTTTATCCTTCCTGCTTTCGCTGCTGTGGTGCGCCGGCTACAAAGCGCTTGGTGAGGTGTTGCTGGGTAAAATCTGGTCGGCCGTCGGGGTGTATCTTCTGATTACGCTTATCTATCATGTGCTGCGCGGGGTATTGCAAAATTGGCAGGCAAAGCTGGATCATTCAGACGAATCAGCTCAATTTTTGGCGCGATCTTTCAAAGCGCTGCTCTTGTACGCCACTGTTGCCGCTTCAGTCATCATCATCCTGGAGATCTTCGGACTGATGAACCCGCTGCAACGCCTCCTGTCTTTTCCGATCCTGAAACTGGGCGAAACGCAGGTTACCTTATGGATTATCGTAAAAGCCGCATTCATCCTGACGGCTTTTATATACGCTTCCCGTCTTTTGCAGGCCGCTCTGGATTACAAAATTTATCCCTCCATCGGTGTCGACCCGGGTCTGGGCTATGCATTGAACACCTTTTTCAAATACGTGACGCTCACGCTCGGCTTTTTGATTTCTTTGAAAATCGTGGGGCTCGATCTCCGGTTTTTGCTGGTTTTTGCAGGCGCGGCCGGTATCGGTATCGGGCTGGGGCTGCAGAATATGGCTGCGAACGTGTTCAGCGGATTCAGCATCATATTTGGCCGCAAAATCAGAAAAGGC
>Ga0209536_100005942_pt1 | contig 18838 bp, 18 predicted proteins | sample DeeMarSeWOR28_12_FD_187461 | JGI IMG/M metagenome (GOLD analysis project Ga0209536, IMG submission 187461) | Marine sediment microbial communities from White Oak River estuary, North Carolina - WOR-2-8_12 (SPAdes) (version 2) | ecosystem: Environmental > Aquatic > Marine > Intertidal zone >... | reverse complement strand
TGACCGGAACTTTCCAGGCAACCCCTGGTTTATCTGCACTCTCTGGCTTGCCGATCACCTGACAAGCATGGCCGAAAGTGAAAAAGACCTCGAGGAACCCTTGAAAATTCTCGAGTGGGTAGCAGGCCACGCTCTGCCCTCAGGGGTTCTGGCGGAACAGGTTCATCCCGTCAGTGGCAAACCCCTTTCCGTCTCGCCCCTGACCTGGAGCCACGCCACCTTTGTGGCCTCGACCAGGAGAATCATGCGCAAGATATCCCGCATTCACCGCTGTCCTGAATGTGAGCACACAAAAGATGAAATCATTCCAGGGGATGACTGGCTGGCAAAACTGTATAACAAAGCATGCGATGCCATTCACGGCATCTGTACCGTTAAATAATGACAAAGGACTCTTCCATGTCACAGAAAATAGGTTTCATAGGTATGGGCATCATGGGACAGCCGATGGCTGCAAATATTCTTCAGGCTGGCTATGATCTCATGGTTTACAACAGGACAGAGGAAAAAACCCGGGCCCTTGCCGCAGCGGGCGGACTTGTTGCTTCCACGCCGGCAGAATTGAGCAGTTGGGCCGACGTCATCATTCTCATGCTCACCGGGCCCGAGGCTATTGATGCGGTCATGTATGCAGAGCACGGCATCTTGTCTGCCAAGCCGTCAGGCAAGGTCGTTATCAATATGAGTACCGTGGCACCGTCCTATACCCGGACGCTCAGGAGCTGTCTTGAACCTGCCGGGATTGTTTTCATAGATGGACCGGTTTCCGGCTCAAAAAAACCGGCCATGGACGGGACATTGATCATACTGGCGGGCGGGCCTGAGGAGTCAATAAAGAAACTTGAACCGTTGTTTCTCAGTATGGGGAAAAAGGTCATTTACTTCGGGGAGGCCGGGCAGGGATCAGCGATGAAAATGACAGTCAATCTTCTCCTGGCAGTCATGATGGAAGGATTATGCGAGTCCCTGAATCTGGCCCGGCAACTAAACCTTGATACCAGGCTGGTTTTAGATTCCCTTCTTGCCAGCCACCTGGGCAGCGGCCTGTTCAGCTTGAAGGGTGACATGCTGAAGCAGAATGATTTTCCGGTGCAGTTTCCCCTGAAGCATATGGCGAAGGACCTGCGTTTTGTTCTGCAGACCGCGGATGAAGCAGGTGCTGCCGTGCCGGCAGGACATGCCGTCTTTCAAATGTACAGGCAGGGAGTCGGGCTGGGAAACGGCGACCTTGACTTTGCTGCTGTAATGAAAAGCCTAGAAGCTTTGAGTGATAAATAATAATTTTTAAACGGAATATTTCCCATGCAGAACAGTTCATACGATGCCCTTGTTATCGAAGAAGTCGCGGCCAATAATTTTACAAGGGAGATCCGGACAAAAAATATCACGGACCTGCCGGCAGGCGATGTACTCATCAGGGTTCACTATTCATCACTCAACTACAAAGATGCCCTCTCCGCTTCAGGAAACCGCGGTGTTACCAGGCGGTACCCGCATGTGCCGGGCATAGATGCCGCCGGTATTGTTGCGGAAAGCAGCAGTCCGGAATTCAAGCCGGGAGAACAGGTAATTGCTTCGGGTTTTGACATCGGCATGAATTCACCGGGGGGTTTCGCCCAGTATATCCGCGTCCCGGCAGGATGGGTCCTTCATTGTCCAGAAAATCTTACTCTGCGCGAAAGCATGATCTATGGCACGGCCGGTTTTACTGCAGCCCAATCCGTTGAACGGTTGGTTAACTTTCCCATAGAACCTGAGAGCGGGAAGATCCTTGTCAGCGGCGCAACCGGTGGCGTTGGCTCCATAGCAATCGCTTTATTGGCACACTTAAACTACAGGGTCACCGCTGTGAGCGGCAAACCGGAAGCAGAAGATTTCCTGCACCGCATGGGAGCAGCAGAAATCATTTCTCGGCAGCAGGCTGCCGATCTTTCAGGGAAACTTCTGCTGAAAGAAAAATGGGCCGGTGTGATCGATACCGTGGGCGGCGAGATCCTTGCCACCTCAATAAAATCAACATGTTACGGCGGTGCTGTTACATGCTGCGGCAATGTTGCTTCACCCGACCTGCCGCTTTCTGTTTATCCATTTATATTGCGCGGTGTTTCATTGTTGGGTATAGATTCAGCAAAGTGCCCCATAAATATAAGACGAAAAATCTGGCAGAAACTCGCCGGAGAATGGCGCCTTGCAAACCTCGATTCTCTGGCTGCTGAATGCCGGCTGCCGGAACTTCCCGCTTTCATTGAGCGCATGCTGCAGGGCAGACATACAGGCCGGGTAATTGTGAATCTGCTTTAATTGGAAACAAGGGGACAGCAAACTGTCCCATACCTGTAAATCAATATAGGAGGTGCAAAATGGCTGGAAGCGTCTATAAGATGATCGAATTGGTCGGCACAAGTGAGAAATCCTGGGAAGAGGCAGCAAAAAATGCTGTGGAAACAGCCGGCAAAAGTCTAAAGGATTTACGTGTCGCCGAGATAAAAACACTCGATATGCGTATCGAGAATAACAAGGTTATGGCCTTCAGGGCCAAGGTAAGTCTTTCCTTCAAATATCATACTGACTGATACTATATGAAAATTGTTTCCAGGGGAGCCCTGAACAAAGGGGTTTCCCTGGAAAAATTGTAACTGAGTCCTCCTGCTTGTTTATTTGCCATTCCGCCCGTTCCCCCGAATTTTCACAGGGCCTGAAAAACATGAAGTATCCTGTTCCAGGCTATAGCGAAAAGCCGGAATTCCATAAAACGCTCACGCACTCCTGTTTGCGGCATATTTTTAGTTGCGGGTTGCAGTCGTACTTGGGATAGTAATTCCATGCCTTCTCATCCTACCAAAAAGCAGTCCTGGTTCGGCTGGTGCATGTATGACTGGGCCAATTCCGCCTTTGCCACGGTAATCCTTTCCGCTGTTCTGCCCGTCTATTTTGTGGCCCTTGTGCCCGAGGAAGGGGCTGTAATCTCTTTTCTGGGTTTCAGACACACATTTCGAGCCACAGCCCTCTGGGGATATGCCGTATCCTGCTCCATGCTGATAGTGGCGGTCACCTCCCCCTATCTTGGCAGCATAGCCGACAGGCTAAATCTGCATCGAAGATTTCTCTTTGCCTGCTGCCTTATGGGCGCCCTGGCCACCTCATTTCTCTTCTTTGCCACTCCGGGGAGGTATATTCTTGCAGCGCTTCTTTTTATTGTCGCCAATATAGGTTTTGCCGGGGGCAATGTTTTTTATAATGCTTTTCTGCCCAAACTTGCCGGGGTCAATGAACTGGACCGCCTGTCCTCCCGTGGCTTTGCCTATGGCTATATAGGAGGCGGCCTGGCCCTGCTCCTTGTCTTTGGCATGATCCAGGGCTATGCGGTTGTAGGTTTTGCCGATAAAGGCGCTGCCAGCCGGGCCGGTTTTTTACTGGCGGGATCATGGTGGTTTTTCTTTGCGCTTCCCACCTATCTCTATGTCCGGGTGCCGGCAAGCCCCATAATGCCGGATAGTCTCCACAGAGGTATCCGCGGCTACTTCAGAATCTTTGCTCAAGTCAGGAAATATCCCTCCCTGCTTCTTTTTTTAATAGCCTTTCTCCTGTATAACGACGGGATCCAGACCATTATCGTCGTTGCCGCGATTTTCGCCCGGGAGGAACTGGGCCTTTCCCAGGGCACCATACTCGCCTGTTTCCTGATGATCCAGTTTGTAGCCATGCCGGGCACTCTTCTGTTTGGACGTCTGGCTGAAGTATCCGGGGCCAAGCGCTCGTTGTATCTGGCCCTGTTTCTCTTCATCCTGGTCACCATATATGCCTATTTTATGAATCATGCCTGGGAGTTCTGGCTTCTGGGTTTTGTCATAGCAATAATTCTTGGCGGCAGCCAGGCTGTCAGCCGCTCCTTTTTTTCAAGCCTCATCCCGGAAGGCAAACATGCTGAATTTTTCGGCTTTTATGCCATCAGCGCAAAATTCGCTTCTGTTCTGGGGCCTTTCGTGTTTGCGGTGATTGTTGATATTACCGGGTCAGCCCGCCTGTCCATCCTGGCGCTCACCCTTTTCTTTGTAAGCGGCATGCTGCTGCTCACCAGGGTAAAAACAGGCGGCGATATACCGGTCGTATGAGATATTGTTTATTTGTAACGTTTCTCTTAATGACAGAATTAACGACCACTCTTTAAAAAGGTAGACTATACGTTGATCCGCAAAGGGTCTTTGTTTTGAGTTCTGCAAAAATGTATTTATGCCATTTCACGCAGCCGAGCTACGCCGCAAATAACGGACCAGCGACTCGGCGGAGCGCAAGCGACTTTCCGATGTCGCCCGTTCTTTGCAAGGAGCGCAGGGTAGTCCCGCAATGCGGGACCAAGTGATCGGCTGCACTTTCTTTTGGTTCGTTTTCTTTATGCAAGTAAAGAAAATGAACGAATAATGAATTTAAGTGAATTTGGTATATAATATGTATACTCCTCTTAATGTATCGCCTAATTATCTGCAAAGCATAGCTGGGACCCACCAGCCAAGCTGGTGGATTAACATAGAGATTTATCAGGAGCAGACGATGATAATAAAACAGCTGGAACTCGGTGCCGACAGGGTCTTCTGTTATGTACTGGCCTGTGAAGAAACCCGGGAGGCCGTGATCATTGATCCGTGCGGCGAGGAAGACAAGCTGCTTGCAGTAGTAAAGAGTCTTGAACTTAAACCCCTTTTTATTATCAACACCCACTGCCATCCCGATCATACCTGCGGCAATAAGGTTGTCAGGGATGCAACAGGTGCCGCCATTGTCAGGCATGAAGCGGACGAGCTTTTGCTGCAGGATCCCACAGCGCAGGAGTATTTCAGCAGGCAGGGCTTTCAGCCTTCCCCGCCCGCGGACAGGACTGTTAAAGACGGGGACCGGCTCGAATTCGGCAAGTACTCCCTGAAAATTATCCATACACCCGGGCATTCACCGGGATCCATCTGCGTCTATGCGGACAATAATCTTTTCAGCGGCGATTCTCTTTTTGTCGGTGCTGCCGGCAGAGTTGATGTACCCGGAGGTGATTTCACCACTTTGATGGCATCCCTTGCCGGCAGAATTGCTGTTCTTCCTGATGCAACTGTAATCTGGCCGGGCCATGACTATGGCGACTCAAAAACAAGCACAGTGGGTCGGGAAAAAAAAGAAAACCCCTATCTTGGCGGCGAATGGTAGGTGAAATCTTTTATCGGGGAACAGTTTCATGACCTGTAGATATGTCTTTACTCTGCTCTTCCTTTTTGCCTTTTTTGTCCCGGTTTCACCATGCCTGGCAGAAGACAGGCTGGTGAAAAGCATTTTACTGCCGCCGGGCTTTTCGATCAGCATTTATGCAGCCAATGTTCCCAATGCCAGGTCCATGGCCCTGAGCCCCGATAACACCCTTTTTGTCGGCAGCCGCAAAGCCGGCAATGTTTATGCTGTGCTTGATAAGAACCGGGACTATATCGCCGATGAAGTCATCACCCTTGCAGAGGGACTCAATATGCCCAACGGTGTAGCTTTTCGAGACGGCGACCTGTATGTCGCGGAAATTCACCGCATCATCAGGTTCAGGGATATAGAAAAACGTCTGCGCAATCCGGGAGAACCGGAGATTGTCTTTGCTGCACTCCCACGTGAAAAATGGCACGGCTGGAAATTTATCAAATTCGGACCGGACGGAAAACTTTACGTGCCCATTGGCGCCCCCTGCAATGTATGTGAGCCTGATGACCCCCTGTTTGCCTCCATTACGAGAATGAATAAGGACGGCGGTGATTTTGAAATATTTGCCAAAGGCGTTAGAAACTCCGTCGGTTTTGACTGGCATCCTGAAACCCATGCCCTCTGGTTCACAGACAACGGGCGTGACATGTTAGGCGACAACCTGCCGCCGGATGAGTTAAATCATGCCACCAGTCCCGGCCTCCACTTCGGTTTTCCGTATCTGCACGGCAACAGTGTCCCAGACCCTGAATATGGCTCCAAAATAGGCAATCTGACTGTTACAAGGCCCGCCCAGGAGCTCGGTCCCCATGTGGCCTCTTTGGGCATGCAGTTTTATACCGGCTCCCAATTTCCAGCAGAATATGCCAACCAGATCTTCATTGCCGAACACGGCTCCTGGAACCGGAGTGAACCCATTGGCTATAGAATAAGCATCGTCCGGCTGGAAAATTCAAAGCCGAAGGCTTATGAAGTATTCGCCCGGGGCTGGCTGCAGAAAGACCGTGTCCTCGGCAGGCCTGTGGATATTGAACTCATGGAGGACGGTTCCATGCTGGTATCAGATGATTACAGTGATACTATTTACCGGATTGTATATACGGAAACTCCCTGAGCGTTCCGGCAGGCAATTAGCGAATCGGGCACCAGTAGCCTTCATTTCGAATGTCGTAGCTGCAGTTCCTATATTCGGCGCCGCCCGCTACGCCGAATGAATTATCCTCAACATGGACCCGCGGCACAAAACGCCAGTTTTCATCATATTGCCTGGTGGTCTTGCCTGTTTGCGATGCGCAGCCAGTGAGAATAAGGCCTGACAGAAACAATAATACAGCAACCTTAACTCTTTGTACGACAATTTTCTTCAGCATCATATCCTCCTTGTTCTCATCCTGAAGCCACCCCGGCCGACAGGAGAATTCTTTTATCTTATACCTGATAATTTAGGTCATTACCCTGCGAAGTCAAGGAACGGCAGCCGATGGCATGCTTCCGCCCGGAGTGATTCCATTAGCTCTTTCTCTCAGGCACTTAGGGAATTTGTCTTGTAATTTGCAGCGTTTTAAAAGAGTATAATAGAAAAGCCCGAAGACATTTAAAGCATACTGTCCATTCACACAAAGCCCTCACTTAATAATAAGGATGTGCTCAATATGGCCAACAGACTCGCAAAAGAAAAAAGCCCCTATCTCCTGCAGCATGCCGGGAATCCGGTTGACTGGTATCCCTGGTCTGATGAGGCTTTTACCAGGGCCGCCAGGGAGGACAAACCTGTATTTTTATCCATCGGCTATTCCACCTGTCACTGGTGCCACGTCATGGAGCGGGAATCCTTTGAAGATGCTCAGGTGGCCGAACTGCTCAACGACACTTTTGTCTGTATCAAGGTGGACCGCGAGGAGCGGCCTGATATTGACAATATTTACATGACGGTATGTTCCATGATGACCGGCAGCGGCGGCTGGCCCTTGACCATTATCATGACGCCTGACAGAAAACCTTTTTTTGCGGGAACCTATTTTGCCAAGCATACCCAGTACGGCCGCTTAGGCATGCTGGACATGATCCCACGTCTGCAGGACATCTGGCGCAACAGACGTGATGAAGTACTGGAGTCAACTGACAAAATCCTTGCAGTCCTGCAGCAGCAGAATATGTCCACCCCGGGCTCCGATCTTGACCGGGAGACTCTGCACCGTGCCTTTGCCGAGCTTTCAGGGCGATACGACAAAGATCATGCGGGATTCAGCAAGGCCCCCAAGTTTCCCACGCCGCATACTATTACCTTTCTGCTGCGCTACTGGAAAATGACCGGCACTGACCATGCTCTTGCCATGGCAGAGCAGACCCTCACAGCCATGCGGCTGGGAGGCATATTCGACCAGGTCGGTTTTGGATTTCACCGCTACGCCACCGATGCAAAGTGGCTGCTGCCCCATTTTGAAAAAATGCTCTATGACCAGGCCCTGCTGGCAATTGCCTACCTGGAAGCACACCAGGTTACCGGCGATCCTCTGTTCAGCCAGACGGTCCATGAAATTTTCACCTATGTTTTGCGTGACATGACCGCGCCTGAAGGCGGTTTCTACTCGGCAGAAGATGCTGACAGCGAAGGTGTCGAGGGGAAATTTTATGTCTGGAGCCTCAAGGAGCTTCAGGAAGCCCTGGCACCTGGCGAGGCAGAGTTTATTCAGGATCTATATAATTTAAAACCTGAGGGCAATTTCCATGATGAAGCAACCGGAGCGCGGACTGGAGCAAATATCTTTCATCTTACAAAACCCCTTCCGGGCTCAAATGCTGATTCCAGGAAAAAGTCGGGAGCAGATACCTCTGCAAAACTTGAAAATATCAGAAGTAAACTCTTCGCTCTCAGAAAAGAGAGGATCCATCCCCACAAAGATGACAAAATTCTCACTGACTGGAACGGTTTGATGCTTGGAGCGTTGGCCATGGGCGCCAGGATCCTTACCAATGAAACATATCTGGAGGCTGCAGAAAAAGCGGCTCATTTTATATTGTCCTGCATGCGCAGCAACGACAGGCTCATGCACCGTTATCGTGACAATGAAGCAGCAATCGATGGAATGCTCTGTGATTATGCCTATGTAGTCTGGGGATTGCTGGAATTATATGCAGCAAATTTTGATACTGCGATCCTGGGTGAAGCAATACAGTTAAACAGACGCATGCTGGATCTCTTCTGGGACGAAAAAGGGGGAGGCTTCTTTCTGACCCCGGAAGGCGGGGAATCTCTGCTCGTCAGGCCCAAAGAAATTTATGACGGCGCCCTGCCCTCAGGAAACTCCATTGCCTTCTGCAATCTTCTGCGCCTGGAACGATTGACGGGGGACCCTGATCTCAGCGCTAAAGCCAAGCTTCTCGTCCAGGCGTTTTCCGAGAACGTGCAGGAAGTTCCCAGCGGTTATACGCAATTTCTTACAGGTCTTCATTTCGCGCTTACTCCCGCGACCGAAGTGGTGATTGTAGGTGACCCCGGAGCCCGGGAAACCAGGGAGATGCTTGCGGGCCTGCAAAAGAGTTTTGCGCCCCATATTATCACCCTGGTAAAAGACAGCGGCCCTGACGCTGAAAAACTTGCGGCCCTCGCACCATTTACAGCTGCTCACACTGCAATTGGAGGCAAGACAACCGCCTACGTCTGCCGCAATTTCACCTGCAAATCCCCCACCACCGATGTGAAAGAGTTCATGGCGCTGCTGCAGGATTAAACACCTTCAGAAAGGTTGACTCAACCCTTGAGAAATATGTTGTAATGCGATACATAACAACATCCCTATATCATTTTTTAGCTTTACTTATAAATTTCTCCAAGCGAGGCCTTACATGAACATGCAAAACAAATCCCTTGATGAGCTGTGCATCAATACCATCCGTTTTCTTGCTGTTGACGCTGTGCAGCAGGCCAATTCAGGACATCCCGGCATGCCCATGGGAGCAGCTCCCATGGCCTATGTTCTCTGGACAAAATTCATGCGCCACAGTCCCGCAAATCCCGGCTGGCCAAATCGGGACCGCTTTGTCCTGTCTGCCGGCCATGGGTCAATGCTTCTCTACAGCCTCCTGCACTTGACAGGGTATGACCTGGCGCTCGACGAAATCAAAAATTTTCGGCAGTGGGGCAGCAAAACTCCCGGGCACCCAGAATACGGTGATACACCCGGAGTGGAAACCACTACCGGACCGCTGGGCCAGGGGTTTGCCAACGGCGTCGGCATGGCCATTGCCGAGCGCCACCTGGCTGCTGTGTATAACAGGCCGGGCCATGAAATAATCGATCATTTCACCTACGGTATTGTCAGTGACGGCGATATAATGGAGGGGATCTCCCACGAGGCAGCCTCGCTTGCCGGACATCTCAAGCTGGGCAAACTGATCTATCTCTATGACGACAACAAGATCTGCATTGAAGGAAAATGTGACCTGGCGTTTACCGATAATACTCTGGAACGATTCAATGCTTATGGCTGGCATGTCCAGCAGGTGGAAAGCGGCAGCGACCCTGAAGCCATCGCAAAAGCGTTGGAGGCAGCCCGCGATGAAACGGACCGCCCCTCCCTTATTGCTGTGCGGACATCGATCGGCTTCGGCAGCCCCAATCGCCAGGATACTGCCAAAGCCCATGGCGAACCCCTTGGTGACGAGGAAAGAAAACTGACAAAGGAGAACCTCGACTGGCCCCAGGAACCAACCTTTTATATCCCTGAAGAGGCATTGGCACATTTCAGAAAATGCTTTGACAGGGGGCTTGCGCTTGAGCAGTCATGGACTGCTTCCTTTCGCAACTATCTGAATGAATATCCCGCAGAAGGGACCCGTTTTGAGAAGCAGCTGAAAGGAGAACTTCCTCCCGGCTGGGACAATGATATCCCGGTTTTCCCGGCTGACGCCAAGGGCAAGGCCACGCGCGTTACTTCAGGAGTGGTGTTGAATGCCATTGCCAGGAATGTGCCGGCCCTGATGGGTGGTTCTGCAGACCTTGCTCCTTCCAATAAAACCATGATTGATAACGAAAGCAGCTTTCAGGCGGGTTCCTATGACCAGCGCAACATTCATTTCGGCGTGCGGGAATTCGGCATGACCGCTATTCTCAACGGCATGGCGCTTCACGGCGGCCTTATTCCCTATGGCGGCACCTTTCTCATCTTCTCCGATTATATGCGTCCTGCCATACGCTTGGCCTGCCTTATGAAACAGCATGTTATTTATGTTCTGACACATGACAGCATCGGCCTTGGAGAAGACGGTCCTACCCATCAACCGATAGAGCATCTGGCATCCCTGCGGGCCATGCCCAACCTTACCGTTCTCCGGCCTGCGGATGCCAATGAAACTGCTGAAGCCTGGAAATTTGCTGTCAAAAACAACAAGGGGCCAACCGTCCTGGCCCTGACACGACAATCTGTCCCAACCCTTGACCGCTCCGTTTTTGGACCGGCAGAATTATTACAGCGGGGCGGCTACGTACTCAAGGATGCAGACACCGCTCCCGATGCCCTTATCCTCGCAAGCGGCTCGGAAGTGAAACTTGCGCTTGCGGCTGCGGAAACCCTTGCAAAAGAAGGTACCGCTGCACGGGTTGTCTCCATGCCGAGCTGGGAACTTTTTGATGCCCAGCCCCAGGATTACAAGAACACCGTTCTGCCCGAAAATATCACGGCCAGGGTTGCCATTGAAGCAGGAGCCACCCAGGGCTGGCAGAAATATGTGGGAATGAACGGTAAAGTCATCGGGCTTGATCATTTTGGCGCCTCTGCCCCCATAAATGACCTGTTCACTCATTTCGGCATCACCTCTGAATCGGTGGTAGAGGCAGTCCGGGATCTCATGAACCGATAGGCAACGCATGATAATTGCTTTGGGCGCAGACCACGGGGGCTTCCCCCTGAAAAGACATGTAATCGATGCAATCGAGTCCGGCGGTTGGGAGGTGCTCGATCTGGGCACCTTTGATGAAACCCCTGTCGACTATCCTGATTACGCAAAATCTGTTGCTGATGCCCTGGTAAGCGATCAGGCCCAGCGCGGCATATTGCTCTGCGGCAGCGGCGTGGGCGCCTCCGTTGCGGCCAACAAGATTGCGGGAATCCGTGCCGGACTCTGCCATGACACCTATTCTGCCCACCAGGGCGTTGAACACGACAATATGAATATCCTGTGCCTCGGGGCCCGTGTGATTGGAACCGCATTGGCTGTTGAGTTGGTCAAATCCTTTCTCGGGGCCCGGTTCAGTGGCGCTGCAAGACACAGGCGCCGTCTGGAAAAAATAGTTGCCTTGGAAAAAGCTCTCAGACATGAATGATGCCCATAAACATCGGGCCCGATGGCGGGACAGTCTGCATGCAGTAATTTTTGAGGCGGAAACCCCGGCCGGCAAATGGTTCGACATTCTTCTCATTGCCAGCATCCTGATGAGTGTTCTGGCGGTTATGCTGGACAGTGTCGGCAGTATCAACCTCCGCTATGGTTCCTTTCTCAATGCTGCTGAATGGTTTTTTACCATTATTTTCACTTTAGAATATATTTTGCGCCTCATCTGCGTCGGGCGCCCCCTGCTTTATGCCACCAGTTTTTTTGGTATAGTGGATATTCTGGCCATCATCCCGACCTATTTAAGCCTTATCATCCCAGGCAGTGAATATCTGCTTGTTGTCCGCATTTTAAGGATCCTGAGGATCTTCAGGGTCCTTAAGTTAGTTCAATATATGGGTGAGGCTCTCCTCCTGATGAAGGCATTACGGGCCAGCAGCAGAAAAATAATCGTGTTTCTGTTTACTGTTCTCACCCTGGTCATTATATTAGGCTCACTGATGTATCTTATAGAAGGAGCGCGGAACGGCTTCACCAGCATACCCCGCTCCATATACTGGGCCATAGTGACACTGACCACGGTGGGCTATGGAGACATCTCACCGAGAACCAGTATCGGGCAAATGCTGGCGGCATGTATCATGATCTTAGGCTACTCCATTATTGCCGTACCAACAGGTATTGTAACCGTTGAACTCTCAAAAGTTTCCTCCAGGAAAGTCACACGGTCGTGCAGGGACTGCAGTGCCGAAGGGCATGATGCCGACGCTGTTTTCTGCAAGTTCTGCGGAGCGAAACTGTAACCTTTCATCACACATTTAATGTAATGCCGGGAAATAAGAACAAAACAGAATGCGACCGCTGCGGAACCTGTTGTATAGAAGGCGGCCCTGCCCTGCATCAGGAAGACAGTCCACTTCTGCAGAACAACTTTTTAAACCCGGCCCATCTTATTACCGTCAGAACAGGCGAACCCGTCTTTTCTCCATCTGCTGGGAATCCCGAGCCGGCCCAATCCGAAATAATAAAAATTAAGGGCCGGGGAATCGAGTGGACCTGCCTTTTCTTTCAGGAAGAAGATGCTACATGTGCGATATACGAACACCGCCCGCTTGAGTGTTCCCTGCTGAAATGCTGGGAAACTGCAGACCTTGAAAAAGTTGCAGGCTTAAACCTCCTCAGCCGATATGATATAATCGCACCGCAAGACCCGGTTCTGCCGTTTATTCGAACTCATAACGAACAATGTTCACTGGAGAAACTGGCACTGATCCTTTCTGCAGTAAAAAGCGAAAACTCTCAATCACAGGCCGTAGATGACCTTACACGCCTGGTCAATGCTGATATGGCCATACGCGCCCAAGCCTGGGCAAAGTTACACTTCAGTCTTGACCTGGAGCTTTTTTTCTTTGGGCGTCCCCTGTTTATAATCCTGGATCAATTCGGCATAGAAGCGCACGAAAAAAATAGTGTCTGGCGCCTCTCCCTCTCTTCATCTCCATCTTCAGCAAGGCTGGCCAACACATGATGCAGGAAAAAACCGTAGAACCAGATCTGCAAAATCTGTCGGTTCAGCGCTATATAAAACCTGGCAAAATTGAAAACCGGAACTAAAACATGAAACTTAAAAGCGTGGGCGTAAAAGACATAAAATTCCCGGTACGCATCCGGGAAAAAACCGGGACCCTGCAGGAAACCGTGGCAAGCATCAGCCTGCATGCGGATATCCCGAAACGCTACCGGGAAACATGTGTCTCAACCTTTATTGCCGCACTCAATAAGCACCAAGACGACATGAGCGTCAACATCCTTGCCAAGCTCCTTTCCGAAGTACAGGATGAACTCCAGGCTGAAGCGGCCCACCTGGAAATGACCTTCCCTTACTTCATAGAAAAGAAAGCCCCCGTAACCTTGACTGCCAGCCTCATGGAATATCCGTGCCGCTTCACCGGCAGCATCGGGAAGGGCGAAGACTTCATGCTTTCAGTCTGGGTGCCGGTTACCACTCTCTGCCCCTGCTCCAAGGAAATAAGCTCGGGCGGAGCCCATAACCAGCGGGCTGAAGTTAATCTCAATGTAAAATTTAGAGGATTCGTCTGGCTGGAGGATTTGATAAACCTGGTAGAATCAGCCGCATCCAGTCAGGTTTATGCCCTGCTGAAAAGGCCCGACGAAAAATATGTCACGGAACAGGCCTATGCCAACCCTATGTTTGTTGAAGATGTTGTCCGCAGAGTAGCTGAATTAGCGAAGAAGCATGAGGATATCTACTGGTTTTCAGTCAGTGCCGAAAGCTTTGAATCAATTCACAAGCATAGCGCCTATGCCTATGTTGACAGCAGCGAAATCTAATCACAGCATTTTTTTTCAGAATTTGTTTGACACCCGACACATAACTCAGGATAAGATATTGACTGGCTAAGAAAATACGAATAATTTATTCTTGCTATCTTCCCTGTCAGTTAAGCCGAAGGACACTCACATGCCAGAGGATATCGTCTCCAAAACATATGTCAGGCCTGATAACACTGCGGTAATAACCTGCTCGCACTGCGGGCGCCAAAAATCCATTCCAGCGGATTCATACAGGGGCCCCAAGTCAAAACTTAGAATTAAATGTGCCTGCAAAAAAATCTTCACAGTTCAACTGGAGTTCCGCAAAAGAGTACGCAAGAAAACCAATCTGAAAGGAACGTATATCAATCACTCCCAAAAAAACAGCAGTGGCAATATCTTTGTGCGTAATATCTCGGTGATCGGGCTGGAATTTACCAGTCTCGATCTCCAGAATTTTAAAGTGGACGATGAACTTACCTTGACATTCACCCTTGATGATGAGCAGCGTTCCGAAATCACCAAAGAAGCTGTTGTCCGGGATATCCGCCAAAATTCCATAGGCTGCGAGTTTGCCCAATCCGGAGAATTCTCCTTTGAGGGACCATTGGGGTTTTATATCATGTCATGAAGTGTTGTTGCACTTATATACTCCCGATTCATTATAGCAATGCGCCCTGTTTTCCTTTACTCACCCTGGTAAAATCATTTATACTCCACTTATTGCTAAGCAGTTATTCCAGGCGGTACCGGTAATATCATCTCAATATTTCAGGAGACGAAATGCATAAACATCTCGTACTCGCGGGTGGCGGTCATGCACACATGGTGACCCTGAAGAACCTGCATACCTTTATTGACAGGGGACATAGGGTAACGGTCATCGGACCCTCACGGCACCATTATTACTCAGGCATGGGGCCCGGAATGTTGAGCCGCACCTATTCCCCTGATGACATCCGTTTTGCCACAGAACTTGTGGTCAGCAAAAAAGGCGGAACTTTTATTCAGGACAAGGTTGTCAGGATCAGGGCCCGGGAGAGAACTGTGCAGCTTGAGTCCGGCAGCAGCATCAATTACGATGTCCTTTCCTGCAACGCCGGCAGCTATGTACCCTGGGACATGGTCACGGGTGAGCAGATTGACATTTTTTCGGTGAAGCCCATTGAAACACTTCTTGCTGCCCAGAATAGGATACTTGAACTTGTTGGACAGAAAAAAATCACCATTGGCATCGTCGGGGGCGGCCCTTCCTCTCTGGAGATAGCCGGTAACATCTGGCGGCTTGCCCGGGATAATAGGAAATACCAGCCCACGATACAGATCTTTGCCGGCTCTGAACTTATGTCCAGGTTTCCCCAAAAAATAAGAAAAATGGCGTATCGCTCCCTGCAAAACAGGAACGTTGAAATTATTGAACATGATTATGCCCAAAAGATCAGTTCTGGGGAGATAACCCTTGAATCCGGCAAAAGCTATGCAGCTGATATTATTTTCCTTGCCATTGGGGTGAAGCCATCCCCCGTTTTCAAGGAATCAGGCCTGCCAACCGGACCGGATGGAGGCCTTCTGGTCAATAAGTTTCTGCAGAGTGTTGAGCATCCGGAAATTTTCGGCGGAGGTGACTGTATTTACTTCCAGGATCAACCTCTCGATAAGGTTGGCGTCTATGCTGTCCGGGAAAATCCCATCCTGTATCACAATCTGCTGGCAAGCCTTGAAGGCGGCGAATTGCAGGCTTTTGACCCTGGTGGCGCCTATCTGCTGATTTTTAACCTGGGGGATGGCAAAGGCATACTGGGGAAGAACGCCCTCATGTTTGACGGCAGGTTGGCATTTATGATCAAGGATTATATTGATAGAAAATTCATGCGCGAATTTCAAGCCATGGAAAAATAGATCCAGGAGTTTTCAGCCTGTTTTCATTTACTTTTCTATTTAAGCGTCTTGGTGCAGAATAAAATGCAACTCATTAAACACAAAAAAAGGAAAAAACATGAACCAATCCGATGAAAAAGTTATTTACGACTATGCAGACAGATTTATCAACCTTGCCAACGATCTGTCTAGATCAGACAGATCAGGGAACGTTGGTGTCGCCATAAGGTTTGCGGCAGCGCGTTACAGTGCCTATGAAGCATCCCTACGAACAAAAAATCTGGCTGCAGACAAGGACAATGAATTGCAGCTTTTTGCAAAGGCTTTCACAGATATGCTGCAGATAAACATAGAGGACTACATCGCGATACAATCCCAAAAGTAAGAGAGCCTGTGGTGGTTCTACTGCGATTAAGGAGGGAAAGGTGAAGAAAACAATTCTCACGGCATTGGCAATAGTGATCATTGCTTTTCCTGTTGCGGCAGCGGACGGGGTATTTAACGTCCCCAGCAACTTTAATGTTGAGGAAACTGCAGACCGGATGGAGCGCATCCTGCAGGAAAAGGGGATGACAGTATTCAATCGGATAAAGCATTCCGAGAGTGCCGGCATGGTGGGCATAGAACTGCGGAATACGGAACTGATACTATTCGGCAATCCCAAAGTGGGGAGCCCCCTTATGAAATGCCAGCAAAGTGTTGCCATTGATCTGCCCCAAAAAGCCTTAATCTGGGAAGATGATAAGGCCCAGGTCTGGATATCGTACAACGACCCGAGATATTTAGAAAAAAGGCACAATATAATCGGTTGTGAAGAAGTCATTGTAAAAATTGAAAAGGCGCTCGCCGGCATAACAAGATCAACAGCAACGGAATAAACCGCTCAAGCATTGCACTGAAGAGGGGTGTGGTAAACGGTACCGTTTATTCCCCTCCCTTTGTTCAGGTTTCATAACTATAGATTCCATCCGCATGGCACGCCAAAATGCTTTCTTTTCTCACTACCGGGATCATATTGGGCCTCTCCGCCGGATTTGCTCCCGGGCCCCTGCTGGCTCTCGTTGTTTCCGAAACCCTGGAACATGACATAAAGGCCGGTGTCAAAGTAGCCCTGGCGCCGGTTCTGACAGATCTGCCAATCATTTTTTTCACCCTTCTCAGCCTGGCGAAACTCTCACGTTTCCAGAATTTCCTCGGCTCCATTTCAATAATCGGGGCCTGTTTTATCCTGTACCTGGGAATTAAGAATATTCGGACAAAGGGTGTTCAAATGACCATCAATTCAGGCACAGCCAAATCTTTGCAAAAAGGCATTCTCGTTAATGCATTGAGTCCGCACCCCTATCTTTTCTGGTTTTCTGTGGGCGGACCGACAACCATAAAGGCAATGGATCTTGGCCTGCCGGCGGCAGCCTCGTTTGTTTTGAGCTTTTATGTGCTGCTTGTCGGGACCAAGATCGTTCTGGCTGTCCTGGTGGGCAAGTCCCGCTCTTTCCTGCAGGGGACTGCTTACCTTATAACCATGCGCCTGTTAGGACTTGTACTCATTATACTGGCCGGGTTTCTCTTCCGGGACGGTCTCCACCTGCTCGGTCTCTTCTGATTTGCAGGAATCTTTTTCAGAACCATTCTATTTCCTGGGGATCATAGGAGATGCCTACCTCTTTGCTGGGATAGAGCTTAAGTTCTTCGACCTTATCCCGCTCCAGGCGTAAAGTGAATACCAGTTCCCCGACTTTTATTGCTGTTTGCACCGTATTCCCTTTTTTTTCCAGAAACAGCCGGGTAACAACCCCCTTTAACGTATTGGCATCCAACTTCATCAGCAAAGGATCCTTGCCGGGCAGCGTGATTTGCAGCTTGGACGGGTTAAAGAATACCATATCTTTTCCTTCCTCAGGTTTTGGTACAACCAGGACCTGACCATCCTCAAGCTCTTTCTGCAGCAGATCATTTTGTCCGAATTCCCAGGGACCATTGACGGTGCACCCCATACCGCCTTTAAAAAGTCTGCCATGCAGCAGATGCAATACCGTGTCACAGGTCTCATACAGCCACTGCCAGTCATGGGTTGCCACAACAAGGGTGGTACCCCACTCTTCCCTGGCCTTCAGTGAAGCTTTCCGGATAAGACGCGCGCTGTGCGAATCAACGCTGGCAGTGGGCTCGTCCAGCAGCAGTACTTCCGGCCTGAGGATGAGGCGTGCGGCCAGGGCCACGCGCTGTGCCTCACCCCCGGACAGAGCCGACCATTTTCTCCCGGCAAAACTCTCTGGATCCAACCCTACCTGAACTAAGGCGTCTTCTACACGACCTGCAAGACCGTTGGTATCGCCCCTGATTTTCAAGCCGTAGGCAACATTATCAGATACGGAACGCTGCATGAGGTAGGGCTCCTGGGTGAGAAGGGTTACCCGGAAACGGACAGCGTTGGAAAAAGGAACAACTTTCCGCCCTTTGAACAGTAAGGCACCATGGGTCGGTTCTTCCAGAAAACCGAGGAGTTTGAGCAGGGTGGACTTGCCGCTGCCGTTGGGCCCGATAAGACCTGTTATGGAGGCAGGCGGAACAGAAACATCATCTATGGAGAGCACCTTTTTGTCCCCATAATAATGGTCCAGGCCCTGGATATGATACATATCCATTTCAGAACCTCCGGCGCAATCCAGCCAGGGAAATGTTCACTGCCAGGGCGATCAGGAGCAGGACCAGACCCAGGGCTATACCCATGCCGAATTCACCCTTGCTTGTTTCCAGGGCTATAGCCGTGGTAATTGTCCTCGTGTGCCACTTGATGTTTCCACCCACCATCAGGGAAATGCCTACTTCGGTCAGCACCCGGCCCGTGGCGGTTACTGCGGCAGCAAGGATCCCCAGCCTTACTTCCCACAGGGTGGTTGCAGCTATCTGGCTCCGGTTAGCCCCCAATGACATGAGGGTAATGCGCAGATTACGGTCCGCTGCTTCAACGGCTGTTGCAGTCAGGGCTATAACAATAGGCAGGGACAGGATTGTCTGGCCTATGGCAATGCCCGGTATGGTAAAGAGCAGACCTGCCTCGCCAAAAGGCCCA
>Ga0209536_100005941_pt1 | contig 18839 bp, 20 predicted proteins | sample DeeMarSeWOR28_12_FD_187461 | JGI IMG/M metagenome (GOLD analysis project Ga0209536, IMG submission 187461) | Marine sediment microbial communities from White Oak River estuary, North Carolina - WOR-2-8_12 (SPAdes) (version 2) | ecosystem: Environmental > Aquatic > Marine > Intertidal zone >... | reverse complement strand
TTTTAATAAACTGAAAAAATATATTAGAATATTGATATAAAAAAGTTACTTTTAAAAATATTATAAATAAAATAAAAAGAAAAAGTTATTTTTTTCTCAGTCTGAAGTAGTAAAAGAACAATGCTATGATCACCACTACTGATATAATCAATGGAATTTCAAAGCCGGCTCCTGGTGACATACCAATATTTTGTACATTAAAGTAATATGTTACTTCTTGTCCTTGTAAATCAGGAAGTCCTAAATAATTAGGAGTAAACTTAACAGCGAATGTTTTTCTTTCATTATGAAACCCGAATCCATATGGTGGTTTTATCTTTAGATGAACAGTTTTTTTAGAGTTTTCACTCTGATATATTCCTGTTGCTAGCTGAACACTTGAAGGAACATTAATACTCCATTCGTCCTCAGGAACATCTACTAATTCTATTGCTACAAAGGTTGGTCCATTACCTATATTCTCAATATCAATTTGAAAGTCCGCAGTATCAAGAGGTCCAACTTCGGCTAGAGTTCCTTTTGGCATTTCATATGCAACAACAGACCAATAACCAATTATGAAATTTATATCAAATTCAACAGTTACCTCTCCGATATTAAATAAAACGCTTTTTTGAATTTTAGAGGTTGCACTTATTCTGACTACTCCTTGTTGAAATGCTGGAGCATTTTCAGTTACTGTTACAGTTAATCTTGATTGGTAAGGTTTAACTTCACCAACTGGTATATTTGCTAGTGGATTTGAAATACTTGCTGTACACCAATCAGGTTTTTGAACAACCTTTAACTCAATTTGTACAACACTTTTTCCTAATAGACCATTTTCTGCAAAACTTGCAAATGGACCTGTTAACGTGAAAGTTGTTTCTAGAGGTATGATAAGTACAGCACTGTTTGGTACAATATTTTTTTCTTGAGCAGGAAAAGAAACATTGATTAATGGAGGAACACTTATTAATCCAGCTGAAGTAGTTGGAACAAAAGCAATAAATAGACTCAACAGTAATATTCCAAAAATAATTCCAGTCTTAACTGTTCTTAAATTTTTCCTCATTTTTAATCACCAGTTTTTTAATATTTTCAATATATATTTACATTTACCCGTATTTAAATATTGTTGTACATCTCTTATAGTTATGTATGACAATCAACATTATACTCATATATATAACCTTCTTTATATAAATATATTGTGCTATAGAAAATGTCATTTTATAAGAGTTCTGAAGTGTATTTGAGATTATGAAATATATTACTTCAAATTTTTAAAAATATGAATGAATTGAAAACAAATTGGAATATTTCAAAAAAACATCTATTCTATGACGTCAATATCTGATTGATCTTCCTCTTTCTCAGTTTTTTCCTCTTTCTTTTTAGTAGTTACTCTCTCTGGAAAATGAGATAAAATTATAATATCTCCAACAGCATTTACCCATCTATATGGTACAGCAACATCAACTGTTCCCTCAACAATAGAAGGATTTGTATTTGTAACAAGTAGACTACTTACACGCTTTTCATCCATGTCAAGAAATATATTTCTTACATGGCCAATAAATGTCCCATTTCGAGTATAAACGGGTAGCTTCAAAAACGAAGTGACCTCATCCGAATTAGTATCTTTCTCCATCATGTAATCAAAATACAATTACATATATTAAAATGTATTGACAAACTAATACAATTCTATTTTTGTTGTTATTTAAAAAAATAAATAATTTTGTTAGAAAGAAAAAGAAAAGTTAATTGAATTTTAAACATGAATTTGAATTTGAAAATAACTTAAAAAGGAGAAATAGATTAATTCAAAATTAATGTAAAGTAATAAAAAAAGTTATTAGATTTAATATCTCAGATTTAATGAACTCAAAGAAATCATATGAAAAATATCCTATAGGATTTGTAATAGGGGCAAATATTCTGCAACTCTTGATTTATTTTATTGGAGCATACATTGTTTATTTAATTGGCCCCATCTGGTTAATTTTATATGTTTTATATATAATAATTCTCGAAATTCGTCTATTAAGATTAAGTTGCATACATTGTTACTACTATGGTAAACTATGTGCATTTGGCAGAGGTAAGTTTTGTGCATTATTTTTTAAAAAAGGAAAACCTAAAAAATTCATTGATAAAAAAATTACTTGGAAAGATATTATTCCTGAATTTTTGTTATCAATTATTCCAATAATGATTGGAATAGCACTGTTAATTATAGATTTTAATTTGATTTTACTATTTTTAATCATATTATTATTAATACTTGCTTTCCCTGCTAATGGCTATTTGAGAGGAGCACTTGCATGCATTCACTGTAAACAGAGAGAAATAGGTTGTCCTGCAGAACAATTTTTTAGGAAAAAAAATGTTAAAAATAAAAAATAACACAAAAAATGAATAAAGCGAAATCTTTTTTCTATCTATAAGTATGCAATTTACAAAATGAAAGAAAAAAAACGAAATGAAATATTAGAAAAATTACAATATTATCATGATAAGGATTTTTCATTTTCTGGTGGTCACATACTTGGTTCGATGTGTACCCAACCTCATCCTATTGCAAAAGAAGCATATATAAAATTCCTTGAAACAAATCTAGGGGATCCAGAACTGTTTCCAGGTACAAAAGAAATGGAAAAACAGTTTTTGTCTTTTGTTAAAGATTTATTAAATGCTCCAAAATCTTCTGCAGGTCTCATATGCAGTGGTGGAACAGAAAGCAACATAACAGCAATCTGGACAGCAAAGAAATTATCTGGTAAAAATGAAATTATTATACCTGAAAGTGCCCATTTTTCGTTTAAAAAAATAGGATCACTTATGGATATTAAACTTGTTCATATTCCGCTAGATAAAAATTTTATCTTAAATATAACAGAACTTAAAAAGAAGATTTCAAAAGATACTGCTGCAATAATTGGAATTGCAGGTACAACTGAGCTTGGAACAATTGATCCAATTCCTGAAATTAGTGAAATTTGTAATGATAATAATATTTTTTTACACGTAGACGCAGCTTTTGGTGGATTTGTCATACCATTCCTTAAACAAATAAAGCTAAATATTCCAGATTTCGATTTTAAATTAAAAGGTGTAAGTAGCATATCAATTGATGCTCATAAAATGGGATATTCAGCAATTCCTTTAGGAGCCTTAATAATAAGAGATAAGGAATGGTTAAATGAAATAAGTGTTACAACTCCATATATTAGTAGCTACAAACAGGCAGGACTACTTGCAACAAGATCTGGTGGACCTGTGGCAGCAGCATACGCTGTCTCAAAATATTTAGGAAGAGAAGGTTATAAGAATATAATAAAAGAATGTATAGAAATAACAAAATATACAGAAAAAAGAATTCATGATCTTGGTCTAGATTTAGTTGTTAAACCAACAATGAATGTTCTTGGGATTAAATTAAAGAATCCATCTGAGGTAGTAAAGAAGCTGACAGCTCTTGGTTGGAAAGTAAATAATATGGAAAGGCTTTCTGCAATAAGAATTGTATTAATGCCTCAAATTTCAAAAGATATAATTGAAGATTTTATTCCAAATTTAGAAAAGGTGTGTAGAGAGGTTGGAGAATTATGAGTTTAGATGTTTTGAAGAAATCGTTATTAGATGCACCAATCGTAAAAAAGGGAGATTATTCATATGTAATACATCCAATAACAGATGGAGTCCCGCAAATAAAACCTGAGCTTTTAAATGAAGTAATTGAAGAAATGCACAAGAGAATTCTAAAATATGGTTCATTTGATAAAATTGTTACAATTGAAGCAATGGGAATTCCTCTTGCTTCAACATTATCAGTCAAAATGAATATTCCTTTTGTAATTATTAGAAAAAGATCCTATGGGCTTAAACAAGAAACAAAAGTTGAGCAAAAAACAGGTTATTCAAAATCAAATCTTTATATAAACGGACTGAAAAAAGGAGATAGGGTAATTATCGTTGATGATGTCTTAAGCACGGGTGGTACTCTTAGTGCTATTATTTCTACATTAAAAAGATTGGGTGTTGTAATTAAGGGTATTTTTATTGTTGTAAATAAAGGAAAGGCAACAGATAAAATATATAAGAAATTTAAAATTAAAATTGATATTCTAACAAATATAGAAGTTGTTGATGAGAAGGTTGTAATAAAGAAAATTTAGGAAAAGTATTTCATATTAGATACATATTGTAGGGATTGATTATTATGGTAGGAAGTATCCCCCAACATGCTCATTGTCATATGTGTGGCAAGTCTATACCCACATCTGAAACACTTTGTTCTGAGGAATGTAGGCAAAAATACCAAACATTACTCAGAAGAAGAAAATTAATGGTTTACTTTATGTATGGAATGCTTGCTGCTTTTATCGTTATTGTTGTTGTATATGGAAATTATTTTTAAAATAAAAGCAAATATTTAAATCAAAGTTCTAGGATTTTCCGATTTGTATGGATGTGATATCTGCTTTAATAATTCTAGGAGTAATAATGGTCCTAGGTTTTATCGGTAATTTTATTTTTAATAGAACTCAGATTCCAAGTATAGTATGGCTTTTGCTTTTTGGCCTAATGGTTGGTGCTTTTTTTAAATTTGAAAATTTTGCATTATATTATCCAGAACTTCTTATGACAATCTCAGGTTTCTTTGGTGCAATTGCTATTGTCATAATTCTTTTTGATGGTGGAATAAATACCGACATTTATCAACTTTTTAAGGGCGCCCCTAGAGGATTATTGTTAACTGCAAGTAGTTTTTTTCTTAGTTTTTTTGCAACTATCTTAATTGTCGCAGGTCTTAATGCTATAAAAATAATACATATTCAAGGAGACAGTTTTGTTGTAGGAGCAGTTCTTGGGGCAATTATTGGTGGGACTAGTAGCCCTATTGTTATACCCCTTGTTTGTAGACTTAAGAACCTGAGTGAAAAAACAAGGATGGTTTTGTCAATTGAAAGTATTTTGACAGATCCTTTGTGTATTGTTGTTATTTTTGCAATTTATTATATGATTTTTGTCGTTGGAGAGATAAATATCGGTCTTGGGATAGGAAACCTAGTAAAGACATTCTCAGTTGGTATTGTACTTGGATTTTTTCTGGGTTTCATTTGGCTTTTTATTATGAACAAATTAAGAAAAGAGCAGTTTTCTTATGTACTTACTCTTGCAGTTGTATTTCTTGTTTATTCTTTTACAGCTCTAATAGTTGGTATTGGTGAGGGTGGTGAAGGTGCTGGTGCAATAGCTTGTCTTATTTTTGGTCTTGTTCTAGGAAATGGTAAAAAAGTTTTGAAAATGGTAAACTATGAAGGTGAAGGGTTTGAAATGGATGCAGAAACCAAACAGTTTCATTCATTGATTTCCTTTATTATTAGGACTTTCTTCTTTGTTTATCTTGGTATGATTGTTTCTTTTCAAAATATTAATTATATTTTATTTGGAATAGTCATTTTGATAGTTTTACTTATAATTAGATATATAATTGTATATATTTCAACATACAAGGGCAGATTTGATAGGGACGATAAACAAACAATGCTTGTTATGATGCCCAGAGGACTTGCAGCAGCAATACTAGCAATAAAATTCGGAGATGAATTTGTAAATAAATATATTCCAGGACATGATGGATTTTTTAAGGATGTAGCATTTGTTGTTATTCTTGGAACTGCAATAATTACAACTGTTGGTGTTGCACTAATTAGTCACTATGAAAATAAAAAAGTGAAAGAATCTGAAACAAGCTAACTAATAAAAGTAAGAAAAAAGATGATTTATTCTGCAAGTTCTTCTTGAAGGTCTATTACCATTTCAGTTAAAACATCTTCAAATACTTGATGTCTATACTCCTTAATTGAGCCATTAGACATGTGAGCTCTTGCAACAAAATCTCTTCCATCCTTAATTATTTCAATATGGCATACCGTCTCCATGTATTCCCGCCTAATCTGCAATCGGGAATTCATCAACTATATTTATATTTTTTGTGGATAAAGTTTAATGATAACATATTCAATACAGCAAATCTGAGGTAATATTTTGGAAAAAATAAGAAAACCTGCTGTAGCAGGTCAATTTTATGAAGGTAGGGAAAATCCTTTAACTGAAAGATTAAAGGAATGCTTTCTAGATGAAAGAGGTCCAAGGACTCTTCCAAAAATTAATCCAAAAGATAAACAAAATATTGGAGTTGTCGTTCCACATGCAGGTTACATTTATTCTGGTGCTATTGCAGCTCACTCATATAATTATATAGCAAAAAATGGTTTTGCAGATACATTTATTATTCTTGGCCCAAATCATACTGGAATGGGATCTGTAGTATCTGTTATGACTGAAGGTACTTGGCTTACACCTCTTGGTGAGATACCTATAAATGAAAAAATTTCAAAACAACTTGTAACTGAACCTATAAGTAAAGATGATAATGCCCATATGTATGAACACAGCATAGAGGTTCAATTACCATTTTTACAATTTACTGCAGGTAAAAAAGAATTTGAGTTTGTACCTATCTGTATGGCAATGCAGGATACCGAGATATCAAAAAAAGTCGGAGAAATAATTGCTGATGTAATTAAAAAAACAAATGAAAATGTAGCAATAATTGCTAGTACTGACTTTTCCCATGCAGGATTTAACTATATGAGCATGCCACCAGAAGGTTTAAGGGTTGATGAGTATGCAGAAAAGCAAGACAGGCTTGCAATAGACCAGATACTAAAAATGAATCCGGAAGGCCTTATTGATACTGTTAAAAAAAATAATATCACAATGTGTGGTTATGGACCTGTTGCTGCAATGCTTACCGCTGCAAAAATTCTTGGTGCAAATAATGCAGAGCTTCTAAAATATGGAACTTCTTATGAGGTTCATCCAGGTACATCTTGTGTAGGATATGGAGCACTTGCAATTTATTAGGGGACGTAAAAATGGTTAAAATAAGTGTAAAAGATATTCAGATTAAAAAGAAAACAAGTTCAAATGAACTCATAAAAGCTCTTTATGATTCAGGTGGATTTACAGCAAAAAAGGTAGCAGAGGGAACAGACATTCTTGAAAATATGATAAAACAAAAGAATTGTCTGAAAATCCTTTCTTTTCCAGCCTGTATATGCTCAACAGGAACAAGGGGAGTAATAAAGGAGCTAATCAAGAGAAAATATTTTGATATAGTAATTACTACAGCAGGAACACTTGATCATGACCTAGCAAGACTTTGGAAAAACTATTACCATGGCTCATTTGTTGTTGATGATAGAGAATTACATAAAAAAGGTGTAAATAGACTTGGAAATATCTTTATTCCAAATGAGTCTTACGGAATAATACTTGAAAAGAAGATGCAACCTATACTTTCTAAAATATATAAAATCAAACAAAGATGGTCAACAAAGGAAATAATTTGGGAATTTGGAAAAAACTTGGAAAAAGAAAAAAATCGCGATGATTCGATAATATACTGGTCCTGGAAAAACAAAATTCCAGTTTTTATTCCAGGGATTACTGATGGTGCATTTGGCTCACAAATCTGGATGTATTACCAGAACCACAGGGATTTTACAATTGATATACTAAAAGACGAACAAGACCTATCAGACTTGATTTTTAATGCAAAAAAGACTGGCGCATTAATTATAGGTGGAGGGATTTCAAAGCATCATGTAATATGGTGGTCGCAATTTACTAATGGTCTTGATTATGCAGTATATATCACAACTGCTCAGGAGTATGACGGTAGCCTGAGTGGTGCAAAGACTCGTGAAGCAATATCATGGGGAAAAATAAAAGAAAAATCAGACAATGTAACAATAGATGGAGATGCAACAGTAATTCTTCCTCTGATGATAAGTGCATTAGCAGAAAGACTATAGAAAAATTATTGCCAAAAAAGAGCTTTCATAGCCATTTTAATTTTATTTGGCAGTTCTGGAAGTTTTTTTCCTTCATAAAATTTAATTGTTGATTCTACAAAAGTGTTTACAATCTCTGTAAAAAACCATCTACCGTAATCTGCATCTGCCCTTGCAGGACTTCCAATGTATCCGTCCTTAATTCCAATTTCCTTGAAACTTTTCCCAATAACCCTTGGAGAAAATGTATCTCTATAGATACTTTGTAGGTTTTTATATGATTCATCCACTAGATATGGATATTGATATTTCATAAGAGAGGTTTCTCTAAAACCTCCATGAACCTCCTTTGTCGTATCAAAACCCAGTTTTGGTTCTCTTTTTTGAATTTCCTTTTCATAATAGAAAGGTCCCCAGGGTTCACATGATCTTAGTCCATATTTTGATTCAAGTTTATTCATTGCAGAATAAATTCCCTTAAGATGTGCAACAGCAAGATGAAACGTGCAAATAATAAGATACTTGAAATTATGATCACCAAGAAATGAACCAACACCAAGAACAACATCTCTTACTGTTTTTCCACTAACAGAAATACTACCCGGAAATTCTGTGTTAAATTTGCAATATCCAATAGGGATTGGAGGAATCATTACATAACTCAATTCAGGTCTTTTCTTACTTAAAATTTTGATAGTTTCATTTGTAACATCCTTAATTGTAAGAAGGTCAGTTCCCACAGGTAGATGAGGACCATGCTCCTCAAGAGGACTTATCGGTAAAAAGAAGATTGTCTTGTCTCTATCAAGTTCATCTATTTTTTTCCAGGATAGTTCTTCTAATTTGATAATTTTTGATTCTGATTTATTATCATTCACGTGATTACCTCACAACCTTCCTCTTTGATAATTACTGTATGTTCCTTTTGAGTAACAATTCCTTTATCTGCATCAATTAATTGTGGATAGTGTTTGATCATTCCTAGAAATGAGAGTTTTCTTAATAAATTATCACTATTTGAAAACTTTTTATCAAACCATCTTTGGGCAAATGGAAGTGTTTTAAAGATTTCCTTTGCCTTATTAAACATAAGCTTTTCTCGATTATTTCTAATAAGCCTTGGATTAAAAGTGTTTTTACAGAGATAGATGTTGCTTCCTTCTCCTGTGACAACATGGCCTGCACCATCTGTTGCGAAAGGTTCAATTGCCAAAACATCGTCGATTTTCAGTTTATTTCTATAGGATAAATCAGAAACGTTCGGAACAGTTTTTCCTGCGTGAAGAATGTATCTTTGCATACTGTGGCCAGTAAGATTGCTAATTGGCTTGAAACCATAGGACTGAATTGTTTTTTCAACAACCTCTCCAATTTCAAATAAATTTACCTTCGGTTTAATAAAATCTATGACATTTTCAAGTGCTTTGCTTGATGCTTCAATCATAGAACTATAATTATTTGAACCTATCTCAACAGTAATTGCAGTATCGGCAATATAACCATCTACATGAGATCCCAGGTCTAGTTTTACAACATCTTCTTTCTTTAAGGTTAATCTTTCATCATCAACTCTTGGGCTGAAATGAGCAGCAATCTCATTTATTGAGATGTTAACTGGAAAAGCAAGGCCTGCTCCTTCTTCAATAATTTTGGATTCTACTTTTTCTGCGATATCAAGGAGGGAAGCATCTGGTTTTAGCAACCCAATACCAAATTTTCTTGCCTTTGAGGCAACCGTTCCTGCAAAAATGTATTTATCGTAAACGCCATCTTCCATACTAAATCGCATCCAGGATTTCTTTTTCCTTTATTGCACCCAATCTTAATATCTTAACATCTTTATCTGATGCATCCACAATTGTTGAAGGTTTTCCTTCCACCTTTCCAATATCAAGGTAACTACCAATATCACCTTTCTTAAATTGCATAATAATATCTTTTATAAAAACTGGGGTTTTTTTCCCATGAATATTTGCACTAGTGGCAGTAAGAGGCCCAAATTCTGATAACAGCTTCAAAGCAATCCTATTATCAGGAATTCTTACAGCAACCTTTTCAAGTCCTGCTGTTACTAAATCCGGAATTATCTTCTTTTTATTTAGAATCAAAGTCAATTTACCAGGTAAAAATATTTCAGCTAGATTTCGAGATGTACTGTTTAGGATTGCAATCTTTTCAAGTTCTGAAATATCACTCACTGCAACTGACAATGGACTATCAAAAGGACGTTTTTTAATTTGAAATACCTTTCTTACAGCATCGATGTCAAAAACATCTGCCCCAAGACCATATAAAGTATCTGTTGGATAAACTACTAGCTCTCCTTTTTTCAATGAATCAATTACCTCAGAAAAGTCAAGATTATCCATATCTACTCTTTTTCTTTTTTTATAAAATCACCCAGTGTTAAACCACGAGAGTGAGAACTATGAGGTATATTTGAAACACCTGAAACCTTTTCAATGAGAGTGATTTCAAGCTCTTTTTCCAGTTTTTCAACCATTTTATCTGATGGTCTTAAATCACCATTTTCAATCTTTGAAATTGTAACAGTACGCTCACCAATCTTAAAACCAAGTTCCTCTCTACTAAGACCTTTTTTCTCTCTTGCATTTTTTATTATTTCATTCCAGTTAGATACCAGTTCCTTTTCCATGTCTTTGTAAACATCTTTAACTTTAGGCCTTTTTATCCTATCAAGCATTGGTTTTTTAACACCAATAGGTGTTGAATCAGAAGTTTTGATTCTTTGTCCATGCTTCATGCATCTTGGACAAACCATCATCTTTACCCCATCTACATTTGCAGGTTTACAATCACATTCTGTTCCACAAAGCTCACATTGCATGTAATTTCATCCCTCCAAATAAAACAAACAATCTAAATAAGACCAGCTTTCTGCAAGGCCATTAAATCCTCTGTACTAAGTTTTTCACCGCGTTTGAATCTTTCAAAGATTTCATTTGCTTCCTTCTGAGCAATTGAAACTTCAGCAGCCTTCTTTGTTTTACGCTTTATTTCCTGACTGGCTGATATTTGACGTTCAAAATCATGAATCTTATCAACACACTCGATAAATCCCTTATGAACATTATCAGCTTCAATTTTTGTCATAACAATTGATTCTTGAACAATATTTACTTTTTTTATAAGGTTGTCAAGCTGTTGAATGAGCTTTATCATCAGCTCGTGTTCTTCTTGAGCCCTTGTAGCTAATTTTTCTACTTGGTCATGCTGTTTTTCTGCTTTTTGTTTAATTATTTTTTCTTCCTCAATTGCTTTTTTAAGTTTTGGGTCTTTGTTTAAACGGTCTTCTTCTTCCCTTATTTTTGTATGAATACCAGAGATAACTTCAATTATTTTTTTCTCTTTATGAGGCGACATTGGTTGAGTCATCTGTTCATTTTCTAAGGATCTTAGTTGTTTTCTCAGTTCATTTAAGTTGGTGCCAGTTGCTAAAGACCTTTTTCTTTCAAGAGTTTCAATCTTCTTTTTTATCTCGTTATAGCTTTTATTTAGCTTGTTTCTTTGATCTTTTGCATGTTTTACCCTTTCATTTAGATCGTCTCTGCGTTGTTTATGTTCTGTGATTTTATTTCTCATTTCACGAATAGAAGTATTAAGAGAATCACGCTCATCTGCAAGTTTTTTTGATTTAAGATGTAGTTTATTTCTTTTTTCCTTTAACTCGTTTGCATTCTTCTGAAATTCGTCCTTTTCTTTTACTAAATCTTCTATAGATTCACTCATTTGCAACCTCGATTGAGAGCAGCCTAATATTTAAGGTTAAATATTAGGAGGTTTTTAAGCATTTTGAGGATTTTTTTATAAATAATTACGATATAACTGCTTTTTTTCGCTTATTGAACATAATTATACTATCCAAGATAACTGCAATAATACCAGTAATAAATATCATATCAAAAACAACCGCACCACCCAAAACAGCTGTTGTTTGTTTTGTATTTTGGTAATTTAGTAACTCCCAAATATGTAAAAAATCAGCTCCAATTAAAACACCAATTGTGCCTGAAATATATGCTAGGGGAGCTGCTTTTATGAAATTTTTCCATGATAAAAATATTGAACTTAAACTTGCAAAAAAACCAGGTAGTAACCAATATGGAAAATATGCAACAATTCCTTTATCAGGAACGGGTTGGGTGACAAAATACGATATTATTGTTACAACTAAAATACCAAATAAAACCTTCTTTAACGAAATTTTTTTCTTAATAGTAAGATATATACTGAGTAATATAGGAATTACAGCTCCACCCATGTTAATTGCAACTATCCAATTTTCATAAGTAAAAAGGTAGATGTTTGAAATATTAAATCCAAAAATTATTATTTCAATTCCAAAAAGAAATGAAACAAAAACAATGATTATTGCTTCAACTGTAGTAAAACCCATATATTCAAAAGCTTTTGTAAAGATTAGATACACTAAATAAAAAATTAGGATTGGAAATAAAATGGAAATTATCAATGAACCAATCTCAGTTAACGTAAGCAAAGTAAACATTTTGCAACGTTTGATATAGATACCATTTATAAACTTTCGTTATATTCCCGTTTGCATTTGTGATAAAATATGGAGTCATTTCTAAAGAAAGAATGCGATTTAAAGATATTTCATTCAAATAATTATATTCGAAAAAAATGCACCAAATGTGGAGCATATTTTTGGACTTTAGATAAGGATGCTGAAATATGTGGTGATAAACCCTGTGCAAGTTTTAGTTTTATAGGTAAACCCTTTGGGAAAAAGCAATTTTCTTTATCAGAGGTACGAGAAAGTTTCTTATCATTTTTTGAAAAAAATGGACATTCAAGATTAAACTATCCAGAAACTGGACAACGCTGTCCGGTTATTGCTAGATGGAGATCTGATATTTATCTTACAATTGCATCGATTGCTGATTTTCAACCACATGTTACATCTGGAGATGTACCACCTCCTGCAAATCCTCTTGTGATTTCTCAACCATGTATAAGACTAAATGATTTAGAAGAAGTTGGTGTAAGTGGTCGTCATCTAACTATATTTGAAATGATGGGTCATCATGCTTTCAATAAGAATATAGATGAAATATATTTCAAAGAAGAAACAGTAAGGCTTTGTGATGAATACTTTGTAGATAAAATCGGAATACCAAAAAAATCAATTAATTATAAAGAACAACTATGGGATGGAGGAGGAAATGCAGGTCCATGTCTTGAAGTATTAGCAGGTGGGCTTGAAATAGCAACACTAGTTTTTATGAACCTTAAGGAGGATTCAAATGGGGAGTTTGAGATAAAGGGTAAAAAATACTCTCAAAATCCATTAAACATTGTAGATACTGGATATGGCCTTGAGCGAATTGCTTGGTGTACTTCGGGAACTGAAAACATTTATGAAACTGTTTTTCCAGAAATGGTAAAATTTCTTAGGGATAATTCAAAAAACAAAGAGGATACTGCTAGTATTTATTCACTTGCAGATCACACAAAATGTCTTGCATTCATGCTTGGAGATGGAATTGTTCCATCAAATGTTAAAGCAGGGTATCTCGCAAGACTTATTATCAGAAGAGCTCTTAGATTTCAAAAAAATATTGATATAAAAATTTCTTTAAAAGATCTTGTAGAAATGCAGGTTAATCTTCTCTCAAAAGATTTTCCATCACTTTTAAAAAGTAAGAAACAAATCTGTGAAATACTTGATATCGAATCTAAAAGATATTCAGAAACACTTACAAAGGGTGAAAGTCTTGTAAAGAGGATTTTAAAGGAGAAAAACAATATAGATGAAAGTGAACTTATAACTCTTTATGACACACATGGAATGCAGCCCGATATCGTAAAAAATATTGCGAAAAAACAAGGAATTAATGTAAATATTCCAGAAAATTTTGAATCAATGGTCGCAGAACTACATTCACATGAAAAAAAAGAAGAAACAAAAGAAAAGAAATCTGATCTTCCCGAGACTATTCCTCTCTTTCGTATAGATCATTATACAAAAGAGTTTGATGCAAAGGTTTTGTGGAAAAGTGGATCAAAAATAATTCTTGATAAAACTGCTTTTTATCCAGAAGGTGGAGGACAACTTGGAGATATTGGAGTTCTATCAAATAATGGAAGGAAAATTCCAGTTAAATCAGTTGAAAAAATTGGAAATTCCATAATTCATACAATCGATGGAAATCTTGAAGTCGGAGAAAAGGTACATGGAGAAATTGATTGGAATCATCGGTATACATTAATGAAACATCATACAGGGACACATCTTGTAAATGGAGCTTTACGAAAAATTTTAGGTGAACACATATGGCAAGCTGGTTCTCAACTTGAATTAAATAATGCAAGATTTGACTTTTCTCATTATAAACCAATATCTGAATCTGAAAAAAAGCAGATTGAGACTCTAATAAATGATTTTATTGAAAAATCAATACCAGTCGAAAAGAAAAAAATGGACAGAAATAGTGCTGAAAGGACATTCGGTTTTCGCCTTTACCAAGGGGGCGTTCCTCCAGGAAATTCAATTCTTGTATTAAATATTCCTGGAATTGATGTAGAGGCATGCGGTGGAACACATCTAAATAACACAAGTGAGGCAGAAAAAATCAGAATAATTAAAACAGAGAGAATCCAGGATGGAGTAAATAGAATCGTTTTTGCAGCAGGAAAAATGGCAGATGTGCATATCGAGGAAGAAATAAAGCTTTATGATAAGATTGTAAATGTTTTGAAGAATTATTATGATATTTCTGAACATAAAAATATTTCAAAACAGCTTGAAGAAACTTCAAAGGTATTCACTGTACCTTTATCTCAAATCGAAAAGACAATTAAGCGTTTCCTTGATGAAACCAAATTAAAAGAGAAAAAGAAGGTTAAAAATCTATCAGAAGCAAGTCAGGACCTTTTCAATAGATGGAAAAAAACAAGAAAGGATAAAAAGAAGGTTTCTTTTGATGAGATTGAGGATTTAATTTCTAAAGCAGAAACTGTTCCCGGAACAAAAATAAAGGTAGTATATGGTGTTTCTTCAACAGAAGGAACAACACTTGCAGGATCAATTACAAAAGAAGATAATTTTGTTGCTCACATATATGATGGGAAAAAACTTGTTTCTATTGCATCTGATAATGTTGATATAGATCTTAGATTAATTGCCCCTGAAATTGGGAAAATCCTTGGTGGAAGCGGTGGTGGAAAACCGAAAATGACCCAATGTGGTGGACCAAATAAAGATAAAATAGAAGAAGCATTAGAACTAGCAAAAAAACTAACTATAAAGAAACTAGAAAAATCTTGATTTTTGCTTTTTTTAAATTTTGAAAATAATATTAATAGCAGTTACTACAACAATTGTTCCTACACAAAGTGCAATAACAAACCATGGTGGTATTCTTAAGGAGGTCTTTTCTTCAGCATCAAAGTATCTAATAAGACCTGCTGCAGAATGAAATCCTTCACCTTTTTTCTGTTTGGCCATATTTTCTCACTTATTATTATTTTATATTACTACATATCATTTTAATATTTTAGCTTTACTGTTATTATTTGCAAAAATCTAAATATAGTTTTCATATACGTAGTTTTTGAGGGTGTAAATATGAAGGAAGTTGAGGCGCTCATTAAAAAAGCTTTTAAATACAAAGAGAGCGGACTTACAGAGCATGAAATCGCAGAAGAACTCAATGTCTCAAAAGAAACAGCTGTATGGCTACTTGGTAAAGGAAAGGAGAAAAAGCCAACTGGTGATGTAAAAATAGGATGGCGTTCTGTTGGAGTATATCCTTCTCGAATAGGATTTATCTCAGATGCAATGTGTGATATTATTCTTGAAGAGTGTGAGGATGCTGATACCGTTGTTGGTATTGCAGTCAATGGTATTCCATTTGCAACGTTTATCGCTGATAAATTAGGTCTTGAGATGGCAATCTTTAGGCCACACCATCAAAAAATCGGTGCCTTTTCTTCTAATTATGCAAAGGTTAAGGAAAAGAAAGTAATTCTTATTGATGATGTTGTCGGAACTGGAGTCACTTTTAAAAGTGCAATTAAGGCAACAACAGCTGAAAAAGGAAAACCTGTTTTATGTATAGCAGTACTTAATAAGAGAACACAAAACAGCATAGATGGTGTACCGCTTCGTGCATTAATTAGAGCAAGAGTAATATAAAACCATTTTTTAACGGGGATTACAAATGCATTGGGCAGATGTTTTAGCAGATGAATTACTAAAAGAAGAAAAAAAGCATATTCTTGCTACTGGAATTACTCCATCAGGACCAATCCATATCGGTAATATGCGTGAGATTCTAACAACAGATGCTGTATATAGATGTCTTCTTGCAAAGGGTGGGGAGGCTGAGCTTATTTATGTTGCTGATGATTTTGATCATCTTAGAAAAGTATATCCCTATCTACCAAAAACCTATGAAAAATATGTTGGAATTCCAATTTCTGAAATTCCATGTCCATGTGGAAAACATAAGAGCTATGCTGACCATTATTTGATATCATTTTTGAATGCTTTAAAGGAAATTGGAGTAAAACCTAAAATCTACAGGGCAAATGAGATGTATAAATCTGGAAAATACAATGATTTCATACAGACAGCGTTACAAAATACAAACAGAATAAAAGACATAATTCAAAGAATATCAAAAAGAGACCTTCCAAAAGATTGGATCCCTTTTAATGTCAAATGTGAAAAATGCGGTAGAATTACAAGTACAAAACCAACCTTATATGAGTATCCTCTAATTGAATATAATTGTGAGTGTGGCAATACTGGTGAAATTGATATTAAGAAAGGAGGAGTTGGAAAACTACCCTGGCGAGTTGATTGGCCAGCTCGTTGGAAAATGCTAGGAGTCACATTCGAACCTTTTGGAAAAGATCTAGGAACTGTTGGGGGAGCAAGAGACACTGGAAAGGCTATTGTCGAAGAAATTTATGATTATCCTGCTCCAAATTATGCTGTTTATGAGTTTATTATGCTTAAGGGAATGGGAGCAATGCATAGTTCAAAAGGAACTGCCTTAAGTGCAGAAGAACTATTAAATATGACTCCACCAGAGGTTCTTAGATTTTTAATAGTAAACAATCAACCTGATAAACATCTCGTTTTTGATTCTGGACTTGGTCTACTTAATCTTGTTGATGAGTATGATAAACTAGAAAGAGTATATTTTGAAAAAGAGGAAGCAATAAAGGGTATGAAGGACCTAAAAAAGACCTATGAATTATCTCAACCTTATGACATTCCAAAAACAATACCTTTCCAACTGCCATATAGACATCTAGTTACTCTTATTCAAATTGGAAAGGATTGGAAGGAGGTAAAACAAATCCTATTAAGAACCGGACAAATTCCTAAAGACCTAAGTAAGAATGACGAAACCCATCTTAAACAGAGATCTGAACATGCAAAATATTGGCTTGATAAATTTGCACCAGAAATGGTTAAATTTGAGGTAAAAAAGAAATTACCCAAGGTTAGCCTTGAAATGGAACAAATCAAATTCCTATCTACATTTGAAAAATGCTTATCTTCAATTAATTGGGATCCAGAAGAAATTCATAATGCAATATATGATTCATCACAAAAGGAAAAAATCCAAATAAAGACTGCATTTAAAACAATCTATCAAATAATCCTTGACCAAGAAAAAGGACCGAGAGCCGGTTTCTTTTTATCAAATCTTGATAAAAAATTCGTTTTAGACAGAGTTGAGGAAGCAATTAAATAGTACAATTGCTCTTTGCGCCCCCATTTATGAAAGCTTATCTTGAAGTCTATGGTTGTACTGCAAATAAAAGCGATGCAAGCTTAGTAAAAGGAATTTTGAAAGAAAATAATTTTACCGTTGTCTATAAAATAGACAAAGCAGATGTTTTAATTATCCTTACATGTACTGTGATTAATACTACAGAGCAGCGTATGCTTTCAAGGTTAAAGAAACTAAAAGATACTGGAAAAAAAATTATTGTAGGCGGATGTATGGCATCAATTCAATCAGATCTTGTAAAATCTATTGTGCCTGATGCAACACTTTTACCTCCTCAATATTCTTATTATATAGTTGATGTAATAAATCAAGAAAAAACTGAGTTTGAAGAGAAAAATAAAACAAATTTCTCAAAATCTTATGAAGATATTTTTGCTCCAATATCTATAGCAGAAGGCTGCAATTTTTCATGTTCTTACTGTATTACATCTAAAGCTCGTGGAAAGCTTAAAAGTTACCCAATAAAAGATATATATAATGATATATATAAAGCTATTAAAAATGGATGTAAAGAAATTCAGATTACATCCCAAGATACAAGTTCTTTTGGAATTGACACTGGAGAAAATTTAGGAGCTCTACTTACTAATATAAGCAAAATAAATGGATTATTTAGAATTCGTGTTGGAATGATGAATCCATATACTTGTCTTAGAAATATCGACTCGATTATTAATGGTTATAAATCACCAAAAATATACAAATTTTTACATATTCCAGTTCAATCTGGAAACAATAATATTTTAAAAAAAATGAATAGAAAATATAATGTTGAAGATTTTTTAGAAATTATTGATAAATTTAGGTCATATTATCCAGATATTACAGTTTCTACAGATGTAATAGTTGGTTTTCCAACAGAAACAGATAGTCAATTTCAGGCTACTGTAGATTTATTGAAAAAAACAAAACCAGATATAACAAACATAACTCGGTTTTCTGCTCGTCCATACACGAAAGCAAAAACTATGAAAGGAAGAATTGACACATACATAGTTAAGAAACGTTCAAAATATTTAACAGATTTATGTAGTAAAATATCTAAACAAAAAAACATAGAACATATTGATAAAAAATATGATGTATTGATTACTGAAAAAGGTAAAGAAAACACTTTTGTAGGTAGATCTGAAAATTATAAACCTGTTGTTTTAAGTGGGGAATTAAAAATAGGTGAGTTTAAATCAGT
>Ga0209536_100005940_pt1 | contig 18839 bp, 16 predicted proteins | sample DeeMarSeWOR28_12_FD_187461 | JGI IMG/M metagenome (GOLD analysis project Ga0209536, IMG submission 187461) | Marine sediment microbial communities from White Oak River estuary, North Carolina - WOR-2-8_12 (SPAdes) (version 2) | ecosystem: Environmental > Aquatic > Marine > Intertidal zone >... | reverse complement strand
GGCTATATCCTCTTCAATATCTCCTCAACTAATCCTACCAGCCGAGGCTCTGCCCGTTTTGCCGTGGCGATAACCTGTTCAATGGGCGCCGGTCGATAGTCTTCCGGCAGATTTACGTTGGTAATTACTGATATCCCCAGAACTCGAATGCCAGCGTGAACGGCAACGATCACTTCGGGTATAGTGGACATTCCCACAGCATCAGCGCCGATAGATCGGAGAAACCGGGTTTCGGCAGCAGTTTCCATGCTTGGGCCGGTAACCCCCACATATATTCCTTGATGCACCTCGATACCCAGATCTCTTGCAGCTTTCTCGGCCAGTTCAATGAGTTCCCGGCTGTAGGGCTCAGTCATATCCGGAAAACGCGGTCCCCATTTATCGATATTCTCCCCTCTCAATGGGTTCTGACCAGTCAGATTGATGTGGTCGCGAATGAGCACAAGGTCGCCTGCTTGAAAAACAGGGTTGAGCCCTCCGGCCGCATTGGAGATGATTAGAGTCTTCATGCCCATGGCCGCCATTACCCTGACAGGAAAAGTGATCTCTCTTGATTCGTAGCCCTCGTAGTAATGAAACCGGCCCTGCATGGCCATGACAGCCTTGCCCCCCAGAGAGCCGAATATCATGCGTCCCATGTGACTCGCAACAGTCGACACGGGGAAATGTGGAATCTCCTCATATGGAATAATGGCGGCTGCTCGGATTCTATCCGCCAACCCCCCCAGGCCGGTTCCTAGAACGATACCTATTCTTGGAAGAATGTCAGCTTTATCCCGCAAAAAATGAACACTCTGGCTCACCTGCTTAAGCTGCGCTTTCATAAAGATCACCCCCATCGATCTCCAGTCCAAACAGGTGCGAGCGAAGCTGAAGGAATCATTAATCTCAATCAGGTTTAAGGTCCAGGGCTCAAGGTGCAGGTTTATCTGTGGTTACGCGTTCACCGTGCCAGGCGGTTTGCTCCGTGTGCCCTGAGCCTTTTACCTCTTGTGCCGCGGCGGGCCTACTGCCAACCCCTTACCGCTTCCAGCAATGCCTCCAAACTATGGGTATCTTCAACGTTGTAAACCTCCACCCGCTTATCGATTTGTCGCATGAGACCTCTTAGTACCTTTTTGGGCCCCACTTCAATAAACTTCTGATACCCGTCCTTTATCAGACGTTCCATTGATTGTTGCCAGCGTACCGGGGCACACAGTTGCCGCTCTAGATTCTCCCGTGCAGCACTTGCGCCCGCGATATAGTCGCCGTCCACATTAGCCACTACTGGGATTTCCGGATCCTCGAAAGTATATTGCGCCAAATCGTGTACGAATTTTTCCTGGGCAGGTTGCATAAAGCGGCTGTGCCAGGGACCGCTCACATTCAAACGTACACACCTTTTCGCCCCCACTTCCAACCCCACCTCCATGGCCCGCAGTACGCCTGCCTCAGAACCGCTGACAATGATCTGGCCGGGAGAATTGAAGTTAGCCATCTCTATGTCGCAACTGCTGCAGATCTCCCTGACCTTGTCCTCGGACAGATTGAGAATAGCTGCCATCGCACCTGGATGTTCATCTGCCGCTCCCTGCATGCGGTTGCCGCGAAGTCTCACCAGTTGCAGTACAGCCCTCTCATCAAGAACACCGGCAAGATAGAGGGCACTATATTCCCCCAGACTATGCCCGGCCGTGGCAGCGGCTTGCACACCATTGAGGTCCAGTACCATCGCACACGCCATATTGACCAGCGTGATTGCAGGCTGCACATTATGAGTGAGCAAGAGTTCATCCTCTGGCCCTTCAAAACAGAGCTGTTTCATGTCCATATTAAGGATATCTTCGGCCCGTCCAACAAAATCCCTGACTTCTGGGTACATCTCATAGAACGCCTTCCCCATACCCACGTGTTGGGACCCCTGTCCAGGAAATAGGAAAACCAGACCCCGTTCACTCATAAGCACTCCATATATCGTTCCAAGAATCGGTTATTATGCGAGTAATGCCTCAAAGTAAGAGTCTCCTGAAAACAAAGTTTTTTCATTATTAAGCACAACGGATAGAAAAGCAAGAGGATTCAACCCCAAAAAAGCACATAAAATAAGATACCTAGCAGAGGTAAGGCGCATCGGCATAGAAGATATAAAAAGACGCTAACCGAAAAACTGCCGGCCCGTAGCACGGGAAAAATAAATGAACCAGCAGAGACAGCCAGTCTAACGCCCCGACAACTGCACAAACTCCCGACTCAACATGGTATCCAAGAGGAGCAGTTCAAAACCAATAAGACCATGCAATCAAACCGGAAGCGTGAGTTCCGACTTGCTTAAAATCGGTCTCAGGAGTTCTGAATACATTATTTCGCTGAAAAAACAGAAACTTATATAAATCAACCTGGATTAGCCCTACCTTCCCCACCTCGCGAACGGGAACTTGGAGTTCCGACCTCACCTAATTTATTTTCAACATTATGAGTTATTTAAATAAGTTAACCTGGTGGCATGTTTGTTGCCCAGTGGTGGTCAGGCTCAGGCCAATCTCATGGGATTGAAAGGTGGGCCAGATGTTGGATTTCTGGCGGCAGAGGGAGGGGTTCGAAACCCATGATCTCCGGCAGGAGGGCGGCATCTGGGCGCACTTTGGACAACGCACCAAGTCAAAGTCAGAGGGACCTCCGGGCTAGCTCGGATGTTTGAATCGGTGTCGCGAGACCGTGTAGATGATTGTGCCACCGGGCAACCGCAGGGACTTGAATCCGAGACGTACTTAAATAGTACGTCGCAGGGTTCGAGTCCCGAGGATGGACGGTCGTATCCGCAGCCGGAGTAGCTGATTTGTGAAATATTCGGGCTAAAGGCGGCAGGAAATGAATCACAATATGGTCCTGGGGCCACCATAGACTCAGTGGCACAAGCAAGTGTTACAGGCGGTAGGGATGGACTCAAACGGTTTGACCACCATCAGAGGTCTCATTTTACCAGCGGACTGGGATGACCGAGGCAATATCACTGCCACATGCATTACCACCTACTTTGAGGAAGAGTACTTCATAGACCAAAATCCCCGGGGAGAAGAGTTACTGGCGTTTGTCCGCCAAAGAGTGAAAGTAAGCGGTATCGTGAAAGACGGCAACCACGGCAAGAAAATCCTTACAGTGAAAAATTACGAAATACTCGAAGAGTAAGCGCGCGAGTCGAATCCGGGAAGGGTAAGGTCCCACTCATCTGCCCACACCACGGGGAGTCTTAACCCTAATGTTGCATGCCTACGCTGGTCAAAACCGCTGCGCTTGCGCGATAGCACCCCATCTGCGGCAGTGCGCGCATCAGGACTTCACGTTGACGGTTCACCCTGTCCGAGCCTGAGCGCAGTCCGCCTCAGGCGGAACGCACTCTGGCACGTTTTTCCTCGACGCAGGTACGCGACACTAGGGTTGATATCAAGGTTGCGATCAAGATCTGGAGCTCAAGATGGAAGAGAAGATAATAATTTGCGTTAACTGTGGCAATTCTTTTGTGTTCACCGTTTCCGACCAGAGGCGCTTCGCCGCTTCCGGGTTTGACACGCCGAGACGTTGCAGCGATTGTCGGAAGAAGAAAGCGAGAACCGGTCCGTCGTCACATGAGGATAAGAAGAGAAGCAAACGTCGGCAACCCAGACACGAATGGGAATACATACCCGATGCGTAGAGGGTACCTGGTGGCGATTGATCTTTAGTTAGTGTCCATATGGAAACTCTTGAATTGTATTAGCTCTTGACGGATTTTGCAGGTCCTTGTTAGTATGCGTGTCATATCTGGACGGTATCCATCGGGGTTTAATAGGGAATTCCGTGCAAAGCGGAAGCGGTCCCGCCGCTGTGATCGGGGACGAAAGTCGCAGACATACCACTGTCTCGCTGAAGCGGGATGGGAAGGTTCGGCAAGTAGAATGATCCGAGAGCCAGAAGACCTGCCGTCCTGAGCGTGGATCTGGGGGTGATGGTAAAGTACTCCGGTCCCCGGTGCGAGGATACTGGAGCTTTTTCAAGGTTGAAGTAAACTGGGTGCAAACCTTGAGTCCATTGATGGACTCAAGGTTTTTTTGTTGACCAAACAACGGAAACAAGGCGTTATACGATGCACACGGAAAGGAGGTGCTAAGGACAAGGATGGGTTCCACGGCAGGGGCAGTCAGTTTGATGTACCGAAAAAAACTTTCCGAACAAATTAGGAGGAAAGTCATTCATCTGGCCTCTGGACTCCCACCCTGGGGGTGGGTGCCCGGTTTCGAAACAAATCCCGATGTTCCCATGAGCAAAATACAAAACCTGTTGAAACCAATTGAACATTTGAATTTTGAAATTGTTGCGGGGTTCGTGCTACGGATTTTAAGCAATGAGCACATAAATAAGCATTTATCTAAGGTGATCTTTGTTCCAGTCACTTCTGTGACACTACACTGGCCGCAGTGAATGTTCTCCTGACGGTGATTAAAGAAAACGGAACGCTTTGGACATACAAGCCCTGTCTACGAGGACAATGATCGCTCTTAATATCGATGTTAGGCCTTTAGGAGAGTAACCATGCCAAAAAGAGTCCTGTTAACAGCTTTAGCCAGCATACTAGTTTTCTCCACGTCTAACGCTTTGGTGTCTGCTACGGGGCACATCCATGGCAGCGGAGAGCAAGGCAAGGTGGCAATCATTCTGGCAAGTTTTGGTACCACTGTGCCGTCAGCCGTGAAATCCATTACCAATATTCAAGAAAAGATCAAGGCGGCCTTTCCAGGGGTTCCAGTCAAAATTACCTTCACCTCCCATATCATTCGCTCCGTTTGGAAGAAGAGGCAGATGGAGCCCCAAGAATGGCTGGATCAAGGTGTTCCTGAAGAGGTGCTCTACGTCAACAACATTATTGGCACCTTCGGAGACTTGTTAGAGGAAGGCTACCGCTCAATTATCGTGCAGCCGACCCATATGTTCTTCATGGAACAGTCCCACGATCTAGCCTCTTACGTGAACGCTATGCGCTCCATCAAAACGATCAAGAAGAAGTGGATGCCCTTTACGAAGATTGCTTTGGGCCGGCCCGCCTTGGGCACAGTGGGGTCTCAGTATGAATACCGCAAGGACATGGAAAAGGCCCTCAGAACGCTGACCGTAGACGTGCAACTTGCCAGAGAACGTGGGGCCATGCTGGTGTATATGGCCCATGGCAATGACCACTGGTCAACAGGTATCTGGGCCGAGTCTGCCAAAATGATGAGAGAGCTCTATCCTGACGTGATCACTTTTGTCGGTGGTGTCGAAGGATACCCGGGCCTTGATGATGTCTCCCGATATCTGTCTCGTTACAGCTCGGGAAAAATTATATTGAAACCATTTATGATTGTTGCCGGGGATCATGCCTTGAACGACATGGCCAGCGACGAAGAAGATAGCTGGAAGACAGTTTTGACCAAACAAGGATTTGAGGTTATGCCCGTGCTGGAAGGTTTGGGTTCAAACGACGCTTTCGCCCGGATTTTTGTTGAACATATCAAAGATGCTGCCCAGGAGGCAGGCATAAAGATGAATTGATGTCGACTGAGTGTTTGACTGGTCAGAATCAAATCCTCGGAAGCTGGCTCCTGAAACCTGTCGAACCTCCCTTATACTTTTTGCAGGTGTTTCCTCCCCAAGAAAGATGTTTGATGGGCGTGAATTCAGATTATCAGTGAGGTTGTGGGGGCTCAGGATGCTCGTTGTTTCGCAACTCCCCCTGGCTGGGCAAAGTCAGCACAGACAACGAGGGCTGTCCAATCCCAGCAAATTCCGAAAGAACCAAAAGAGGAGCACACAATGGCTTACATGATCACGGACCCAGAGAGTTATTTTAGAAGATTCATCCCACCCAGGGACAAATTACTGCTCGAACTCGAACGGCAAGCACAAGAGGAGAACGTCCCAATTGTGGGGCCTTTGGTTGGCGAATTGCTGTATATCCTCGCTAGAGCCACCAATTCCCGGACTGTGCTTGAGTTGGGAACCGCCACGGGATATTCGGCCATCTGCCTGGCCCGGGGACTCATTGGGCCGGATGGGAAGTTGACCACCCTTGAGCGAGACGAGACCATGGCGACCAGAGCCAGCGAGAACATTGACAGGGCCGGGCTTGCTGATCGAGTGGAAGTCAGGGTGGGAGAAGTCATTCAGCTCCTCCAAACATTGGAGGGCCCTTACGATGTGATTTTCATGGACATAGATAAGGAAGATTACGCAGCGGCTCTGCCCGAGTGTCGCAGGTTGCTCAGATTGGGCGGCCTCCTGGTTGTCGATAACGTGGCGTTCCAAGGAGCCAAACAATTCAATCATATGATATTTAGCGATCGTAGCTGGCGAAGTGTAGTGCTCTACTCTTTTTTGCCCCAGCATGCGCCCGAACAAGATGGGTTAACGCTGGCAGTTCGGATTGAATAGAGTTGGAATCTCTGCCAAGCAAAATCTGCAATCACGCCTCAAAACCTTTGAGTGAAAAATATTCCTATCACAAAACTAGTTTTTGTATTGACAGAAGTAGTGAATCAACCATAAGCTATGTTTAGATTTTGCTTCCCCGAATGCAAACAGCAGGCGAGAGGTAAACCAATGAAACTCAAAATGGGCCTAGACCGACTTCCAGCGGAGGCTTTTCATTAGCTCTGTTGGGAGCCTGAGACATTACATTATAGGACTCAAGATGCTCGGCTGAACATTGCTGTGTCCGTTCGTCTCGAAGCTCTATCTGACTGTGATTTCATGCCAAAGCGGAGATTTCCTGCCAACGAAAACCAGATGAACTGAAGATGTTTACCGAATAGGGCCTTGCCCGACAGCTTCCTGCAGAACCGCTTCACAACTAATTCCATCGAGGATGCTTCCACCCCCGTCTTCCTGCTCTTGATGCCATTCGTCGCCAGGTAGAACTCGGAAGAGTGTTTCCCCCTCTAGAGTCTTCTTACGAATCTCAGAATACTTTTTCTACCTAGCATGTCAGAGTCCTGCCGGGCAGAAAACGCGGCAGAACCATTGGTCAGAACCTATCAATGACGGTTTTCACCATACCCCGGGCGCTGCACTTGAGTTATGGGTAAATCAAGCAAAGCCGGCTTTTCGTTCTCATTGGGAAAGGATCAGGCAAGGTGCATGCTTTCTCTCTAAACGTCTTTCATTGATTTAGGACAGAAGGAGGCGACCATGTTTATCCAGCAAACAGATCTTTTTAGCGGCATGAACAAGGGTTTTGTAAAAGAAGTATTTGATGTCACCATAAAGGAATCTTTTGAGAAAGGAGATGTTCTCTTTAGTGAGGGAGATGAAGCCAACCACTTCTATATTTTACTCAAAGGGCGCATCAGGTTGGGCACTCGCGAAACTGGCCAGGTGGTTCACACGGTTAGCCGCCCAGGAGAGGCCTTTGGCTGGTCGAGTCTTGTCGGCCGCGATGTTTATTCGGCGTCCGCAGAATGTTTGATACCAACAAAGTTGATCAGAATCGATAGGGATGAGTTCCAGCGGATCTTGGAAAAAGATCCGACTAATGGGCTAGTCTTCTTCAAACGGTTGGCAGGAGCTCTGGGTGAAAGGCTTATCAGCAGTTACGGCGCCCTTGGTCTAGCTCGTTCAAGCGAGGATCACCGTACCTACGGAAGCTCGCTGACGCTTCAGCAAAGTAGCGGTGAGACAGGTGAAAGCGCCCAGTGACCGTCCCAGGGTCTGACAATAAAGCTTTGTAAACCGGGTCGCCCTAATACTCTTTACTCTAACGCTGCAAACCTGCACCGAGGAAAAACGAGCCAGGGTGCGTCAGATGTGGCCTCGCGCAATCTCGGGCAGATCGAACCGTACCTGACCGTACGTGAGATCCCGCTCCTCGCATGGGTGCAGATGGCGTGCTCTGGCTCAATTCTAGCGGTTTTGGCCGGTTCAGGTTTGCTGCGTCAGGGGTTTGCTATGCCAGACGGTGCTGAGCGGCGCCGATGCACAGCCTCTGGCTGCGATGGCCGAGTGCGCCATGCGTCTCGTAAGCCGCCGGATGGATGCTTGTCTGTAATCTGAGCCTCTGTCTTGACATCCCCATAGCTCTTGTGCCAAGGTAGATTTCGAATAGCGCTCGACCAGAATTGTGACTGGCCTTCTCAGCTATCACCCTCTTCAAGGAGAGGCAGAACCTTTACATAATTCGACTCTAGCATTTACGGACTAGACCACAAGTTAAGCGGGCAGAGACGCCCGCTCCACCTTGCCTGGTAGTCCAGGCCTCTGTGGATGCCAACAAGGAAATTCCTAAGCGATCAAGTGAGTTGGCTTCGCTCAGAATCGGAATGCTGGAATACTTGAACTATGGAGACTGGGAACCCGCTTGTCGCAGATGCCGCTTGCGGTGCGGGACTGACCTGAGCGCAGCGAGCGCGAATAACAGTAGGGCCCGAGGAAATGGGACCGTGTTTTGTTGGCAAAATTTCCTTGAGATGAAGGTTAGGAATGTCCATCAATGAAAAGCTTACTATTGAAATTGATATTCCAATATTCCACCATTCCAATATTCCAGGTGCGAGGCAGACACGTAGGCCTCAAAAAACCATTCTATTCTCAAGCAGTTGTAGGATTTCCGTGACGTTTGATTAGTTTACATTCATCGAGGAACGCATGATTCGTTTCACTTTCCAGGATGGAAACTATTTTATACTTTCCGTCGTAGGATAGTTTATGGAGAGGGAAAGACGAAAATATCCCCGAGTCGAAACCAGTTGGCCTCTCACGGTAATGACCTCCGATGGACCCAGGGAGGGAGAGACCATGAATATTGGTGCGGGAGGGGCCCTGATTTCCTGTAAATACCCGCTTCCACTGCATGAAAAAGTATGTGTAATCCTTAGGATTCCCAATCGTGACCCAGTTGTAATTAACACGATGGTTGTTCGGTCGAACATCTCACAGAAGTATAAGCAGAGCACACGCCCTAACCTAGCTCTTTATTTCATAGAACTCACCAAACAGGAACTTCAGCTGCTCTACTCAGAAATCTCGAAGCTAACAAAAAACACTTTGCCCGGCTGAAAAAGAAATGTCCCGCTTGCAGGACAGAACGACGGATTCCTAGAGCTTGCAGGAATTCTTTTACGATAGTCTGTTCGGGCTGCCTTCAACCAGTCGGACATGAATGCCGGCGTAACCCCTCAACTCGCGCATTATTCTAGCCCGCATTAAACTCATGGCTTCCCTATTGCTCTATTGGCACTATTTTTCCTTTCGGGATTCCTTTCAATCATGACGATAATATAATTTCAAATGAATCCCAAACTGCACTCAACAACCTCGTCGAACTCATAGCGAAAAATCCTGGGCTAAAAATTATCCTTCGAGGATACGCGGACACACTCGGAGGTGCTGAATACAATGAGAAGCTAGTTAGTTTCCATCCATAAATGGCCCTTTTCTCCGCCCCAGGCGGATCAATCTGCGGGATTTCTTGTGTGGCCTACCTTATTACGGTTCCGCGCAATCCCCTGATTTCCTTGACCTATTGCGTAAAGTTGCTCATTTATGAATTGGAAACACCAGCTAGCGTCATCCGGATTTTCCGGATGGACACTATCTAGATTCCTTGCAAATGTGGTAAAAAGCTATTTAATCGGACTCAGAAACTCCAAGCTGTCAGATCCATGGACTGGTGAAAAAAGTTACGCAGTCTCAAAGGGAGTAGAGAGGCTGTCCGATAACCCCCGAAAACCTAATAATTTCCTCCCCCTTGACGGGGGAGGGTAAGGGTGGGGGTGATAAAATAAAAATGGAATCAGTGAGTTATCTGTTCACCCTCCCCTTTATCTCCTCCCGTCAAGGGAGGGGAAACGAGTTGTCGGACAGCCTCTAGAAAGGATTTCAGGCTTGGGATGGTGTTCGGAAAATAAAGCTATCGCTGACAAGTTGAGAACCAGGTTATGTACAAGCGCCACTACGGTCTTACTGCAAATCCTTTTCTGATAAACCCCGATCCCCGATTTCTATGGCTTGGCAAGCAGCACAGAGAAGCTTTCACTGCCCTAGTGCAGGGAAGCAAGAGGCCCGAAGGTTTGACCGTTCTTACTGGCGACATGGGTACTGGAAAAACTACACTTATAAATGCTCTTGTTAATAAACTCGATCAGCATAGTTTTATTGCTATTCTCGCTCATCCAACTATTACCAAGCTAGAATTCTTCAATTTTCTGGCAGAATCTTTCAACTTTTACAAGAGATTTTCAACTAGAATAGACTTCATCAAATTTTTTAATTCTTTTCTACGAACAGCATGCAGGTTTGGCAGAAGGGTGTTTATCATCATCGATGAGGCCCATAAGATTTCAAAAGATGTGCTGGAGGAGATTTATGTCTTCTCAAATTATGAAATGGTTGAAGAGATACGATTCATTTCACATATTGAAAAAAGATACAGAAATCCTGTTAATATATACCTTGTCGGACAAAATGAGCTTGATGCCGTCCTAAGAACTAGGCAATTCATCATCCTCAACAAGAAGGCTAAAGAAAGATACAATCTGATGCCGCTGACCGAAACTGAGACTGAACAATATGTGAACTACCGTCTGAAAGTCGCAGGTGCGAAACGAGAAATATTTACCAATAAAGCCTTGAAGACACTACATAGAATTTCCGGCGGCTATCCAAGGGAAATTAATATCCTCTGCGAGAACGCTTTACTCACTGGCTATTTCAAAGGAGCGGAGAAGATCAAGCCTCGAATCATCAAGAAGTGTGCAAAAAAACACGGTTATCCTTTAAACGGTCACAGGGGTGAATTTTAACCACAAAGAACACCCCATTTACGAATGAGAGCATAATATGGTTTGCAGAGAACAACCGCAGTCAGTCGATGCAGGATCATGAAATCTTTTCTGTGTTTCCCTCCTGGGCTTAGGCCAGACGGGCCGGATGCCAAACCACCCGGCGGGGTCACTTCAATTTCTTTACCCCCGTGAACGCTTACTTATCCCGAATGACAATGCCAGACCCGCGCTCAAGACCTCATCCCTGAGCCAGAGGGGTTACTTGAGGCGCATCATGGTGCCCGCAAGCGGTGGTTCAATCGTGAGGATTTGGATGCCTGGATTGAACGGAACACGTACACGATTGAGTAGAGGATATAACCACTTGTGTATCTAAAGGGATAGACAGGTTTAGCCATTATGTTTATACTTCGGGAAAGCCGGAGGGCTCCAGATCCATCGTGTCAAGGGTTCGCGGTCCCGATTTTACGGGGCCAGATTCACCCTCGACGCCTCGACTCTGAAGCTTTCCACCTACATCCTGCCCTTGTTCCCGGCGGTTTCCCTGCTGACGGCCACCCTGGGCTCCCTGGTGTTTTTGCGCACGGACGGCGCATGGGTCGTGCTCGTGCTGGCCCTGCCGGCATCGTGGTTCCGGAAACGCTCGAGGCTTCGGGTTGGAGCGGTCGGATATCTCGTGAAAATTGATTTGGTGAATGAAAAGGACCTGAAGATGACCATGGAATTTTTTGGCGCCGTCCCCAGAAGGTGCGTCAACCTGCCTCCGGGCAGCCTGAAAACCCTCGTGAATTGCGCCGCGCGCGGTATCGTGGAAGACGGACCCGATCTTCAGGCCTTTTACAAAGAGTTTGGAGAGTGGATCGGTGTTTCCCGCATACTCGGTGCTTCTTCGGGACGCACGGCCTTCCAATTGGCCCTCGAAGCATTGGACCTCGAAAAAGGGGCCGAGATCATCTTTCCGGCTTTTACTTTTCCAGTCATGCCCATGGTGGCGAAAATGCTCGGCTTTGAACCGGTTTTCTGCGATGTCGACCCGGATACCTTCAATGCGGGGGCCGAACATATCGCCGCAAGAGTGACCGGCGAAACCGGCGCCATCCTCGCCACCCACCTTTTCGGTCAACCCTGCCCCATTCAGGATGTGGCCGCCCTGGCCAGAGAGCGCAACATTCGGCTGATCGAAGATTGCGCCCATGCGTGCGGCGTCAGGGTCGGCGGTCAACAGGTCGGGACCTTTGGAGATATCGGCGTGTTCAGCTTCGCCGAAGGTAAAAACATGCCGTGCTTCGGAGGCGGTGTCATCGTGATCGCAAATGATGATATCGCCCGGCGGGCAGAGCGGATCCTGGCGCAGACGTCCGCTCCGCCAAGGGGCGAAACATTAAAAAGGGCTTTCAAGATATGGGTCGAGTGGCTGTTCACGCGCCCGGCCATTTTCGGCTTGACGGTTTACCCGATTCTGCGCCTGAAGGACCGGCTGGGACAGCCGTTGATGGATTCGGTGGTGGGCGATGATCTACTGGAGGAATTCTCGCGCTCGGTGCCGCGTGTCAGCCGCCTTTCGAACCTTCAGGCCGCCATCGGAAGGCTCCAGATCGGACGGATCGATGCGTTCAACGAGGGCGCCCGCAGAAACGCCAAAGTGCTGACCGAACACATCGGCGATGTCCCAGGCATCCAGGTCAGCCAATCCGCCGAAGGGAATCATATCTATGTCTACTACCCGGTGAAAATTGCGGTGGAGAAACGCGACGATCTGCGGCATTTTCTATTGACGCATCGCATCGACTCGAAAAACACCGATATGGACGATTGCGCCACGCTGAAAGCATTCCGCAGTCCTGGCCATCCGCAGGATGACGTCAGCCGGCCGACGGCCGCCTCAATCCTTGAGATTTGCGTCTACCCGATCATTCCGCAAAAGGAAATGCGCCGCATTGCCCGGGTCATCAGGGCCTGGGCCGGCTTGCCGCCCAGATAATGCGGCCGGACACCCGGCGACGAGGAGGATGAGGACTTGAGCGCATGAACATTCTCGCCGATCGATTGAAGAACATCCCCCAGTATCTTTTCATGGAACTGCGGGATCGGATCAAGCAGATGGAGGCCTGCGGGACCGATGTTATCTCACTTGCCGTCGGGGACCCGGTGGAACCGACACCGGCGTATATCATCGAAATTCTGCGGCAGGCGGCACTCGATCCGAGCAATCACCAGTACCCGACGGATGAACAGAAAGGTATGCATGCTTTCAGAGCCGCCGTGGCCCGCTGGTACAAGCGCAAATACGGGGTTCGACTCGATCCGGAAACTGAAGTCCTTGGCCTAGGAGGCTCCAAGGAAGGCATCCACAATCTGCTGATGGCCATCGTCAATCCAGGCGAAGTGATCATGGTGACAGACCCCGGCTACCCCGGTTACCTTGCCAACATACCGATTGTCGGCGGAGAAGCATACCGGATCCCTCTCTTAGCGCGAAACGGATATCTGCCCGACCTGGATGGCATGCCCGAATCGGTTTGCCGAAAAGCAAAAGTCTTCTTTTTCAATTATCCTAACAACCCAACCGGTGCCTGTGCCAACATCGATTTTTTCACTCGTCTGGTGGCCTGGGCCAAAACGCATCGTATTTTCCTGGTGCATGACAACCCTTACAGCGAGATCGTTTTGCCCGGCGGCGAAAAATTGAGCCTTCTCCAGATGCCCGGTGCCAAAGACATCTGTGTCGAGTTCAACTCCCTGAGCAAAACATACAATATGACCGGCTGGAGAATCGGCATGGCAGCCGGAAATCCGGACATCATCCAGGCCATGTCGAAGTTCAAGGAAAACGTGACCTCGGGAATTTTCAACGCCATCCAGCTGGCCAGCATCAAGGCCCTGGACGACGGCGATGATGATATCGATAAGATGATCCGCATCTATGCCAGGCGCCGTGCCATGGCGCTGGAAGAAATACGGCAGTGGGGCATCGACACCACTGTCGGCAAGGGAACGTTCTACTTGTGGCTGCCGGTTCCAAACGGCATGTCATCGATAGCATTCACGTCCCACCTGCTTGAGAAAGCCCACGTGCTTGTTACTGCGGGAAGTGCCTTTGGAAAGAACGGTGAGGGCTTTTTTCGCATGTCCCTCACCGTCCCGGACGACCGCCTAGCCTGCGCCCTGGAGCGGATGAGGCGGACGCTAAATGGATAAGCATGAGGGGTCGATATATGCGGATACTTCATCTCGCTGTCAGCCCTCAAAAATTAACCAACCCAACAACTCTAAATCGACCATGGATATCGCAACCCAGCGAAAAATTGACCGCTTTTTCGGCTTTTTTCTCTGCTGCGTCTTCTTGCTGTCACGCATCAACAGGACCGGATCAAGCAAAATAACAAGGGTCGAAAAGATACGGGTTGTTCTCCTGTCGGAAATGGGAAGCTGGGTTCATGCGCACGCCATGTTCGAGCGCATCGAGAGCAAGTATCCCCAAGCGTCCGTAAGTGTTCTCCTGTTCAAACAGAACCGGGCAATCGTGGACATACTGAACTACGTACCCGCGGCCAACATCCTTACCATTGACCCCTCCTCATTTCGCACGCTCCTTGCCGACATCATCCGAGTTTGGCTTGACATGCGCCGCATCCGCAGTGGAGGCAGCTACTATCGAATTGTGTCTATCCCTGTTTCCCCGGGCTTTTTTCCGCCCAAGCAAAACGGCTATAACCTTTTCACGCTGCTGGATTTAAGAGGTCTCCCATGCCATCTGACACCCTAACCCATCCGAGCTTCATGCAGTGGAAAGAGGTGAACTCACTTGTCGGTTCAATTCGGACGCGCTCCCTCGTCGCGCGGCCAACGACGATCGAACAGTGCCGCGCGGTGCTGGACTACTGCCGCCAGGGCGGTATGACCATTTGCGTGCGCGGGGCCGGGCGCGGCTACGGGGACCTGGCGCTCAACGACGGCCAGGCCCTGCTCGACATGAGCGCCATGAACCGCATCCTCGACATCGACGAAGAAAACGGTCGAATCACCGTCGAGGCCGGCGCCCGACTCATCGATATATATCGAGCGGTCCATCACCGCCTGCTCATGCTCCCGGCCAGTCCGACCGAATCGCATTCCAGCGTCGCCGGTGCGATTTGCGCCAACGTCAATGGCAAGGACGGATGGCATCACGGCAGCTTCGCCCATCAGGTCGTCCGTTTGACCCACCTACTTGCTAGCGGCGAGATGATCGAGATCGATCGGTCGCATGAACTCTTCAATGCGGTCGTGGGCGGGATCGGGATGCTCGGCGTCATCGTGGCCGCAACGCTCCAGCTCCGCCCCATCCCCTCGCCCTACGTCGAGATCAACCGCATCCCAGTGCCCAATGTCGACGCGCTGCTCGCGACAATGGCACAGATCGAGACATCCCACGATGCGGCTGTGGTGTGGGTGGACGCCTATGCTCGCGGACCGCGAGTCGGGCGCTCGGTGATCCATGCCGCGAAATGGCTCGAACGCGACGAAACCGAATCCCAACGCCGGCAAGCCCTTGAAGCGGGTTACGAGCGCCTCGACCGGCACCGCCACTTCGGTCTCGCGCTACATGAAAAATTTGGGCCTGTCCTGTCTCTCATGCTTCAATCCCAGCGGTTCATGATGAATTCGTTCAACCGGCTCTACTACGCCATGTGCCAGCTGGCCCACAAAACAGGGCATTCCTCGAACAGCGAACTCTTTCTCAGATTCAACTTCGAGGCCAGCTTTACCGTGCCGCCGGCCTATCTCGTGTGCGGCCCTAGCGGGTACACCGTTCAGCTCACCTTCCCGCGATCCGACGCGCGCGAGGCCATCATCGAGCTGATGCGGATATGCCGGTCGTCGCCCTGCCCGCCGGTGACGACCATCCTGCGGGCTCACAAGCCGGACGACTGCCTGATTTCATTTTCCGAGGATGGCTACAGCCTCAACTTCGAGTTCCATCCCAAGAAGCGCCACAAGGCGGACAGCCGCAAGGCCGTCGACCGTCTCATCGACGCGACGGTCCGGCGCGGCGGCAAGATCCACCTCGCCAAGGACCAAATCCTAAGGCCCGAACAGTTCTATCGTGTATACCCCCGCTATCGCGATCTCCTGGAGATCAAGCGGCGGCTCGACCCGGACGGTCTGTTCACTTCCGATTTAGCCCGCCGCGTCGGCATCGACCCTTCCCAGGACAGGCATTGGCAGGAGCAAACAGTAAACTCAAGGCCGCCGACCTGAAACCTCAGGCGGAATCCCTTTTAAATCTGCTGCAGGAAAACCCCTTCAAGTGACCGCCGCCGTTTGAAAAGCTCGTCGGAGACCTCAAAGGTTTCTATTCTCGCCGCATCAATATTCAACATCGTATTATCTATTTCGTAAGAGTAGAAGAGTCAAACTACAAGTGTGCTATCTTTACTTTCCTCTCCAGCTTGATCGATCACCCTGGGGAGCGGTCAGATCATCCGTTTTGCGATTTGATATGACCAGTGTGCTTCCCTCCCGATCGACGACATAAGATCCATTGATGCATGACCCGAGTTCCTCTAGGAACTCTTCGTCTGTAATAACAAAAGCCCTCGTACTTGAAGCCAGAAGATCCCCGACCTGTTGAGGAAAGTATAGAACAACTGCCTTGCGATTGGTATAGAATAGGGTGGAGTCCTTCATGTTCCGATAAAATACTAGCTTTTCCTCTGGCGCGAGCAACGGATCAAGTCTTTGGGCAAGCTCCTTTGACGACCAATAAGGAGTGGCCAGTGGAGCTAGCTGCACCACGTATAAGATAACAATGCTAATCATCATGCAGGTTATCGTGGAAAAAGAACTTCCATATTTCTGCCTTAATAACAACAAAAAGGCTGTGGCCGCACATCCCAGCAAAATGAAAACAAGGAAGTATATGATTGTCATATCCAGGCCGTATTCGTGCTGCCAGTGCGTGGGAGGATTTAGCCCAAAATAAAGCGCGGTAATGAGTAAGATCGCCAAGAACGCAATAAAAGAAAAAAAGAATCCTTTTCTTAACACCAGCGCTGGAGTTTTCAGCAGATCATGCCAGAAAATCCCCACAAGCAGGGACATCGCGGGAAACAAAGGAAGGATGTAGGAGGAGAGTTTCGAGCTTGCCGCAGAGAAAAAGAGAAAAACCACTCCAAACCAAACGAGGAGAAACAAAACCCCCTCGCCAGCCCTTTTCGAGTGGTCCCAAAGGGCACGGAAGAGCGCCACGGGCAGAAAGAAAGACCAGGGGAAAAAACCGCCCAACAAAACGGGGAAATAGTAATAAAAGGGCTCACTATGCTGGGCCTCGGGGGAGAGAAATCTCATTAGATTCTGCTGAATGAAGAAATAGCCAAGGTAGTCACTGTTTCTCAGACTAATGAGAATGTACCACGGGGCGGCAATGGTCAGAAAGATCAGGCTCCCCCAGCCAAGGTGCATTTCTCCAACGATGCTCAGCTTTCGTTGCAGGATGAGAAACAGAGCGATGATCAACGCAGGCAACAACACGCCAATAGGCCCCTTGGCCAGGACCGCAAAACCCGACGCTCCATATAAAAGGAAAAAGTATGTCTTCCTGCGTCTCTCCTCCGTAAAACCCATATAAAAAAAGTACAGTGCCAGAGTGATGAAAAAAACCAGGGAAATATCGTGAATGACGCTCCTGGAGATGATGATAAATTCCAGATTCGTGGCCAAGATCACCCCGCCGAAGAGCCCGACCGTCGGGCCCGCCGCTCTTCTTCCCAGAAGATAGGTGACCATGACGCATCCGAGGCCGAGTAACGCTGCGGGCAGCCGGGCTGCAAACTCTGTAAATCCGAAAGCGAGGAAAGAGATGGCGACAAACCAGTTGTGTAGAACAGTCTTGTCGAAGAAATTCTCCCCATTGAATGTCGTGGTGATCCAGTCGCCACTCAAGACCATTTCCTTGGACGTCACCGAATGCATGCCCTCATCCACATTCCACAGCGGTCTGGCTCCGAGACGAAAAAAGAAGAGGGTGCCGCATAGCAGTAGCAGGATGAGAACAAAAAAAATCTCATTTTTCCAGCGCTTTTTACCAGACGTCACTTCATCGAGATTGACAGACCAACCCATATTCCCTCACCAGACAGTTGAAATTTTCAGTCTCGCCTCCGCGGTTGACTCCCAAGTTACCCAACAATTGATCAAGGAAAGGTGGTAATTTATGTTACTATGCGGAGCATAAACTAGCTTCCGTCTTTGACTTCGAGACGGGTCACAGCATGTTGTGTCCATCACAAAATACCCTCCCCTGGCGGGAGGGGATAAAGGGGAGGGGGAATTGATCAATAGATGAGCTTCAAACCAATACCGTAGTTGACGTTACCGTCGATGACAATTTTAGCATCACCGCTGAACCCTGCAAACCCCTTATTCCTCGAAACAAGGGTGGGGTGGAGAAAGGAGGTTATAGACGTGACGATAGGGTCCGGAAGCCTACCCTATTGATTAGTCAGTTGAAGAAGGGCTTTGTTCCAAGACTGGCTTTGCTCTCACTTCCAGAACAGTGGGGGCCTGGATTTTACCTTTTGACAATAACTAATAGTTATATTGAAACTATTATAAACACAGGGGGTGATAAGATGAAACCCTGGACCGTCAGGATGCCAAGAGGTTGCTGAAATAACGAGAGGGTGAGATTACGGATGGGAAAATTCCAGGCATCTACTTTGACAGGGTGCGCTTTGACGAGCTGGCAGAGGCTTTTCGCATTGACTACGAAATTAACGGCAAGAAATCACTGGCAAGGGCAAAGGTTAGCGTTGACCATCTTTTCAAGTCCTTCAGTGGTTTCAGGGTGAACACTGCCGACCTGAAGCTTGCTGCACAGAGACAGGAAGCCTACCTAGAAACCGTCACGGGCACAATCGTTGATTTGCATAAAAAAAGAGGACAAAGCCTTGTTAGCTAAGCCCTCGAACTTTGGGGATAAATCATGGTGCCGAGGCCCAGAATCGAACTGGGGACACGAGGATTTTCAGTCCACTGCTCTACCGACTGAGCTACCTCGGCAACTTGAGATGTAACCCTAATTTTAGC
>Ga0209536_100005939_pt1 | contig 18842 bp, 17 predicted proteins | sample DeeMarSeWOR28_12_FD_187461 | JGI IMG/M metagenome (GOLD analysis project Ga0209536, IMG submission 187461) | Marine sediment microbial communities from White Oak River estuary, North Carolina - WOR-2-8_12 (SPAdes) (version 2) | ecosystem: Environmental > Aquatic > Marine > Intertidal zone >... | reverse complement strand
AAGGATATCTACATCAATGACACGGCTATCCAGTATTATGTCGTTGCAGGAGCGGGAATCGGTATTTCCCGCGTGTTTCTTGTGCACCTGAACAACCAGTATAGCAGGATGGGCGAACTGGATCTGCACGGGCTCTTTAGGCTAGATGATGTCACGCCCTTGACGCTCAGCCGGCAGGCCGATATACCCCTGCAGCTTGCCGACATGCGTCGGGCCCTGGAAGGTGGAGAGCCGGCTATTGACATCGGCCCTTACTGCAGCGACCCCTACGAATGCGACTTCAGAGCATACTGCTGGCAGCATATCCCGGAATGCTCCATCTTTGACATTGCCAATCTGCGCACCAACCGCAAGTTCGCCCTTTATTACGGAGGCGCCCTGCACATGAAGGACATTCCACCCGATTTCTCCCTGTCTGCTAATATGCGGATCCAGGTCGAGGCGCAACTGAGCGGCAAAGATTTTATCAACATCCGCAATATCCGGGAGTTTCTGGCAACAGTTATTGAACCGGTGGGATTTCTTGATTTTGAAACATTCATGGAGCCGGTGCCTTCCTTTGATGGGCAGAGGCCCTACCAGCAGATCCCCTTTCAGTACTCCCTCCATATACTTGCAGGCGGCAAACTCTCACACCATGAATTTCTGGGCGAACCGGGCCTGGATCCGCGCCGGCCCTTTATTGAAAAACTGCTGGTTGATGCCAGGACCTGCAGGACGATTCTCGTGTACAACCAGGCCTTTGAAGTGGCGCGCCTGCAGGAGATGACAGACAATTTCCCGGAATTCGCTGGAGAGATCGAGGCCATAATTGCCAGGATCGTTGACCTTATGGCCCCATTCCGGAACAAGGACTATTATGTCAGGGCCATGTGCGGCAGCCACTCGATAAAATACGTGCTGCCAGCCCTGGTCCCTGATCTTAGCTATGCCGGTCTTGCCATAGCCGACGGCGAGATGGCCATGCTGGCATACGCAGAGCTTGCAAAAACAGGCAACCGGGCTGACAAGGAGAAAATCAGGCAGAACCTGCTGGAATACTGCAGAATGGACACATTCGGCATGGTGCGGATATGGGAGAAGCTGCTTTCTGTGGCGCAGCCCGGGGGACAGTTGTCCTTATTTTAGAAAAGGGTCTTTTCCCATACCAAGCTTTTTGAAAAGAAAATAGGTCTGATAGGTTCGTATATTATACCTGCCCTCCTGCCAGTTCTTATACCAGAAACACTCACCTTCACTGAAAATATCCCTTTTCCCCCTGCGCTGGGCCGGGCATTTCGGGCACGTGTATTTCAGGTGGTACCGGGCGTAGAGTTCGTACAATTTAAGTCGGAATTTGTTCATCTGTTTCGGCAGGTACAGCGATAAAAAGGAACAGGTATTTACCCGGAATTAATCAGATTTTGCGAACCAGCCCAAGGCCGTCTGCTATTGGCACCAGGCTTATTTCAACCCGGGGGTCTGCATGGATCTTGCGGTTCAGGGCCCGAATAGCCACGGTTTCAGCGTCATTTATTGCAGAATCTGCAACAGCACCGTCCCACAGCACATTATCAATGGCTATAAGGCCGCCGGGCCTTATAAGCTGCAGGCAGTATTCATAATACGTGTCATAGTTTATTTTATCGGCATCTATAAAGGCGAAATCAAAGGTCTGCGGCCCCCGCTCAAGGAGATGTTCCAGGGTTTGCCGGGCCGGGGCAAGCCGGAGTTCAATTTTTTCTTCCACCCCTGCCTTCCGCCAGTAACGCCGCGCTATATCCGTCCATTCCCGGTTGACATCACAGGCAACAACCCGGCCTCCTTGCGGCAGGGCCAGTCCAATGCACAGGGAGCTGTAACCGGTGTATACCCCGATGTCCAGGGTACGTTCAGCGCCAAGCAGTTTTACCAGCAGTCCCATGAACTGCCCCTGTTCAGGGGAGATCTGCATATTCGCCTTTTCATCATGCGCCGTCTCAGCCCGCAGTTCACGCAAAACATCCGGTTCCCGCAGGGATACGGATAACATGTATTCATACAGATCTGCAGTAATGCAAAGGGTCTTGCTGGACATATACTATTTCTGCACTTCAGGCTCGCGCTTCCAGATCAGCTCCCCATCCTTATATACTTCGCGAACCCGATGCATAGGGACACAATGGGCAATGCCATCCTCATCAAAAACATGAAAGGAAAATTTATTGCCCGGCATCTGGGTGACTTCATTGAATGGGAGCCTGATAATTTTTTTCTCCAGGCGGTCATAGTAGCCTATCTCAAAATAACCCCGCCCGAACTCCGGATCCCAGTGGATGCGGTTCAACAGTTCATGGATCGGTTGCATTCTTTACGGTTTTTCAGGATGCTGTGTTCATTAGGATACTGCTCTTATTAATAGCCCAGATCATCGGATTCAAGGTCATCAAGTGGACCGGTCCAGTCCTCGGGAGGCTCGATTTCCTCCAGGTCCATCTCTTCCCATTCCTCCATTTCAAGCTCTTCAATATCCCCATCAAAATACTGGATATCCACGGTGCCTTCTCTTTCATTCACATCCACCACCATGAAATCCTGCCCCTTGTCCAAGTGATGGTACCAGTTGCCTTCAATGGGATCGAGTTCACCAATCATTTCATGCTCCTTAGCAATTTGTATCTTTCAGGTCAAATGGTCCTGCCTCTGTCGAATTAGTACACTTTTTTATCTCCAGAAAACAATCATAATATTAACTCTTTGCCAACTCTTTTATCGCAGCAGCCAATTCACGGCTGAAAGCAGCTAAGGCACGGCTCTGCGCAGCAACCATATCAGCATAGTCTCCACCCCCGGTGGGCTCGATTATATGTGTTGCCTTGACGCCGGCAACCGTATTGCCTTCACGGTCAAAAAGGACCCAGCGGACAATAAGTTCGATGTCGCCGCCCAGCCTGCCGTCGAACCTGCTAATATCTAAATTAATTGTATAATCAAGGGGAATTCCCTCTATCGCCGGGTAGGAAAGCACCTTGTCGGTTGCGAGCATATGGCTCAGGTTCTCTGCTATTACCCTTCCGATGTCCTCCTCAATCTTTCCGGCCCAACGGTCATATTCTGCCAGATGCAGTTCGTTGCTGCCGGTCCTGGTAACCATCTGAGGCTTCCTGAGATACTTGGGGAGGGAAACAGGGGAAATACCTATGGCAATATCGCTGCTGCCGGCTGATGTGCTTTTCACTTGAAGCTCTGGAGCTGCTTCAGGGCTGAGTACGTAAAAGCGGGCAGATTGGGAGCGCCCGGCGCAGCCAAGCTGGAAAAGCATGGCCATGCCTAATGCTGCAGCAACAGCCTTGAAAAGAATTCCTTTTATCATGATCATCTCCTTCGGCTCTATTTTTTCCCCGTAATAATTGATTCAGGATGCCGCTGCAGATATTCAGTCAGCTCCTCCAGTGAACGGGAGGCATCAGACATGCTTTCCAGGGTCATGACAATTTCCCGGCGCAATTTCGAGTTTTCCGATATCAGTTTCTGTGCCTCGACCAGCAGGCTCTCTGCTTTCTCAAAAGAGGCCTGGACTGCTGCCAGCGTGTTTTCCATGTCAGTTGTAACCGGCTCAACGCGGCTGTCGACATTGTTGACCAGTTTCCTGGTATCAGCCATGGTGGATTCAAAGCTTTCTGCTATGGTATCCACCCTGCCATTAACCTTTCCTGCAAGAACATCGGCATTCTTTAAAAACTTCTGCAGATCCTGGAGGGCAATATTCAGATTTGCAGCAGACTCCTTTAAATCTGAGGAGTTCATCAGTTCATTGGCTCCCTTGGCAGTTTGTGCAATATTCTCCACAATTTCCTGGAAGTTTACTTTGCGGATATCCTCAACGATCTGCTCCAGGGTATCAGTCAGCATCTGCAGGGTGGTCGGGATCGTGGGGACCTCATATACTTTTCTCTCCAGGCCGATTTTTCGCACCGGTGTCTCCGGGTAAAAATCATAATTGATGAAGAGCTGGCCTGTGAGCAGGCTTTGCATCTGGAGCTGGGCCCGCAGCCCCATTTCATTCACCAGGTCATCTATGACTTCCTTATTGTCAATTTCCTCCACTTTCTTCCCGCCCAGAATGGAAATCCTGTTGCTGAAAATCTCCACATATACCGGGACATAAAACTCAAGGTCTTCGGGATTGATGGTGAGCTGGATATTCTTGACCTGCCCGATATCAACGCCGCGGAACTTTACCGGCGCGCCGACAGTCAAGCCCTTGACAGAGCCCTCGAAGAACATGACCTGCATGCTTTTCTGCTGGAAGAACTTTCCGGAGCCGAACATCAGTAAAGTCAGGACAGCAAGCCCTATTCCCCCGACCACAAATCCGCCGATTGCAATCCTGTTCACCTCTTTGCTCATAAGCTATCCCATATCCCATATTAAAGGTTCATTCATTGTGCCCGGCAACAACCGCGACAGATGCCATCGCGCCCCTGGTGAGGAACTCCTTTACCTTCGAGTCATCAGATTCTGCCAGCAGCAAGTGCGGGTCACCCTGGGCTATCATGGTGCGGGACTCTGCATCCAGAAAGACGGAATTATTGCCGATGGCAAATATACTGGCCAGTTCATGGGTCACAACAACGACCGTCGTGCCGAGGCTGTCCCGCAATTCAAGGATCAGGTCGTCAAGCCTTTTGGCGCTGACAGGATCCAGGCCGGCGGACGGTTCATCAAAAAAGAGGATCTCGGGATCAAGCGCCATGGCCCGGGCCAGTCCCGCCCTTTTCTGCATACCGCCGCTGATCTCAGAAGGGTAGAATTCTTCGTATCCTGCAAGACCGACCAAGGCAAGCTTTAAGGATACTATTTCCTTTATATCGCCGGCTGACAGGTCTGTATATTCTTCCAGCGGCAGGGCTACGTTTTCAGCCAGGGTCATGGAGCTCCACAAGGCGCCCTGCTGGTAGAGGATGCCGCATTTTTGCATAATCCGCCTGCGTGCAGCTGGATCCGCATTCCAGAAATCAACGGCACCATAGTAAACATGCCCTTTTGCCGGACTTTTTAAACCTATGAGATGGCGCAGCAGGGTGCTTTTGCCGCAGCCGCTGCCGCCCATGATGATAAAGATATCATTGTGATTGATGCTGAAATTCAAATCCCGCTGGATGACAAAATCACCATAGGCCATTGTCAGGTCAGAGACCATAATATGCGGTTTGTTTGCTGTTTCTGTGCTTTGCCCGGTCATTTTCTATATACCCAGGGCATTACACAGGACAGCAAAAATGCCGTCTGTAACTATTATGCCGACAATGGCCGTCACCACTGCGGATGTGGTTGCCCCGCCCACAGCAGCGGCGCTGCGGCCGCTCTGTATGCCACGCAAACATCCTGCAAGTGCTATAATAATCGCATAGATCCCGGCTTTTGCAATTCCCAGGGATATATTGGTCAGATCAAGCGTTGCCTGGGTCTGCGTGAGATATTGCACCAGGGTTATGTCCATCATCCCTACTCCGACTAATGCTCCGCCCATGATTCCCAGCAGGTCGGAATACAGGGTCAGCAGAGGCATCATCAACACAAGAGCAAGCAAACGGGGAAGCACCAGGAATTCCATGGGAGATATCCCCATGGTGGTCAAGGCATCGATCTCTTCATTCACCTGCATGGTTCCGAGCTGTGCGGCGTAGGCGGCGCCAATGCGGCCGGCCATGATGATGCCGGTCATAAGGGCTCCCATCTCCCGGGCCATGGCAATGGCAACCAGGTTGGCCACATATATCTGGGCGCCGAACAGTTTGAGCTGCACTGCACCGACAAAGGCCAGGATCAAACCGACAAGCACGCTGATCAGGGTGACAATAGGAAGCGAGTCGGCCCCGCATTCCTCGATAAAGAGCAGCAGGTCAATACGCCGGAAACGCGCCTTGCCCCTGAGAAAGTTAAAAAGTGAGAGGGTCGCTTCGCCTATGAAACTGAGCATCTGAATGATTGACGTCGTAAAATGGACAGCACTTTCGCCAACCATGTAAAAAAAAGGTTTGGTTTTTTTGCCCTGGGAGGTGCCCTTCTGCTCCGGTACAATTGAAGCAAGATGCAGCAAACGCTTTACACCTTCAGGCAGTCCATGCATGGCAAGCGCAATCTTTTTCCTGCGGCATTCTTCAGTAATTGTGCGGATAAAGGTGAGAAAGCTGCTGTCCCATTCTGCCAGCTCATTGGTATCAATTATGAGACGCTTGATCCTGGTATCTGCTCCAAGCCGGCTGAGCACGCTTGCCGGGCCGGGAAGCCGGCTGCCGATCTGCCAGGCCCCTGATATTGCTGCATGCAGGATATCCGGAGCCGGTTGGCTGAAGTCAATTTTGCTTTGTGCTTGCATTTCGTCCCAACAAAACCATTCTGCTTATCTATCAGGAAACCCCTTTGCTGCAGCCTAGCAACTCCATGGCGGATAATCAATATAGCAATAGCGGTAGAGCCTTAAAAAAATTGACAGTAATAGCGCCACCAGTGAAATCAGGTGGTTGCAAACATCAAACGTGTCTGCATCTCTTTTTTACGGACCCGCCAAGAATATTTAAAGATTTTTTCACTGCTTGGCATCAATTTTCTCTTATTTCATCCTGAAGAATGCATATTATTAAAGAAATATGTTGCAACTTTAGCACTTTGGGAATATGTTCCCAATTATGGAAGACAACATCAAAATACGGCTCACGAGCAGTGTGGTGAAACTGCTGCGCCCCCTGGTCCGGATCCTGCTCCGTTACGGGGTTTCCTTCGGGGAATTCGCCGAGATGGCACGCTGGGTTTTTGTCGATGTCGCCGACAAGGATTTCAGCATTGGCGGCAGGAAGCAGACCGTATCAAGAATATCCGTCATTACCGGCCTAAACCGCAAAGATGTTACGCGGCTGAAAAAAATCAACATTCATGATGACAAGGATGGACCGGCAGGTATTAACCGGGCAGGCCGGGTGATCTTCGGCTGGGTGCGGGACAAGACCTTTCATGGCAGCAAGGGTGTCCCTGCCGTACTGCCTCTTGAAGGGGAGGACAAAAGCTTTACTGCACTTGTTAAGCAATACAGCGGGGATATGCCTGTGCGGGCTGTGCTTGATGAGCTCCTCAGGATCGAGGCGGTCAGAAAAAATGACGACAATACTGTGACCCTTTTAACAAAGGCCTATATCCCCAAAAATATTGATGCGGAAAAAATTTCCATCCTCGGGGCTGATGCTGCCGACCTCATCTCCACCATCGATCACAACCTGGGTGACCCGATAGACCAGCCCTTTTTCCAGCGCAAAGTAATGTATGACAATATTCCGGCTGAGGCCGTTGTACTCCTTAAGGAGACAAGTTCTGCCGAAAGTCAGCGCCTGCTGGAAAAACTCAATGTCATCCTCGCAGGACATGACCGCGATTGCAACCCCCTAATCAGGGGTTCAGGCCGAAAACGGCTTGGAATAGGCATCTACTACTTTGAAGAGGATTTTAATGAAACTGAAGAGAATAAAGCAAAAAAGACGCACCGGAAAAAATAGCCGGTATGCGCGGGAAATATAAGCCTTAGCCTTGAGACGATAATAACGGAGGTTCATATAATGAGATGTATAGGACACTTTGCAGCAAAAATATATTTCTTTGCATTGCCAGCCCTCCTGCTCCTGGCAGGATGCGGGGGTTCAGGAGGCACGCTGGCCGATGGCGGCATCACTGGCACAGGCATTATTATAGGCACGGTTCCCGGCACCGTTATAGAGGCATATGGTGAAGATGGTGATTACAAAGAGACATTCTCAAAAATCGTTAACAGCGCAAGCGATAAGCATCCGTTCCTGCTGCGATTGCCCTCCGGCATCGGCTATTATCTGGTGATGATAATCAACGAAGGTACCGAGAATGAGATAGTCATGCCTATTGCCTTCCCGGGGAACAAACCGGGCGAGGTCCTTGCCCGTATTATTCTTCGTGAGGGCGACGTGATCGATCTCGGACATGTTCCGCTGTTCCTTGATTGCAGCGAGGTCCCGCTTGAAGATGACAGTGATGGAGACTGTATTCTCGATAAACCATTTATCCTGAATGAGGATGAGGGCTCGTATAATCCTCTGAGGCAAATGGATGCTGATGCTGATGGAGAGGATGATTATGATGATCCTGACCATGGTTACGGCCACGGGGGGATTTTTAAGGACCCGCAGGACCATGACGACGATCGCGTGCCCAATAAGTATGATGATGATTTCGAACGCGGCTCCAACGATAAGGATGATGACGGCATTGACGATGACGAGGACAAAAATCCCGGCAATATCCCGAAAGAAGTTGAGGATTCTGATGATGACTCCGAACTTGATTGGAACGGCCAGGGTATGCATCCTTCAGGTCAGACCTGGTTTGACCAGCATGGCGACTATGCCGAACATAACCTTGAAAACTGCGCTGCCTGCCATGGCGATGATTTCAGGGGTACTTCCTTATCAGCACAGGTCGGCTGCTATGACTGCCATGACGGACCGGCTGCAGAGGAAGATGATTCCGATGATGACTCCCAGCCCGAATGGAACGGCCAGGGTATGCATTCTTCAGGCATGGCCTGGCTTGAACAGCATGGTGATTATGCCGAACATAACCTTGACAACTGTGCTGCCTGCCATGGTGATGATTTCCTGGGAACTCCATTATCTGCACAGGTCGGCTGCTTTGACTGCCACGACGGACCGGAGCCTGAAGATGACTGATCCCTGTCCGGCCGGCTCTCTCCTCCCGGCCCGGATACAATGAAAAAGGGTTCCAGCCAGATCGCTGGAACCCTTTTTATTTTTACTAACATGCCTTACGTATTGTCCCCCGGTTTTACAAATTAACCAGGAACCGCTCCATAATCTCCGCTCTACTTGATTCACCTTTTATTTGTCAGGCTTAGAGCATCGTATGCCTCAAAATAACTGCTAAAAAATCTCAAAAAACAGACGCTGCACCTTGCACTATCAGTTGATAATTTTATCTGAGCTGATTTTTGTGTTTGCGGCCAACTCGCCTCCGAACTGGTGCACTTCTTCCTCCTGCTCGAAATCCGGCTTCAGGTGGACTGACTCCAGGTTTTCAGCAATCTCGACAGGTTCACGCGGCACCTCGCGAATGCCGCCGCCAACCCTGATTATTATACTGTCCGCAATTTTTTTCTTACTCATAACAGTCCTCCATTGCTGTCCCAGGAAATATACTCTATAGCAGAGTAGCAAGGATCCCTGATCACAAAAAGGTCTTGGGTTTTCTGCCGGTCCAGCCAAAACTGGCTTCCAGGCCCGAAAAAAACCTAACGTTTTGTTATTCTTGTTATTGTCTGTTCAGAAAACAGCTATTTATTTATAATTTGTGAATTTCAATATGTCAAGACAGCGGGGTTACTATGCAGTACGACAGGTTAATTTTTACACTCCTCTCTGCATCAGTAATTACTGAGAAGTACTGACCTGGGGACTTTATGCGGAGGACCTGCAAAAAATAAAGGGCTTGACCCCGGGGTCAAGCCCTTTAGCAAAAAAATATACTACAACACAACCTGTCAGTCCACGGCCTCCATCACTCTACCGCAACAGAGGGGAACTTCCTGGCCTTTCTTGACATTCATGTACTTGTTGCAGATCTCGCAGATATAGGTGCAGTCTTCCTCTGAAACCTGTTCAGACATAACGGTCTTGCCGCCCGGCAGTCCCTCGATGGTGAAGCGGGCCAGGTTCTGTTTTATCGGCACATACTCGCCGATGGGTGTCAGGTTCTTTGTTTCATTGACGCAGTCTATAAGAATCCGCCACAATGTTTCCATTGAAGTCGTTTCCGCGGTGTTTTCAGGAACAAATTCAACAACGTTTCTGTCAATCGTAATCTTCATGGGTCCACCTCGCCTGTAGAAAAAAATTATCAGATAGCTACAACCTTCACCCTGACTAAAAATCAATAATCATTCTTGACAGCAGATACTATTCAACACGAATCGATCCAGGTCAAGTTTTATCTGTAGAAATACCTAAAAAACTTTCCCTCTTTTTCCTTGACATCGCTCTATACCTATTTTAGAGATGCAAACCAGGCTCATTCTGCCGTATCGTTTTAAAACCAAAGTATTACAGGCGAGAGACAAAAGCCAAGTACTTGTCAGACAGAAAGGTAACGCACCTTCAGCTCAGGATAAATCATGAAACGATCACTTCCCATTGCCATCCTTGCCGTTGTCCTGCTGCAATGGTTTTATTCTGCAGAGGCAGCTGAAATCCGCGCCTTTCACAATATAAACCAGCTCCCTTTCAAACAGATATTCGGGCTTCCCTCTCTTGACAACAGCCCACTGGCAGAGGCAGGCAAATGGCGCCTGAATGTCATCACCAATATCAGCAACACCTATAATATCTCAGCCGGTGCCAATGATCAGATAGTGAACGATGCTGAAACATTTCGCGGCAGCCTTATCGTCAGTTACGGGTTTTTGGACAATTGGCAGCTGTCGGTAGAAGTGCCCTATATCAGACATGACGGGGGCTTTCTGGATGACTTCATTTATGACTGGCATGATTTCTTCAACATGCCGCAAAACGGCAGGACCAAAGACAACAGCGACCAGTTGCAGATTTCATATCTCTCGGGAGCAGGTTCCTCCTTTGCAGTGCTCGATTCCACGAGCGGTCTTGGTGACATCCGCATTAATGGCGCCTTTAGCCGGCCATGGAAAGACAGGACACTCATATTCAGCACGGAGCTGAAATTTCCCACCGGGGATTATGATAAGCTGACCGGGAGCGGCGGCTATGATTTCTCTCTGGGGCTTATGATCAACGATCCGCATAGCCTGGGAAAATACCGCATTACACTGTATGGCGGCCTGGCGGGTGTTTTCCTGGGCGACATCGATGGTGAGCTGGCCGCAGTGCAGAACAACTTTGCCCTTGCTGGCAGGGCCGGAATAGGCTGGCAGGCAGGGAAACTCATCCAGTTAAAACTGCAGCTTGATGCACTGTCAGCCCTGTACGACAGCGACCTCAAGGAAATGGGTGATCCTGCCTTTCAGCTGGTAATGGGCGGCAGCCTTACCTTCAGCGATGATGTCTATCTCGACATTTCCGTTGCCGAGGACATAAACACTTCAACCGCTGCGGATGTGGCCTTTCAACTGGCCCTTGTTGTCACTTTCTGACCATGCATACACTTTCATTACGCACCTTTTTTTCTTTTCTGCTGGCTCTCATCCTTGCAACCGCATGCAGCAGCCGTGAACCCCTCATCCTGAACGGGGAGAATATTATCTGTTTCGGCGACAGCCTCACCTTCGGCACCGGTGCGCCACCCGGCAAGAGCTATCCGGCCCAGTTGGCTGAAATGATCGGCCGGCCTGTGATAAATTCCGGCATTCCGGGTGATACGACTGGCAGGGCCTTGCAGCGCCTGGAACGGGACGTCCTGTCAAAATCTCCCCGTATCGTTCTGATCACACTTGGCGGTAATGACCTGAAAAACGGTGTCGACAAAAAAGTTGCCTTCAAAAATCTGCGTGAAATAGTTGAAGCCATCCAGGCCCGGGACGCCCTTGTTGTTATCGGAGGCATCAAGCTGCTTTTCTGGGACCGGGGTTATGAAGAGGAATATGAAACTCTGGCTGAAGAGACCGGAGCATTTCTCATCCCCAATATTCTCGGGGGCCTCATGGGCAATGAAGAGCTGATGCACGACACCATCCATCCAAATGCAACCGGCTATGCAATCATGGCCCAGAAATTTTATACAGCCATAAAGCCCTACCTTTAATTCCTGTTTTTCTTCCTGCTCCTGCTGCTCACTCTAACCTATTATTATAATAGCGCATTTTGATAACGCGTCATATTGTCGCACCCCCTTTACATTTAGCTGTTTAAGCATTAGCTTAAATTCTAAACTACAAAAGAGATGACCAGATGAAAACAGAACAGATCGCTGATCTGGCTATGCTGCTTAAGTCCATCGCGCACCCTTTCCGGCTCCAGATCCTCTGCCTTTTGCAGAATAAAGAGATGACTGTGGGCGAAATAAGCAGGGCCATAAAAACCACCGATGCCAATATTTCCCAGCATCTTTCAATCCTGCGCCACCAGGGTATTATCGGCACGCGCAAACAGGCAAACTTCATATATAACCGCATAACTGATGGCAGGGTTACCAGGCTGATCGAAACCATGCAGGGTTTATTCTGCAGAATTGAGGAGTAAATTATGTTGGTTTGGCACAAAAGATATCATGGGAACAGATTATTGTATTTTCTACTGGCCGCAATTACCGCCATCTTTCTCATATCTTATGAGGTTGCCGCAGCTGAGGTGATGACGCTCCGGGCAGCTGTGGCAAAAGCACTTGAAAATAACCATGAGATTGTCGCCTTCAAAAATTCCCTGGCCTCGCATAAAGAGGATATCGGCATTGCCCAGAGCAACCTCATGCCCAAGCTTACCCTGGAAGAGCGCTTTCTGCGAACCAACAACCCCACCTATGTCTTCATGTCCAAATTGAACCAGGGCCGCTTTACCATGCAGGATTTTGCCATTGAGTCCCTCAATGATCCGGCCCCGGAGAGTGATTTTCAGACATCCCTTGCTCTTTTTCAGCCCCTTCTGGCCATGCAGGCCTCCATTGGCATAGACATGAGCGAGACAGCCTATGCTGCAAAAAAAGAAGAATACTTCCGCAAGCAGGAAGCAGTAGCCCTGCAGGTGGCCCAGACTTATCTCATGGCCCAGATGGCCGAGGAATATATAATTGTGGCGCAAAAGGGTGTTGAGGATGCCGAGGAGCATTTGCGCATAGCCGGCGTAAGCTATAAAAACGGCCTCGGCCTTTACGCCGATACCCTGAGAGCTTCTACCGCGGTGACCGAAGCTGAACAGAAACTGGTAAGTGCAGAAAAAAACCTCAAGGTTGCCCAGCGCTCGTTGGGGCTGCTGCTGGGTCTTGAACAGTCCATCCAGGCCAATGCGGATGATCTGGACATAAAGCTGCTTGATCTTGAGCACTATACAAACAGTGCCGGGGCACGGCGGGATATCAAATCCATGCAGCTTCACTTTGAAAACGCCCGGAACAACCTCAAGCTCAATGAAGCCGCCTATGTTCCCACCCTGGGAGTCGGCTCCGCCTATCAACTGAACGATGCGGAAGTGCCCTTTGGCAGAGACGGAGATAGCTGGCAGGTTTTCGCCCAGTTCAAATGGGAGATCTTTGACGGCTCGAAGCGGCGCCATGAAAAGCAGAAGGCCCATTACCAGATTGCAGAGACCAGGGAGCACCTGGCGCGGCTCATGGATGCAGCGACCTTCCAGGTTTTTGAATCTTTCCTCGGGGTTGAAGAGGCCCGGAAAAACTCTGATCTGGCACAGTCAGCCCTGGCCACCGCTGAAGAAGGCCAGAGGCTGGTGAGGATCCGCTATGAAAATGCACTTTCGCCGCTTGTGGACCTGCTGGATGCCCAGGTAAGCCTTGACCAGGCAAGAACAAATGTGCTGGTGCGTGAGAAAGAGCAGCAGCTTGCCACCCTGAAGCTCTGTTTCGAGAGCGGCATCATCCTGCAGGAACTTGGGGTGGAAGCAGTAACTCCTGAAAACAATTAACTGGGTATGCAGATAAAACGTATCTGGAGGCAAATAAATGAATATGACTAGAATTGTCGTTGCAGGTTTTCTTATCCTGGCACTGACAGGTTGTAAGGATAAAATTGAACCGGGCACTGCCTCGATTGAACGCCCAAAAGTTTCAGGTGTGACAACCATGGAAATAGGACTGGACAGGACCGCCTTATTCCATGAAGCCACGGCAACGGTAACGGCAGAGGTCGAAAGCATGGTGGCGAGCCGTATCATGGGCCCTGTTGCGGCAATAAAAGTCAAAGAGGGGGACAGGGTCACGGCAGGCCAGCTTCTCATTGTCATTGATTCTGAAGATATCAACAACAAGGTGGCGGCAGCTGAGGCTGCATACCAGGAGGCTCTCCAGGCTCTCAGCGCTGCCGAACAGAACAGGATCCTTGCTGAGAACACTTACAGCCGTTTCAAAAATCTCTATGACGAAAAAGCCCTGTCACTCCAGGAACTTGATAAAATCGAGACGCAGAAAAAAGTGGCCGCCATTGAATATGCGCGCATACAGGAAATGATCAAGCGTGCCGCGGCAGGCCTGGCAGAGGCAAAAGTCTTCCAGGCCTACAAGGAAATAAAGTCCCCGGTTGCCGGGGTAGTTACGGGCCGGTTTATTGATCCCGGAACCATGGCTATGCCGGGCATGCGGCTCCTGACCATAGAGGAAACCTCGGTCTACAGGCTTGAAGCTGAAATAGATGAGAGCCTTGCCGGGCAAATTACTCCGGGCCTGGATGTTGAGGTAGAAATAAAGGCTATTAATGCTAAACTGCAGGGCAAGGTCTCGGAAACTGTACCGGCTGTTGACCCGCGTTCGCGGACGTTCACGGTATTCATAACCCTGCCCCCGGCCAATGATCTGATAAGCGGTCTTTATGCCAGGGTCAAGATCCCTGTGGGGCTGCAGGAACTTATCCTGGTGCCGGCTGAGTCTGTAGTCACAAAGGGCCAGCTTACAGGCGTATATGTGGTTGACGCCAACCGGATCATCACTTACAGGCTCGTTCGGCTTGGCGGGGAATACGGTGGTAATGTAGAGATCCTGTCCGGGCTGAAACCGGGTGATACCATTATCTCCGGTAATGTTGCAAGGGTTGTGGACGGCGCCATTCTGCAGGCGGAGAAATAGCATGGAACAGATTGGCATATCAGGCAGAATAGCCAAGGCTTTTATCAAGTCCAAACTGACACCGCTGATGGTTCTGGCCTCGCTGCTGCTGGGCATATTTGCAGTGGCGGTAACGCCGCGTGAAGAGGAGCCCCAGATAGTGGTGCCCATGATTGATGTCATGGTGGGATTTCCCGGCGCCTCGGCCAGGGAGGTGGAAGATCGCGTTACCCGGCCCATGGAGAAATTCCTCTGGGAAATCAAGGGGGTGGAATACATCTATTCCATAGTGAGGCCGGGCATGAATCTTACCATTGTCCGTTTTTATGTCGGGGAGAACATGGAGGACTCCATTGTCAATCTCTATAATAAACTGATGGCCAATTTCGACAAGATCCCCCCCGGCGTAACCCAGCCTCTTGTCAAACCAAAGTCCATTGACGATGTTCCCATTCTGACCCTGACCCTCTGGGATGACCAGAACAGATACCCGGGCTATGAACTGCGCAGAATCGCAGCTGAACTGGCAGACGAACTTAAAAAAGACCAGAACGTATCGGAATTTTCCATCATCGGCGGCCAGAAGCGCCAGGTGGTTATAAATCTGGACCAGTCCCGCCTCAAGGCCTACCAGGCATCAGCGCTGCAGATCATGCAGGCCCTGAAGCAGGCCAACTTTGTGCTGCCCTCCGGAGCCTTCCCGGCCGGCAACCGGGAATTCATCGTGGAAACGGGGGGATTTCTTGCAAATCTGGAGGATGTCGCTTCCGTGGTTGTGGGGATCTATAACGGCAAGCCTGTTTATCTGCGTGATGTTGCCGACCTGACAGACGGCCCTGAAGAACCCTCCGACTATGTTTTCATGGGCCTGGGGCCTGCTGCCGCAGAAAAAGGATTGCAGCCGGCACCCGGCCAGTTTGAGGCGGTAACCATAGCTGTTTCCAAAAAAAAAGGCGCCAACGCAAGCTCTGTTGCCCATGAGGCCCTGGCAAAAATGGAGGCCCTCAAAGGCAATCTGATCCCTTCCGACCTCCAGGTTACGGTGACACGTGATTATGGTGAAACAGCCAAGGAAAAATCAGATGAACTCCTGAAGCACATGCTTATTGCTACTGTTTCCGTAATTATCCTCATTGCTTTTACATTAGGCTGGCGTGAAGCTGTGGTGGTCGGCGTTGCCGTCCCGGTGACCCTGGCCCTCACCCTGCTGATCAATTACCTTTACGGCTATACCTTAAACCGGGTAACTCTCTTTGCCCTGATCTTCTCCATAGGCATCCTTGTTGACGACGCTATCGTGGTGGTGGAAAATATCCACCGCCATTTCAAGCTGCACCGCATCAATCCGCTCACCGCGGTCCTGGCCGTGGATGAGGTCGGCAGCCCTACCATTCTGGCCACTTTTGCAGTCATTGGAGCTCTTTTGCCCATGGCTTTTGTATCCGGTCTTATGGGGCCCTATATGAGGCCTATCCCGGTGGGCGCTTCCGCCGCCATGCTCTTTTCTCTGCTGGTGGCCTTTATAGTCAGCCCCTGGCTGAGCTACATGGTCTTAAAAAACGTGAAACATGGTGCGGAAAACCCTGAAGATGACAGCAGGCTTCACAGGATTTATGAAAAACTTATCGGGCCCCTTCTTGACAGTTCGGCAAAAAGGATAATCGCCCTGCTGCTTGTGGGGGTGCTGTTGGCAGCGGCCCTGCTTCTGCTGCCGTTTAAAAAAGTCACCGTCAAAATGCTGCCCTTTGACAACAAGAGTGAATTGCAGGTGATCATCGATATGCCCGAAGGCTCTACCCTGGAAGAGACCGCCTCCCTGACGCGCGAAATGGGGGACTTCCTGCAGACAGTGCCCGAGGTCACCGATTACCAGGCCTATATCGGCACAGCCGCACCTTACAATTTCAATGGTCTGGTCCGGCATTATTTTCTGCGGGCCGGCTCCAATGTTGCCGACCTGCAGGTTAATTTCGTTGCCAAGGAAAAAAGAGCCCAGCAGAGCCATGACCTGGCCAAGCGTCTGCGCCCGGCCTTAAAAGCGCTGGGGGACCGGTATGGGGCGAGTATAAAAGTGGCGGAGATCCCCCCCGGCCCCCCTGTCTTAAGCACCCTGGTTGCAGAAATTTACGGCCCTGACCCCGAACGTAGGATTGAAATTGCTGCAGCCATCAAAAAAATATTTGCAGAAACAGACGGCATAGTTGATGTCGACTGGTTCGTGGAGGATGACCAGAAGAAAATAAACCTTGTCGTTGACAAGGAAAAGGCTGCTGCCAACGGTATCAGCACCGAAGCCATTGCACAGAGCATGCGCATCGGTTTAAACGGCATGCCTGCAGGCCTGGTCCACTATGAGAATGAAAAAGAGCCTGTGGAAATATTCATGAGGCTGCCCCTGTCTGCGAGGGCACATCCGGCTTCTCTAAAAAGCCTTGGCGTTCCTGCTGCCGACGGATCCCTCGTTCCCCTTGGCGCCCTGGTCCATATTGAAGAAGAGAAAGCAGAAAGGACCATTTACCATAAAAACCTCAAGCAGGTCACCTACATAACCGGCGATGTGGCCGGTTCCAAGGAAAGCCCGGTCTATGCCATCATGGAACTGCGGGAAAGAATAAAGCAGCTTGAACTTGAAGAGGGGTACGAGCTGAAACAATACTCAGCAGTACAGCCCTGGATGGAGGACAGGTATGCCATGAAATGGGATGGCGAATGGCATATCACCTATGAGGTTTTCCGGGATCTCGGCCTTGCCTTCGGGGCTGTGATGATCCTTATCTATGTCCTTGTTGTTGCCTGGTTCAGGAGTTTTGTCACGCCGCTGGTCATCATGGCACCCATCCCTCTGACCCTGGTAGGTATTCTGCCGGGACACTGGATGTTCGGAGCCTTTTTTACCGCTACCTCCATGATCGGTTTTATAGCCCTTGCCGGTATTATCGTACGCAACTCCATACTGCTGGTTGATTTTGTCCAGATGGAATGGCGCGACCGCGGAGATCTCAGGACAGCGCTGATCTCAGCCGGTGCGGTGCGGTTCCGTCCCATTGTCCTGACTGCCGCAGCCGTCGTGGTCGGATCCTTTGTCATGCTGTTTGACCCGATCTTCCAGGGGTTGGCCATCGCCATGATGTTCGGCGCTGTGGCTGCAACCGCCTTGACATTGATCGCTGTGCCGCTGCTCTACTTTGAGTTCTTCAAGAAAAAAAACTGTCCCCTTGATAAGGAGGAAGAGGAGGAAGAATAGGGGGGCGGGATAAAAATGTAGATTGCAGAATGAAGAATTAAGAATCAAAAAGGCTGAAAAAATTAACCTGTAGTGCTGGAGTATTGGAGTATTGGAGTGATTTATTTAGAATTTCCCAGTTCTCCGGTACTCCATCACTCCAACAGTCCTTACCTATGGACTTCTCATATCCCTCTTCTATCTCCTGACTCCTGTCTCCTGACTCCCGGATTTACCACTTGCTCTTCAAGCGCCCGATATCCTTCTCAAGAAATTTCTTCAGGCGCCGCTGGTACCAGGAATGTCCGATCCAGAGCTGTTTATAGCCTTCCTCCTCGATGCGGCTTGAAACCCGGTGCCGCACCCGGCGCCAGAGATCGCGTTTATACGCTGTGTCAAAAGGGATGAGGCTGTCAATGTCTTCCAGGGTCCTCTTCTTAAACCTGGGGAATATAAAACTGCTTATGACAACACCGGTCAAGGCGAGAACCAGTAAAGCGGCAAGGGAGGGAAATACCAGAACCCTGTCTTCAAACGTTTTTGAGAAAAGGGAGCCCAGCAGGGTCAGCTGCGGAAATCCCACAACAAGTTTGAGCAGCAGGTCGCCGAACCAGAAAACCAGCAGGGAAGCCAGCAGGCCAACTTTCAACGCCTTCTGCACCTGAAGGCCAAAATTATTTTTAAAGGCGGCAAGGGCTTCGGCCTGCAGATCAAGTTCCCGGACACCCCGCTCAGCTTCCTGGAAAACATGATTGATGCGCATGGTTGGTGCGGTCTCTACAGCACGTTTCAACTCAGCCCGCTCACTGACCCATGACTCCACACCCTGGGGCGGCGTATCACCTTCCTTGGCTGCAAAGGTGAGATATATCCTGGGAATATCCTTGCGGCC
>Ga0209536_100005938_pt1 | contig 18843 bp, 22 predicted proteins | sample DeeMarSeWOR28_12_FD_187461 | JGI IMG/M metagenome (GOLD analysis project Ga0209536, IMG submission 187461) | Marine sediment microbial communities from White Oak River estuary, North Carolina - WOR-2-8_12 (SPAdes) (version 2) | ecosystem: Environmental > Aquatic > Marine > Intertidal zone >... | reverse complement strand
CCGATCCGGTTACATCTACATCAGATGCTGAAACATGCTACTTTGTTGATGAAAATACAGGATACGTATTCGGAGTGCTGGATGACGGATATAAAACAACTGACGGAGGTACAACCTGGACTACATTAACTACTGGTGCTACAGCCACATTTTATAAATGCTTTTTCCTTGATGCCAATACTGGTTGGGTTGTAGGTGCAAGTGGTACGGTATTATACACAACCGATGGCGGTGCTACCTTCACCCCGCAGGATCCATTATTCACTTCCACTATCTATTCTATATGGATGGTTAATGCAAATGTTGGTTACCTTAGTGGATCTACAGGTAATATTAGAAAAACTACTGATGGTGGAACCACCTGGGTTGATATTAGTCCTGGACTCTTCACTTCTGAACCAACATTATACGACATTGAATTCAGGAATGAGGACAATGGAATGGCAGTTGGAAGTACAGGTCGTACGTATTTTACCAATGACGGCGGTGCAACCTGGACATTTGAAAATACAAGTATGAGCACCACTTATGAGGTTGCAATTGAAACAACAAGCCCTGATACATCTGCTGCTTATATTTGCGGAACAAGCTCATATGTAATGAGGAACAGCCTTGTAATTGTCCCGGTTGAATTAGCCAGCTTCACCGCATCTGTTCGTGGTAGTGATGTTACTCTTAACTGGCAAACAGCCACTGAAACTAACAATATGGGCTTTGAAATTGAAAGAAGAGAGGTTAATGCTGAATGGGTAGAACTCGGATACATTGAAGGTAGAGGAACTACCACTGAAACAAGTACCTATTCTTTTACCGATAAAAACGTACTCCCCGGAACTTACAATTACCGGATAAAACAGATAGATTTCGATGGTTCATTTGAGTATTACAACCTTCAAAATAACGTCGAAATAGGTGTTCCGGATCGGTATGATCTCGCTCAAAATTATCCCAATCCATTCAACCCAACAACTAAGATTACATACTCAGTACCCGTTGATGGATTTGTGAGCATTTCTATATTTAACATACTTGGTGAGAAAGTTTCAACTCTTGTGAACACTAATGTTAAAGCAGGTAAATATGAGTTAACTTTTGATGCTACAGGAATTGCTAGCGGTATGTATATTTACAGAATGGAAGCGGGAGATTTTATTTCTGTTAAGAAGATGATGATTCTGAAATAAGTTTCACATCTTTGGTGAATAAAACCCCGCCTCGGCGGGGTTTTTTTATTTCTGATTTTAGGTTTATTTTGCCCGGGCTGTTATAGAAATTTCACCCGCTTTTTGGAAATGAAGTTTAAATTCTATCTCATCACCCTTTTTAATATCCTTTTTAAGTCTCATTACCATAATATGCTTTCCGCCCGGTTCGAGTTTTACAGATGAACCCGGCTCAATATTAATTTTACCTATTTCCCGCATACCCATAACATCACCGGTTGAGTAAGTCTCATGGATTTGAACCATCTTTGCATTGTCTGTTTCAACTGCAAATAAAGTATCTGCTTCACTACCATTATTCTGAATTGTAAAGTAGAGTGCTGTACCCATCTTTTCAGCACCCGGTCTAATCCATTGATCTTTTATAACAATATCATCTCCGGAATTAAAAATAATTAATAATACTGCTAATAAACTGAACATTATTATTCTCCTAAATTTATTATATCATTGTATAGTTCTTCTAAATTTACTTTACTTCCCCGGTAGTTCTTTTTCAATCTGCTTTCATTATCTATCAGCGAAATTCTGTCAGTGTGCATCATACCGTAAGAAAGTTCACCGTCATCAAAATATGTGGAGTCGGTTTTCAATGCTGTAATATCAAATCTTTTCAATAAAGATTCCGTGTTTTTTTTATCACCCCAGAGAAATACCCAATTATTAAAATCTATATCTCTAATCTTTCCAAACTTTTTTAGAACGGAGGGAAGATCTCTTTCAGGATCGAATGTTACGCTAACGAACAACACATTATCAAGTGCATTCTTTTTTAGTTTTTGTTGTATCAGGTACATATTGTGAGTAGTCATCGGGCAAATATCGGGGCAGTTGGTGTAAATGAAACCTATCACTGTAACCTTATCTTGTATAATATCAGGAAAAATAACTTCAACGCTATCCTGATTAAAAAATGTATAGTTTTTCCTTGTTAGATCTTTATCCAATGGGAACTTACTCTGGCAGCCGAGTAAAATTAAAATAGTGAATGTTACTATCAGGTATGAGAATATTTTCATAAACGACTTCGAATAGCTTATTAAAAATGAAATATTTTAGGGAATGAAAATTATCAAATTTATATTCGTTAACGAAATTTAATTTTATTAAAATCCTTCAATATTAATCTTGCAAACATTAAATGAAAAAATAATGCTGCCTTTCAGCTTTTGCAGATATTATGAATATAATCCGGCATTATTCTCAATCGATCTGAATAAAGAAACAAAATGGCTTACTTTTGCAAGATTACCTTATGGTTACAATATCACAAAATTTCTAAAAAAATATAGCTACACCTCTGATGAGGGAATATTAATTGATGGTTGTAACATAGGGCTTGCCTGCCAACTTTCGGAGAACGGATATGAGATTTTAAAAACGGGAAAGGAAGCAATTCTTGATCTTAAATCCGATCATTTTAAAAAGAAATCTCTAAACGAGCTGATAAGACGAGGTAGCAGGGGTAAACAATTTGAAGAAATACCATTTTCATTGGAGATGAGAGACCGTTTGCGGAAATTCAAAAATGAATGTGCACATGGGAAAGAACCACAGTTAAAATATCTTTTTAATGATGAATTTGAACCGTTTAATCGTTTATTTGTTATTAAAGATGAAAATGATATTTGGTATGGTGCATTTATGCTTTCTAATAAGGAAAAAAACTATACACAAACCGAACTGATATTACGCCGAAAGCATGCGCCGGTTGGTGTAATGGAATCATTGATACATTTTATCTTTAATAGGTTAAAGGAAGAAAGTTATGAATACTGGAGTCTTGGCGGCGTACCTTTTACTGTTTATGATGACCTTCTATTTACGAAAGAAGGAGTTATTAATTTTGTTGGCAGGAGATTAAGATTTGCCTACAATTATAAAGGTTTGTTTTTCTTTAAAAATAAATTTAGCCCTGTCTGGATTGATTACTATTTTTGTATTAAACCAAGGCTCACTTTTTCTATTTTGTTAAAAATATTAGTTAAAACAAATTTGTATAAACTTATAATAAACAAACTTCCGCATATATTATCGTTTAGAAAAATAAACAGAGGCAGTTAAATGAGTAAAAGAGATTTAATGAATCCGGGATTAAATGATATGGCCGTTGATGAATTCCGAAAGTACGGTCACGAGTTTATCGATTGGCTAGCTGATTATATTGAGAACATAGAAAAATATCCTGTCTTGTCAAAATCAGAACCGGGAGATATAAAAAACAGTTTACCCGATCATCCGCCAAAAGAAGGTGAAGATATCGATTCAATTTTATCAGATGTAAATGGAAAACTAATGCCAGGCATTACACATTGGAATCATCCAAATTTTATGGCATATTTTAATTCAACCTCCAGTGGTCCCGGGATTTTAGCAGAGTTATTAAGCGCAGGTTTTAATGCAAACGGAATGGCATGGCATACCTGTCCTTCTGCTACTGAGCTTGAAGAGACTATGGCAGAATGGTATAAAAAAATGTTAAATCTTCCGGAAGATTATTGGGGAGTAATTTACGATACAGCATCAACCAGTTCATTGCATGCAATTGCTGCAGCACGTGAGCAGCTATCTCACCTGAACATAAGAGAGAAAGGAATGCCCGGACGAAAAGAATTGCCGCGTCTTAGAATTTATTCATCACAGCAGGCACACCTTTCAATAGATAAAGCAGCGATTACTCTTGGTTTTGGATTGGAAGCTGTTAGGAGAATTCCGGTTGATAGTGATTACAGAATGAAACCAGCAGCACTTAAAGAGGCAATTGAAAATGATAAGAAAGATGGATGGCTTCCTTGCTGTGTTGTTGCAACTGTTGGGACAACATCAACAACAAGCGTTGATGATGTTGATGCTATCGGTACAATTTGCCGTAATGAGAAAATCTGGATGCACGTTGATGCCGCTTATGCAGGGACTGCAGCGATTCTTCCACAAATGCAGTGGATTTTTAATGGAATTGAAAATGCAGATTCGCTGGTTGTAAATCCGCATAAATGGATGTTTACACCGTTTGATTACAGTTTTTTCTTTACAAGAAAACCAGAAGTACTGAAACGTGCTTTTAGTGTGAGTGCTGAGTACTTTGATAAATCAAAAAGTGATGTAATTAATTATATGGATTATGGAATGCAGCAGGGTAGAAGATTCAGATCGTTAAAGATGTGGTTTATTATAAGATATTTTGGCGTTGAGGGAATTAAAAATAGAATTGCAGAACATTTACGGCTTGCAAATGAGTTTGCAGTTTGGATTGATTCTCATCCCGCCTTTGAACGAATGGCACCAACACCTTTTAGTGTGGTTTGTTTCTGCGCCCATCCTAAAAATATTGATGATAAGAATGAACTGAATGCTTTGAATAAAAAGCTGCTTGAAGAAATAAACAACACCGGCAAGCTTTTTCTATCCGGCACAACATTAAACGGCAAGTTTGTTATTCGTATCGCAATTTCCAGCATCAGAACGACAGAAGCAAATGTTAATAATGCAAAGCAGCTTATAGAACAAAAATTGAACGAACTAACAATGAATTTCACGAATTAGCATTAATTATTAATCCTCTAATGTAAATCCGACTTTAATTGTTACCTGGTAATATGCAACAGCATTGTCTTCGATATAACCTCTTTCTTCATTAACTACAAACCATCTCATATTTCTAACAGTTTGTGCTGCTTTATTAACCGCATTTTGAATTGCTTCTTCGATGCTGGTTCTTGAAGAACCGACAAGTTCCAGATATTTATAAACATGATCAGCCATTTGGACTCCATTTTGTTTTGTTAATTTGTTATTACACTATAATAATAACTTGGGCCATTAATTACAATTTCTAATATCTAAGAAACCTAATTTAAATTTGTTCATCATATATTATATAAATTTTATAAATTCATAAGGATAGACATGTCAACTTCAACAGCATATTTAAAACAGATTAAAGGAATTACATTTGCCGGCAAATCGGATTCAAATCATTGGGTAACAATGGATGGACCGGAAAAATTTGGAGGAGGAGATGCAGGAAACCGGCCAAAGGAATTGCTGCTGCTGGCTTTAGCTGGCTGCACTGCAAGTGATGTGACCTCAATATTAAAAAAGAAGCGGGTTAAATTAGAGGACTTTGAAATAAATATTTCAGCACAAATGACTGAAGATCATCCCAAAGTATTTACAAAAGTAGATTTAGAATACGTATTTTACGGCCATGACATTGCAAAAAAAGATGTTGAAAGAGCAATAGAACTTTCTCAAACTGCATATTGCGGTGTAACTGCTATGCTCAGGAAAGCAATGGAGATAAACCATACTTATAGAATAGTTAAACCTGATTGAGGAAAACTAATTTTTCTAAGTGATTCTGAGTGCTCTAAGTGTCTAAGTGGTATAAGAAAGGTTGTCTTTCTTGACTAAAAGCTCTCCTCATAAAGCTGATTACAGTTGATGCTTAACCACTATGGCACTGAGGACACTTAGTTTCACGAAGCTAACTCTTCTGATACAAACCAATAGTATTTCCATCAGCATCATTTATTAATGCATACCAACCCATAGCCGGTATAACTGTTTTTTCTCTTTTAACTTTACCTCCGTTTTCTTTCGCTTTTTTAAGCACCTCATCAATATCTGTTATTCTAACGTGGAACACGGTTGTATTACCTTCAGCAACTTTATCTACTTTACGAAGACCAACCATTATTCCTTTTTTATTGTTAAAAAGCAAATAACCATTTCCAAAAGCTTTAAATTCCCAGCCGAAGACATTCTTAAGAAATAGACTTCCCCTTTCTAAATCAGTGCTAGGTATTTCTACATGTGCAATTAAATGATCAGACATTTTTTCCCTTTTGTTTTAGTGATCTACTAATAATTATTTTATTCTTACAAAAAATTAAATTTATTTAGCAGAACTATCAAGCATCAGAAGGGAATTATATGTTAAACAATCAGGAGTTTTTCCATGAACTTTCCGTTCAATACGATTCGATGATACCGGTTGAGGAGGCAATAAAAAGGAAAGATGAATTATTCAAAAATCTTATAAAAAACTCTCCTAAAAAAATGCCGATAAAGGATGCAGTACAGGAATTGATTCATTAGCTCTCTTTGGATTAAGTCATAAAGTAACTTCCTTCGATCCGTCAGCGCAAATGTTAAATAGGGCAAGGATAAATGCTAAACGCAATGGATTTGATTTAGATTTTTATCATTTCGGTGCTTCACGAATTCCGGATGACTTTAATGGTAAATATGATGTTGTTATTTCGTTAGGAAATTCATTTGCAAATATTCCCACAGATGAATTTGAGAGCTCGGTTTATAAATGTTTTTCATTGCTGAAGGAAAAAGGAGAACTGTATATTCAAATATTAAATTATTAAAAAATTCTTAAAGAGAAGAAAAGAATTGTAAGCATTACAACAGGGGAAAATAAATATTTTGTACGATTCTATGATTTTATCAAAAATCAAGTAGTGTTTAATATTCAGCAGTTCGATAAAACTAGTCCCGCGGATCATCAATTAATATCAACTAAAATCTACCTATACTCGGTTGATGAATTTACTCCCGCGCTGAAAAAAGCAGGATTTAAGACCATAATTTATTACGGCAGTTTTACCTTTACACCGTACGATCCTAAAAAATCTAATGACCTGATAATCACAGCGATTAAATGAAATTTGTGCGGATCAGCACAATTATTTTCCTTTCATCCAATAAACCTTGACAATTAATTTTTAACAAGATATATTTTGAACAAACGTTCAGTCAAAAAATATGTCACCGAGAACCAAACAACAATTTGAAGATATAAGAACATCTAGCAGAGAGAAAATACTTTCTGTTGCATTGGAGCTGTTTGCTAAAAAAGGATACCACGCTGCAACAATTTCTCAAATAGCAAAAAAAGCAAAGATCTCAAAGGGGTTGATGTATAACTATTTTGCTAGTAAAGAAAAACTCCTCGATGAAATAATACAGGAAGGTTTTAACTCTCTTGCAGAGCTTAAATATGAAGCTAAGAGCGGGATTGATCCGGAAAAACAATTGGAAGAATTTATTGATGCAATTCTGGACAATCTTTATTCAAACTTCTCTTATTGGCAGCTATATCTTGCACTGCTCATTCATCCGGAAATCCAGAAAAAATTTGAAAAGAAGATGCAGAAATTCAGAGATGAATTTATTAAGACAGTAGCTTCATTATTCAGAAAATTAAAAGTAAAAAATCCTGAACTGGAAGCATTTCTTCTTGGGACATTTTTCGATGGGCTTGTCTTGAACTTTATGGTAGCTGAAGATTTATTCCCGGTTAAAAAAATTAAGGAAGCCCTGATAAGCAAGTATATTACTGATAAGTAATTATTAAAGAATGACACAATTGACAAACATATTAGTAGCAGGCGCAACAGGTTATTTAGGAAAATATATTACTAAAGAGCTATCGGAACGAGGCTATTACACAAAAGTTTTAGTCAGGAATCCGGAGAAATTTAACAGGTATGAAATTAAGGTAGATGGTGTAATTCAAGCTGAAGTTACAGAAAAATTATCTTTACAAGATTGCTGTAAAAATATTGATGTTGTGATTTCGTCAATTGGAATAACCAAACAAAAAGATGGTTTGACCTATATGGATGTGGATTATCAAGCTAACATAAACTTACTTGATGAAGCCAAAAGGAATGGAGTTAAAAAATTTATATATGTATCAGTACTAAATGGTGAGAAACTTAGAAGTCTGAAAATTTGTGAAGCAAAAGAAAAATTTGTTGATGAATTGAAAAATTCAGGTTTGGATTATTGTATTATTCGTCCTAATGGATTTTTCTCTGATATTACTGAATTTTATAATATGGCAAAAAAAGGAACAATATATCTTTTTGGCGATGGGAACCAACAGGTCAATCCTATACACGGTGAAGATTTAGCCAAAGTATGCGTTAATGCAATTGAAAGTGATGAAAAGGAAATTGAAGCAGGTGGACCGGAAACATTAACTCAGATTCAAATAGCAAACCTTGCGTTTGATGCTGTTGGGAAGAAACCCCAAACCACTCATATTCCGAATTGGCTGCGCAGAACCATTTTAGTAATTGCAAAACATATTATGAGTTTAAAAAATTTTGGGCCAATGGAATTTTTTATGAATGTAATGGCGATTGATATGGTTGCTCCGGAATATGGGCAACACACCTTAAAAAATCATTTTAACGAATTGAGGCAAAGATGAAAAACATCTTCTATATAATATTTAACATTTTGTTTTTAGCATCAATTTTATCTGCACAGGACGCAACGGAGATTGTTAGAAAATCGGATGAGCTAATGAGATCAAAAAGCAGCTATGCTGAGGTTACAATGACAGTTATAAAAACAGATTGGACCCGCACAGTTGAAATGAAAAACTGGGCATTGGAACCGGATTATGCCCTAATCTATATCACAGAACCAGCAAGGGATAAAGGTTCGGTAACACTGAAGCGTAAGAAGGAAGTATGGAACTGGATTCCTACAGCACAAAAGGTTATTAAAATTCCGCCCTCAATGATGCTCCAATCATGGATGGGTTCCGATTTTACAAACGATGACCTGGTTAAGGAATCATCGGTAGTAAACGACTATACTCACACAATAGTGGGTGAAGAAAAATTTAATGGATATGATTGCTACAAAATTGAATCGATTCCAAAACCGGATGCCGGAGTTGTATGGGGTAAACTATTAATTTGGATAGCAAAGGAAGCATATTTCCAGCTTAAGGTAGAATTTTATGATGAAGATGGATTTATAGTGAAAACGTATCTGGGAAACGAGATTAAGGAGATGGATGGAAGGACAATCCCAACTTATTGGGAAATGATTCCTGTAGACCGGCCGGGTGAAAAAACAATATTTGTTTACAATAAGATCTTATTCAATTATGATGTAAATGAATCATTTTTTTCTGAACGAAATATGAAAAGAGTTAGATAAAATGAAACGAGTCCCGCCGGAGCGGGACGAGTTCCATATGTCCATAATTTAAAAATTCCGCCCGAGGCGGACGGGTATAATCATATGAAAACTTACTTTCTTTTAGCATGGAGAAATCTCTGGCGAAATAAAAGGAGAACATTAATCGCTTCAGCATCAATATTTTTTGCGGTTATTCTGGCACTGGTAATGCGATCTATGCAGGAAGGTTCTTACGATTACATGGTTGATGCATCAGTAAGCATGTACACGGGTTATATCCAGGTTCACGCAAAAGATTACTGGGATAAGAGATCAATCGATAAAAGTATGGAACTTTCAGGAGAAAAAATTGAAAAAATAGACTCTCTGCAAAACGTTACTCTTGCTACACCCCGTCTGGAATCTTTTAGTTTAATTTCTTATGGTAATGTAACAAAAGTCGCTTCAATTGTTGGAATAGATCCCAAACTGGAAAATAAAATGACCGATTTAAAAGATAAGTTGATAAAAGGGAAATATCTCAAAAAAGAATCACGTGGGTTAATGATCTCCGAAGGTCTTGCCGAAGTTCTAAAGGTAGGAATTGGAGATAGTGTTGTTTTATACGGCCAGGGCTATCATGGTGTAACAGCTGCTGCTCAAGTGCAAGTTGAGGGCATTGTTAAATTTACTCTGCCTGCACTTAACAAATCGATGGTTTATCTCGGTTTAGATTATGCACAATGGTTATATGCCGCACCAAACAGAATTACCACGCTTTCGATAATGATAGATGAAGCAAATAAAATTAATGATGTTCACTTAGCCGTACTTAATTTGTTCGATGATAAATATGAAGTAATGATGTGGCCGGAATTAATGCCTGAACTTGTGCAGAGTATCGAAGTGGATAATGCAGGTGGTATTATTATGCTAGGTATTCTGTATGTGGTAATAGGATTTGGGATATTTGGAACAGTGATGATGATGACTGCAGAAAGAACCAAGGAGTTTGGAATCTTAATTTCTGTCGGGATGAAAAAATGGAGACTAAGTTATGTGTCTTTTCTGGAGTCCCTTTTCCTTTCGTTTATAGGTGTGTTAGCAGGGATAATCGTAAGTATTCCAATCCTTTATTACCTGAAACTAAATCCAATACCGTTAACGGGCGAGATGGCTGATGTTATGTTAAAATTTGGTTTAGATCCCATCATCCCTTTTAGATTTGCGGCAAACATCTTTGTCGATCAGTTTTTAACTGTGCTTGTGATTGCAATGATATCTGCTTTATACCCGTTATCATACATCAGTAAACTGAATCCAATTAATGCTATGAGAAAATAATGGAGACAAAACTGGCTTGCATAAAAATTCAAACACGAGAAGATGACTATTATTGTGCAATGAGAATAGTTTCAGAAGTATGGATGTATGATTGCATGAATGAATGTCCGTCTTCTCTAAAGATGCAGCAGATAAAATCAAATAAGTCTTTTATTGAAAAAATTAAAAATACAATGGATAAAGATTATCAATAAGTTACTAAATATAATTACATACAATCATACAGCCATCCATTCATACTTAGCCATGGCTGAAATTAGAATTATAAATGAGTGAGAAGATATGTTACTTAATCTTGCATGGAAAAATATATGGCGTAATAAAAAAAGAAGCTTAATAATTATTACTGCTATTACATTAGGGTTGTGGGCGGGACTTTTTTCAGTTGCCGTGATGATAGGATCCTGGGATACAACTGTAAATTCGACAATTGACAGAAACTTAAGCCATATTCAAATTCATACAAAAGAATTTAAGGATGAAAGTCTCACATCACATTTCATCCCGGGTGGCAACAAATTAGCGGAAGATATACGTAATTATGAAAATGTAAAAGATGTTACAGCAAGAGTGTTGATTGAAGGAATGGCATCTTCTCCCAGCTCTTCCCGTGGGGTGAATATTATAGGAGTTGATCCTTCCCGCGAAAAAAATGTAACAACCATTGCAGATTACATAACCGAAGGTGAATACTTTAACGGTATAAAAAGAAACCCGATTCTGGTTGGAGAAAAGCTCGCTGATAAACTCGGTCTAAAACTCCGATCAAAAATGGTCTTGAGTTTTCAAAGCATTGACACAACACTAACCTATGCAGCGTTCAGGATAGTTGGTATTTACAAAACGGAATCATCAATTTTCGATGAATCTAATGTATTTGTTAGGAAATCCGATCTATACAATTCTATGAACAGTGATTTCATTGTAAATGAAATAGCAATAAGGTTAAATTCTTCGGAAGATTTAGATTCAACCCAGGCAATCTTAAAAGAAAATTATTCTCCGCTTGTGGTAGAATCCTGGAAGGACCTTGCTCCGGAACTCGAAATGATGTATCAGTACCTGATCGTTGAAATGCAGATATTTCTCGCCATTATAATGGCTGCTCTTCTTTTCGGAATAACAAACACTATGCTTATGTCTGTGCTGGATAGGGTTAGAGAGTTTGGTGTATTGCTGGCAGTTGGTATGAAAAGGGGCAGGGTGTTTTCACTAATCATGATTGAAACAATAATACTATCACTCGTTGGTGGAATTATTGGAATGATATTCGGGACATTCACCATCTGGTATTTTTCTGATAAGGGAATCGATCTCTCGCTGTTTTCCGAGGGATTATCTTCCTGGGGGATGCCAACAATACTATACCCGATTTTACCACTGTACTTTTACGGTGTGTTAACTTCAATGATTGTTATAACGGGAATTCTTGCTGCGATCTGGCCATCGATCAAGACTATTAAACTTCGTCCTGCTGATGCAATAAGAACTTATGGATGAAAAACAGAAACTGTTAAACAGGAGAAATAAATTATGTCGCTTATAGAATTAAAAAAAGTTACAAAAATATATGATGATACTGCTGTGGAGGTAAAAGCTCTAAACGATGTTGATATAAAAATTGAAAAAGAGGAATTCACTGCAATTGTAGGTCCGTCGGGTTCGGGTAAAACCACCATGCTGAATATTATTGGCGGATTGGATAAGCCAACATCAGGAAATATTGTTATTAATGATACAGATATTTCAACATTTAAAACCGATAAGATGATTGATTTCCGGCTGCATAATATTGGGTTTGTTTTTCAGGCATACAATTTAATTCCGGTCTTCACGGCAAAAGAAAATGTTGAATTTATAATGCTGCTTCAGGGTATTGAAAAGGATGAGCGAGAACGAAATGCGATTGAACTTCTCAACGCAGTAAATCTTGCGGATAGAATAAACAGCAGGCCATCCGAGCTCTCAGGCGGGCAGCAGCAAAGAGTAGCGGTAGCTCGTGCTCTGGCTTCAAAACCATCGTTTGTTTTAGCTGATGAACCAACCGCAAACCTTGATTCTGTAACTGCGAATAATTTGCTCGATATAATGGAAAAACTGAATAAAGAAAATAAGATGACATTCATTTTTTCAACACATGATGCAAGAGTTATTAAACGTGCTCACAGAGTTGTTACTCTTCGCGACGGAGCAATAGAATCGGATAAGATAACTGAGAATGCAACGGCAAATGCAACTTAAATTACTTTTCCTTTTACTGATTATTCCTTTAATAAAAATTGAGGCGCAGCTTTCCTCATTTGATTATAGCGGTTATGCAAAATATCTGTTTAGTTCTACCAGGTATCCAGATACGCCTGAAAGATATACCGATCATCTACTTCACACCCGCTTAAATACAAAATGGTACGCAACTGAATCTCTAACAGCAGCCGTAGAATTAAGATTCAGAGCATTTTACGGCGAGACAGTTGAAAACCTCCCGAATTTTTCTGAGCTTATTAAAACTCCCAGGGATTGGGTACGACTTGATGCTGTATTGTGGGATAAAAAGAAAAGTGTGGGCTATCTTGAAGTGGACAGGCTTTGGCTTGACTGGATTAAGGATAATTTGCAGGTAACAATCGGCAGGCAAAGAATTGCATGGGGAACTTGCTGGGTATGGAATCCAACTGATCTGTTCAATCCTTTGGATGTGCTGGATTTTGATTACGAGGAATTGCCCGGGGTTGATGCTGCAAGAGTCCAATACTATACAGGTGCAGTTACAAAAGTAGAAGCCGGCTACAAACCTGCAAAAGAAAAAAAGAATACTATCTTAGCAGGTTTATGGAGCAATAATTTTCTGAATTATGATCTGAACCTCATAGCCGGTATGAGGGATGAAAGATGGGTTGTAGGTGGTTCCTGGGCTGGTGATATTTATTCTGCGGGTTTCAGGGGAGAACTGACGGTAAGTGAGGCACCAAACCGTTCTTATACAAATCCTGTTTATGAGGAGTTTGATGAAACTTCTCTCTCATCAACCAACAATCCAATATTAACTCTGGCACTTTCCGCTGATTATACTTTCCCCAACACTTTTTATATTCATACCGAAATGCTTTATAATAACAATGGTAAAACTGAGAACACATTTCTTTTTACAAATGAAGCACTCGGTTTAGGGATGTTAACTGCTGCCAGGTGGTCCATCTACCAGGAATTTGCTTACGATATAACTCCTTTGATAAGAGGATCGCTGTTTGGAATTTTTAACCCTGATGACGGTTCTTATGTTATTGTACCATCAGCAACGTATTCTCTGTTCACTAATTTTGATTTATTGTTAATTGCCCAGGTATTTGAAGGCGCTGCTTTGACTGAATTTGGTGAATTTGGAACTTCTTTTTATTTCAGGATGAAATTCTCCTTCTGATATTTATAAATAGCATATTTTAAAAAACTCAATCTTTTCTTGTTTCATTCTCACATTTTCATTAAGTTTTAATCACTTTAAAGCACAAGACTATCATTCCGGAGATTTATGGAAATATTATCTAACATCATTTTGATGATTTGGGATTTTAATTTAGGGGGATTGCTATTCCGTAAAGCTGTTAGGGGATTAATTGTAAAGGAATTTTAATTTAAATGAATAATTAGGAGGCATTATGATAAAAAAAATCACTCTTTTCATTTCAATTTTAATATTCATCTTTATTTGCGGGTGCGATAAACCTGGTAAAGATGATGCAAATCGGGAATCCTCTCCAGATATAACTAACAACGAAGGTTCTGACGAAGAGCAGGCAGATAAAGACAAAAATAGTGATAATGATGACTTTACAGAAAATATGAAAAAATTGGAAGATATGGTGTCGGGTGGAGAAAAAGTTGAAGTTGTAAATTTCAGAAAGCTGAAGGCATTACTTCCCGAAGAGTTTGATGATATGAAACGATCCGGTTCCAGTGGTGAAAAAACCAATGCTTTTGGTATTAATGTTTCAAAGACAGAAGGAGAATACACATCGGAAGACAAAAAACAAAAGATCACTATTACTATTATGGATATGGGAAGTATGAAGGGTCTTGCGGGAATGACTGCTTTTGCCTGGTCGTGGGCAGAAATTGATAAAGAATCAGATGATGGTTTTGAAAGGACTTTTGAATATAAGGGACATAAAGCTTATGAAAAATACAACTCCAATTATCAGGATGGAGAAGTTCAGGTACTTGTTGCTAAAAGATTTATGGTAGAGATTAAGGGAAACGATACTCCAATGGAAAAAATTCATAAAGCTCTTGATGAAGTTAATATTGGTGAGCTGGAGAGCATGAAAGATGAAGGTAAATAAGAAGAGTAAAAATTAATTGGATTTACATTCTAAACAAAATAAAGGAGAAGAAGTATGAATTTAATTGACAGGGCTAAAAATATTATTGTAAGTCCTAAAACCGAATGGGATGTAGTGGCAAATGAAGAGCCGAACATTCAGCAAATAATAACCGGTTATGTCTTACCACTGGCACTTTTACCTACCATTGCAATGATTATCGGTTGGGGACTGGTAGGTATTTTGGGATTTACATCGTTTACTTATGGAATTGCAATGGGCTTAGTAACTTTTTTAAACGCTCTGATTGGGGTTTTTGTTGCTGCATTTGTGATTGATGCACTAGCTCCGAGTTTTGGATCACAAAAGAGTTTGGGAAGGGCAGTACAACTTGTTGCATTTTCTATGACACCGGCATGGATTGGTGGAATATTGAATATTATTCCATCAATTGGTTGGTTAGGAAGTTTATTTGGTTTGTACGGTTTATATTTGCTTGTCCTTGGATTTGTTCCATTAATGAAAACTCCGGAGGAAAAGAAGGTAGGATATATTATCGTCTCAATTGTTGTGATTATTGTTGTTTATTTCGTTATCGCTGCAATTCTTACGGCAATAATGCTTGCTGTTTTCGGATTAAGTATGTGGGGCGCTGCTAATTACTATTAGTAGATTTAAAATAAAAATGCTTGCCTGATATTTTCGGGCAAGCATATGTAAATTATTCAGTCAATTTTTTTTCAGATCACTTATTTAAAAGTTTTTCTATTTCTTTAATTTCCTCTTCAGCTTCAATAATTTTGTAATATTCCAAAGCATCTGTAAAGTATTTTTTACTTTTCTCAGAATCATCTGCTAAATTGTAAAGAATCCCTAATTCGTAAGATGTTTCTGCCTGGTTTAGTTTGTTTCCTATTTCGTTATTTAAACGAAGACTTGTGAGCAGGTAATTTTCAGCGGCTGCGAGTTGATTTTTGTTTCGTTGAATAATTCCTTTAATCTTATAAACCTCAGCAATAGTAATTTTATCATCAAGCTTGTAAGCAACCTCCATCGATTTATCAGCAAATGCTTCTGCAAATTCAAAATCAGCAAGCTGTGTGTAAATGAAGGCCTTGCTAACATAATTTATTGCAAATGATTGAAGATAATTTACTTCTTTTGCTGCCATTAAACTCAAATCAAATTCACTTAATGCTTCCCGGTATTCTTTCTTCTTGGTATAAACCATTCCCATATCCTGCCTCACTTCTGCAACTCTTCGTATATCACCTGCTTTTTCAAAATTTAAGAGTGCACGGCGGAAATATGAAAGTGCAGAATCATATTTACTTTGGATGTTGTTTATAATACCAAGATTTATCTCAATTTTCCCCTTCAAAACATTATCGGGATTATCAAGCAGAACATCTAAAGCTTTTTCAAAATGCTCAACTGATTTTTTTAATTCACCTTTATCACCGAAGATTGTTCCCAATAAGTTTTCACACTCAGCGTTGCCTTTTACATCATTCTCCTCCAGGAATAGGCTATCGGCTTTACCCAAATAGTTAAAACTTAGTTCCCATTTTGCCTGGCTGCTGTAAACTTCACCCATTCTTAAAAAAGCATTAGCTGCAATGTTTTTCAATTGCGGAGTATCTTCGGAGGACTGAGCTAATTTTCCATGGATTTCCAGCGCTGTAGAAAATTCACCGCTGGTAATTGTAGATTGCCCCACATAAAGAAGTAAGTCTATAAATTTTTCTTTGGGAAGTTTATTCTCTGCATATGTTATAAGTAGATCTACTTGAGAACGTGTTTTAATGCCGCTTTGTAAATCGACATCTAATTTTTCTTTAAGTTTTTCGTCAGATATATCTTGCGGTTGTTCGGCAGCTAAATATTTTGAGTTAAACTCTTCAGCGTCTGCTTCTGTAAAAAAATTTTTTAAGACATCTTCAACTAATGGCTCGGTATTTGGATAATTTATGCTCAATTACTTTCTGGTTTCGGTGTAATAATTATTGAGTATTATATACTCATTTCCCTTTCTCCCGTCTACAACCGTGATTATTGTGCAACCCTTGTGCCAACCCACAAAAGTATAGGTAGTGAAAATAGATTAATATTAAAATTTTTGCTATTGTAATTATTACTTAAAATTATTAGAAATTCTTACGAAATCTAAATTTTTTTAGCTGTTTTAATTTGAGAAATTATCAAAATAGGATAAAGATTTTGTGAACTGATTGAAGCTCTAAATTAATTCCGTTTACAAGGATTTCGATTGATTTTTGCTTCCGATTATTATAATCGGATAATGAAGTTTAAAATGAAAATCATAATGAGAATGTTTTTATGAAAATTAAATTTTAAATATTTATTGTATCATTTTACGATTTTTGAAATCTGCTTAAACACATCTGTTCCGCAAACATTCAATAATTCGAACAGAATAGCTTCTGAGGTTGTAACTTCCGCTCCATGCTGTCTCATTCTAGATAAAGAAATTTCATAATCTTTTACTCTTCTTGAAGATACTGCGTCAGCCGAAAGATTTACCTGAAAGTCGTTTGCAATTAAATCGAGAACTGTTTGTTGAACACATACATGCGATTCAACACCGCACACAACAACCTGGGAAATTCCATTCGTTATTAATTTTTCAAACAGATCACCGGCTCCGGAACAGCTAAAAGAAAGTTTCTGAATTGCTACTTTACCTTCCAATTCTATTTGAATTGATTCTACAGTTGAACCCAATCCCTTTGGATATTGCTCTGTATAGTAAATCGGAAGTCCGAGAGTTTTGAATCCTTTAATAAGTTTTATAGTGTTTTCAACTACTGTCTCATATTCATTAATAACACGGATAATTCTTTCCTGTATATCTATTATAAGAAGAGCAGTTTTATCCGTAGTCAATAATTTGTCAAATCGCTTTACATTATTTTCCATTATAACTTTCTTTTAAGACGAATAAATTTTATTCATTCCGTATTTACCGCAAGCGTATATCATCAGCAAACTGGTTAAATCAACAATTGCTTTCCGCTGGTGTTCCTTGTAAATAACAAGATTATAAATATCGGCAACAAACTTAAAGTTGCTAAGTATCTTTTTTAATTCATTGTAAGATGGAGAGCCATGCCAGTATGCAACCTGCTCAATTAATAATTTTTCATTTCTTCTTAAGAACTCGCCAAATGAAATTGTATAAACCGAAATTGATGTTAATGGTCTGCAAATTGCAACGAGATCGTTAAAATATGTATCCCAGTTACGTGCCAGCTCTTTGTTATTTTTGTTCATTACATACTTTGCTTTTGCAAGAGTAAACTTTGCCTTGGTTAATGATTTAAAGTTAGGAATTACAGCATATCCGTCATAACTTCGGAATGAACTATGGGGATCATCATATTTCCATCGGCGGGTTATCTGATTGGCAGAGTTGATTTTTATTACTTTGTCTAAAGAGCTATCAATCACGATAAATTTTCCCTGCTGCCAATTTACAACTGTTATCCAATGGTTCCAATCATCTACACTGAGAATGCAGGGGTATCCTTTTCTTAAATGTTTGGTGAGCACTGTCACGGCATCGGTTGAATTTTCACGTCGAAAGTACTTCATTTTGCAATTAAAAAACTTTGCGGCTTTTTCAAGACCAATCTCGTCTGTTCCGTTCCACCAATCACTTCCTGCTTTTTTAGCAATGAATTTTTCACTCTCAAATCTGCCAAGCATCACAAGGGCGTATTTAAGTGCAAAAGGACCGCACTGATATTTAAATGGTTGTGGATAAAAACTCATAGTAATGTAATTTTACTGCCCAAATGTAATTATTGTTGGTGACTTAATCATCACTTAATTTTAAGTTGGGAATTATTTTTCGGGAATATTAAAATGATGGTTCTGATACTTATGCTGCCAAATCTTTTGAAATTATTTGATTTGTAATTATATTTGGAGGCTAAAATTAACAGGCGGGGTAGCTCAGTTGGTTAGAGCAGTGGAATCATAATCCACGTGTCGGGGGT
>Ga0209536_100005937_pt1 | contig 18843 bp, 20 predicted proteins | sample DeeMarSeWOR28_12_FD_187461 | JGI IMG/M metagenome (GOLD analysis project Ga0209536, IMG submission 187461) | Marine sediment microbial communities from White Oak River estuary, North Carolina - WOR-2-8_12 (SPAdes) (version 2) | ecosystem: Environmental > Aquatic > Marine > Intertidal zone >... | reverse complement strand
GATCCGAGCTGAAAAATACGCTGGGGCCGCGCACAGCCCGTGTGATTCGTCTTCTGCCTTCTGCCTTCTGCCTTCTGTGTTCTGTCTTCTGGCTTCTTGGTTCCGGTTTCCGGACCCTGAATCCCTGCCGCCTCGCAGCCTTATGCCCGGATATCTCCATCGACGTAATACCACTGACCGTCGACGCGCCGAAACCGGCTGTTTTCGTGCAAGCGGCCGGGCATACCATCCAGGCGGTAATGCGCGATAAATTCCACCCGACCTTCGGTATCCGTTCGGCCGCCAGCGCTGGTACCCAGCATCTCGAGCGCCTCCCAGTCCGGCTGCGGTATCCCGACCAGATCCAGACAATCGGGTTTCGTCGAACTGTGCCAGGTCGCCAGCAGATAATCGCTGTTTCTGTGCAGATAGGCGCAATACCGCGAGCGCATCAGCGCCTCGGCGGTGTCGGCCTTACGCGTGCCCGAGAGCAGCGGTTTACAGCAAGACGCAAACAGCTTGCTCGAACCACAGGGGCACAGATCACGGTCGTCGGTCACGAATCCTCCGCGGGCAAGCATAGCGGGAAATGCCGCAGTAGTCGACCTGCTGCCCGGACCTTCGCACGCTCGGGCGCGGTTTCAGGATACGCGACTTCCCAGCCGGGGCGCGGCATGGGTGCTCAGCATCAGCGGCTCGCCAGCGCACCGTCCAGCGCCTCCCAGGCGAGCAGGACACAGCGGCGGCGCGCCGGATAAGGGCGTACCGCGGACAGTGCCGGGAGGGGCTCGGGGGGCACCGCCACGGCGCCGTCGTCTGCGCCGCTGAACCACGCCGTCATTTCCAGGCACAGGCGTCTCGCATCGTCACGTTGGCGGCCCGTCAGCACCTCGGTCATCATCGAGGCCGAGGCAATACAGATCGCGCAGCACCGCCCCTTGAACGCGACCTTTGCCAGCCGCTCGCCGTCGAACCGCACCCCAATCTCCACCTCGTCGCCGCAGCGCGGATTGCTGCCGCGGCGCACCACGTCGACATCGCTCAGATCGCCGTAGTTGTACGGCTTGCGGTAGTGCGCCATCAGGACATCCTTGTACAGATCGGAGGCGCCCACTGCCGGGATCCCGCTCAGCCGAGCAGTCGCTGCGCGGCATCGAGCCCCGAGACCAGCGCATCGATCTCGTCGGGACGGTTGTACAGGGCGAAGCTGGCGCGCACCGTGGCGGGCACGCCCAGGTGCCGCATCAAGGGCTGGCAACAGTGATGGCCGGCACGCACGGCCACGCCCTGCGCGGCGAGCACCTGTGCCAGATCGTGCGGATGGATGTCCTCAAGGTTGAAGGCGACAATCCCGGCGCGCTGGTCGCGCGTCAGGGGCCCGTAGATACGCATGCCCGTGACCCCGGACAACGCGGTCAGTGCCCGGTCGGTTAACCCGGCGACATGGTCGCGTATCGCGTGCACACCGATGCCGTCGAGGTACTCGGCGGCTGCGGCAAAACCCACGGCGCCGGCGAGATCGGGCGAACCGGCCTCGAACCTGGCGGGGTAAGCGGCCCAGCTGGCGTCGTCGTCGCCGACCTGATCCACCATGCCGCCCCCAAGCAGCAGCGGCTCCATCTCCTCCAGGCGTTCGGCTTTGGCATACAGGCCGCCGATTCCGCCCGGGCCGCACATCTTGTGCGCGGAAAAAGCCAGAAAGTCGCAGTTCAAGGCATCCGCATCGAGCCGCATGTGCGCGACGGACTGCGCGGCATCCACCAGCACCGGGATACCGGCGGCAGCCGCGTGCCGCACAATGTCGGCCACAGGATTAATCGTGCCCAGGACGTTCGAGACCTGGCATAGCGCGATGAGGCGGGTACGCGGACCGAACAGGCCTTCCGCACCGCTAAGATCCAGCGTCCCGTCCGGCAGCAGCTCGATGAAGCGCAGGCGCGCGCCGTTGCGCCGGCAGGCCCTTTGCCAGGGCAGCAAATTCGCATGATGTTCCATACGCGACACCCACACCTCGTCGCCTGCCTGCAGGCGTGACGCCAGCCAGCCGGAGGCGACCATATTGATGGCCTCCGTCGCGGAGCGCGTGAAGACCAGCTGGGTCGCCGCAGGCGCACCGATGAAGCGCGCGACGCGCGCCCGCGCCTGTTCGTATGTTTCGCTTGCCGCCTCGGCGAGCGGATACAGCCCACGATGAACCGGCGCGGCGTGATGCCGGTAACAGCCGCTGATGGCCTCGATCACCGCGCAGGGCTTGTGGGTGGTGGCGGCATTATCGAGATAGTAAACCGGTTCGTGCGCATCACGCTCATGCAGCAGGGGAAAAGCGGCGCGGATGACCTCGACATCCGGCGCCGTAATGCGAGGCTGTGGTTGCGCGGTCCGGCACACGCGATTACTGCCCCACGGCCTCCACCTTGCGCAGTTCCCTGTGCAGTTTGTCACGCATCCGCAGACCCGTGCCTGCGCGGCGGATGAGCACGATCTCGCTGATCACACACAAGGCGATCTCTTCGGGTGTGCGCGCGCCGAGATCCAGTCCGGCGGGGGCCATGACACGCTCGAGCTGGGTCTTACCGACGCCGGCGTCGCGCAGGTAAGCCAGCACCAGACGTGAGCGCTTGCGGCTCGCGATCAAGGCGATGTAGCCGGCCGGCGAATTGAGTGCCTGCTGCAGCGACTCATGGTCGCCCTTGTGCTGGGTGGCAATGACCACATAGTCGCCTGCCAGGGGCTGCAGTTGCCGGTAGTCGATGTCGTCTGCGATCAGGCGCTCGGCGGCGGGATATTTCTGTGGCTCGACGAGCGGGTCGTCCACGATCACCTTCAGACCCATCAGATCGCCGAGCTGGCACAGGCATTCCGCGACGCGGCCATGGCCCATGATCCACAGCGTGGGTCGGGGCAGAACCGGGTCGACGTACACCCGCATACTGCCCCCGCAGGGCATGCCGACGCCGAGCACCTCGTCGTTGAGGTCAATGTCGATAATGGCGGTCTCACCCGTCCGCATGCAGTGCAGCGCGGCCTCACAGGTAGCCGATTCCGCACAGCCGCCCCCGACCCAGCCGGCCACCACCCGGCCCTGCGGGTCGATCACTGCCTTCGCGCCGGTCTTCGCCGAGACAGAACCCGCGGTCTCCACCACCGTGGCGACTGCGTGGGGCCGGCCCCCGGCGCGCAGTTCCAGCAGAACATCGAGAATCTCTCTGGCCATCACTCACCTGTGCGTGTCGGTCATTGCGCTGCAGCTGGCTGCAGCCGGTCCTGCAGCAAACACTGCAGCGCGGCATAATCCCCGGGTGTGTCCAGATCGAACACGACATGATCATTTGGCATCTCGATGGTCGTAACCAGCTCGGGATTGCGTTCGATCAGCCGCTTGCAGCCGAGGTTGCGGTCGCCATCCAGAATCGCGGCGCGGTGTTCATGGGCCAGGACGATGGGATTACCCCGTTGACCGGCGAACACTGGCACCAGCACAGAGCCGCGGCTGCGCTGGCCGAAGGCATCGATCAGCACATTGATATCAGCCGCCGTCAGCAAGGGCTGATCCGCGAGACAGATCATGACACCGTCGCAGGCCACGGACAGCGCGTCCAGTCCCTGACAGACCGAGGTCATCTGCCCGTCACGGTAGCCTTTGTTCTCGACGACGCTTACCGCCAGGCCGTCGAGTAACCGCCTGGCGCGTGCCGCTTCGTGACCGAGCACGACGATGACCTCGAGCAGTCGCGAGGCAAGCAGCGTGCAGGCGGTGCGCCGCAGCAGTGGCTCACCGCGCACCGGCAGTTCCAGCTTGTTGAGTTCCCCCATACGGCGGGATTCACCCGCGGCCAGCAGGATTGCAGATACCCGTGTCACTGTGCCTCCCTCACCGCCTCGAGATACCGGGACGGGTCCTTCTCGAAACTGTGCTGGCAATGGGCGCAGCAGAAATAGTAAATCGTTCCGGCATGCATGGCACGATACTCCGCGCTGCCAATGGCGACCGACATGCCGCACACCGGGTCTATGGCCACAGCCGGGGTTCCCTGCCTCGCCTGCGGTTCCGGGGTCTCGCCGGCCCGTTCTGGTGGCGTGTGCCCGATGGCCGTTGCGCCCGCCACATCATCGGTGCGCCGTGCCTTCACGACACCGGCAAGTACCGACAGCGCGATCTCCTCGGGGGTCCGCGCGCCGATGTCGATGCCGGCCGGTGACACGATGGCCTGGACGCGCGCGGCATCGTGGCCACGCTCCTGCAGATACTGCCTGAGCTTCATCGCCTTGCGGTCGCTGGCGATGAAGGCGATATAGTCGCAGCCAGTGCCGAGCGCGGCCTCCAGGCCGGCCTCGTCCCGCTTGCCTTGCGTGGACACCACGACAAAGGCGGGCAAGACAGTGGCAGGATCTCTGAGTTCCAGGCTGTCCATGATGCGCTCCGCGTCCGGAAACATCTCGCGGCTGGCGCCCGGGAAGGCCGCGGTCACGGCGAAGCCCACGCGGGTCGCCAGGCCGCAGAGTGCCTGAGCGGCGGGTGAGGCGCCGATAATCAGCAGGGCGGGTCGTGCAACCACAGGATCGATGAAGATATCCAGGGTACCGCCGCTGTGACAAGTCATGCCAAACGCCACGATCCCCGCCTCCAGCGCCTCACTGCGCTCGGGGCTGATCCGGATCAGCCGCGGCCGGCCGTCGGCGAGCGCCTGCTTGGCTACCTTGATGACGGCCGGTTGCGCGCAACCCCCGCCAATCCAGCCCTGAATCGTGCCGTCCGGCTCGACCACGGCCTTCGCACCGGGTCTGGCAGAGGCGGGTGACTCGCAACGCACCACGGTAACCAGGGCAAACGGCTTGCCGGCCGACTTCAGGCTGATCGCCTTATCCAGTACTGCGTCGCTTTCGAGCATGTCGTGCCCCCGTTTCCCGTCGCTGTCACCAGGAGCATAGCACGCCCGCCGAAGGGGGCGAGGTCGCAGCGAATGTCCGCTGGAAGCCGACACGCCTCATTCAGGTAATAATTCCCGGCGGGTTCAGTCTCATGACCGAGTCCGGCCAGGAGAGGTAATTCCCGCATGATAAGAAAACCCCGCTAAAGCGGAGTTCCTGTTCGGCGACTGTCGGCCAACTCTGGTTATACGCTGAAAATCAATGCACGGCATGTTCATACTGAAAAACAGGCATTTTGGTACAGCTCGTGAGCTGTACCCATCAACCCGCTTCAATGCCCCGCTTCCGCGGCGGCCTGGCAGCCCCTTGTACCTGTTCTCAGCAAGTGTACAGCTGCATTATGGCTTCCGATCATCCGAACTCTGCGCGTAAGTTGCCGTGAGAATAATGATCTCTCTGAGCTTCTCAGCGTTTTCAATTCTAATTTCTTCATCTCCTATAATCACTGTCGCGCCGCTTCCACGAAGCTTGCTGTAGAGCCAATTCGCAATAATTCCTGCTGAAACGGCTCCGCCAAATTCGAAAACAAACGCCAGGGCTTCCCCAGCTGGAAATGCACTTCGACTCGGCTGTGGAAGTCTCTTGCACCTAATGTGCTTTTCCTCGGAGAAACTGCTTCTCGCTTCGAAGTTATTCGACAGGTCGCGCGATATCTTTTCAAGGCTGTCTGCTCGTATTTCAACTCGAACCCTCATCGGAAATTGCCTCCTCTATCAGATTGCCGATTGACGTTTCCGACACGGTGTTGATGTACGCCATCTAGAAGAGTTCTTGAGTACTCATTGAAACCACTGGGCCCTATTGCGCCAATGACCCGTTCTGCACGACACTAGACGCAGCATAATCATCTCTTAATCTTGGTGTCATCTGACCTTCAGTGCCAGTCCAGTTGGCAGAATCGAAGGTCTGCTTACGCTGCATTGTTGCCGTTCAGGATTTTCCGCTGAATGACAAGAGTCGGTGGGTATCTGCCCAATTAGAACATCACGTATAGATAACTATAGCCAATGGGCGGTAACCGGCCAACGAACTAAACCGCTGCGCGATGGGTTGCCCCCAAGGGCCAACTTATCGCGCAGGCAGACTCAACACGATGTCGCCCCCTGCCGGGGGAAAGCCCGGCAGCCCGTCGCGTTGGACCCGCACAGTAGCAGCGGCGCGAGAAATCCGGGCTAGTGCCACAGTCTCCTGACCAGAAAAAGAATCGCCAGCAGAATGATCACACCGAGAATCTTGTCCATCATTCTCGAGGAAAATCTTGCAGATCCAGCCTGCGAGCCCGCCAGGCCGCCGACCAGCACCGCGACCAGCAGCGGCATGATTTCAAGGATGTCGATTCCATGACGTGGCAGACGGGCAATAAGCCCTGACACCGAGTTAAGCAGTACGAAGGCGGCACCGCAGGCCGCCGCCTCCTTCTCTGTCCCCAGGCCCAGGATGATAATCAAAGGGACCAGGTAAACCCCGCCTCCGATGCCGACCGAGCCCGCAATAAAGCCGAGCAGCGAACCCGTGAACAACGCGATGGCGATCTGCCCACTGCGTCCTGGTGTGACCCTCAGCGCAACAGTGTCGAAGGCATAGATGCGCACGAGAACGACACACAGGGTGATTAACAGCAGCCAGTAGAATATTTCCTCGGGCAGGACAAGCGAGCCACCGAGATAGGAAAAGGGAATAGAGGTAACCATGAAGGGCAGGATAAGCCCCAGCCTGAGATGGCGATGCCTGATGTAGTTGATGCTTGCCGCTGAGGTGACCACAAGATTGAGCGTCAGTGCAATCGTGGGAATGGCCAGATGGCTGACCCCGAAGATGGCCATCAGCGCAGCATAGGACGAGCCGCCCCCGAGCCCGACAGACGCGTAGGCGAACGCCACCACAAAGAATATGCCCGCCAGAAAATACGGCGAAATGATCAGTTCATCCATATCGGTGCATGGTCAGCCTGGACTCGCGACCAGGCGCACTCGGGTGGGTTGCAACGCGGCGGCCGCCGCGCGCTCAGAGCAGGCGTCGCTGACAGACGCGCGGTGCAGCAGCCAATGCGCAGATCCCGCGCATCAGGCGGCGCCCTCGACGGCGGCGGTCTCATAGGGTCGCAGTGCATGACTGGCAAACAGGACCAGGGTGAACAGGGCCAGTGCACCCGCCTGATGCGCAGCCGCAAGCGACACCGGAACATGCAGCAGCAGCGTGGAGATCCCCAACGTCACCTGTATCAGCACCATGGCAAGCAGCAGATGCACGGCAAGGCGTGCGCGCCGTGCCATGGGCACGCGGGTTGCTGTCCACCAGAAGGCCATCACGGCGATCAAGGTGAGGGTCGCAAGCAGGCGATGATCGAACTGTACGGTCGCAATATTCTCGAACAGGTTCCGGTACAGGGGACTCAAGGCAAACAGCCCGTCCGGGATCCATCGTCCATCCATGAGCGGGAAGGTGTTGTAGGCAAACCCTGCCTTCGTCCCGGCGACAAATCCGCCCGACAGGATGGTCAGGAAGATCAGCCCGGCAGTCATCAGGGCATAAGGCCTGAGCGAGGCGTGCCGGCCCCCGGGTGCCGATCGCTGTCTGGCCGCCAGCAGATCCAGCGCGACCCAGAACATATACGCGTAGATGACGATCGCCGCCGCCAGGTGTGCCGTGAGGCGGTATTGACTGACATGCGGATTATCCACCAGGCCGCTCTTGACCATGTACCAGCCCAGCAAACCCTGCAGCCCGCCCAGAACAAACATTAAGCCCAGTCTGGGTATGAAGGGCTTTTCGATCTTGCGCCGCAGCAGGAAATACAGAAATGGCAGAAGAAAGATCACGCCGATGGCGCGTCCCAGGAGCCGGTGGGCAAATTCGAACCAGTAGATCTGCTTGAAGCCGGCCAGATCCATGCCGACATTGATCTTCTGATACTCCGGCGACGCCTGATAGTGGGCAAATTCCTGCTGCCACTCCGCCTGGGTCATCGGCGGAAAGATGCCGGTTACGGGCTCCCATCTGACCATGGAAAGTCCGGATCCCGTCAGGCGTGTGACACCGCCCAGGACCACCATGGCAAAGATCATGGCGCAGCATACGAGCAGCCAGATTGCGATCGCTCTATTGTCTTTTTCGGTCATTTGTCTTTTACGGTCATTGGCGCATTTCAATCAAAAGCGGGTTCGGCGACATTGCGGCCAAACCAACGCGCTTAACCCGGCTCAGGCTGGAAGATCCTGAGGTCTCAACGCCTCCCAGGACTGGCTTGATGGCGGCGGAAACTTCATCATGCCGCCTCTCGCTTCCGTGGCAAGTTACCAGCCATAACGTCCCTCACGCAACCGGTCAGCCTGATCAGCCGCACGGCGAGCGATGCTCGGGATAGCCAGGGGTCAAAGGGAATTCTCGCAGATCTCCTGTCAATGGCCCAGATGCGAATGCAGACGGGCGTCGCGGGTCTTGAAGTGCTCGGTGAACCATGATCGGAGCGCTTCGGCCAGCACCGCATCACTGAAAGAGGCGTTTTCCTCATACTCGTCCATCATGTCCCGGAGCTCGTCCAGCAGCCGTTCGTGATCCTGCTTGTGATCCTCATACTGGTCGTAGCGGTATTGCCGCATGATCTTTTCTTCCAGCGCAAAGTGGGCCGAAATCTGGCTGTAGATTTCACCGAGGAAATCCTCGACGCCATACGTGCGGTCCTCACGCGACATGTTGGCATACAGCTCATTGATGAGCGCGATCAGTTGCTGATGCTCGTGATCCACATCGGGCACACCCACCGAAAACTCATCGCGCCAGTCGATCAGGGACATGGCATCCTCACAGAAAGATGAAACCGCCCAGCGCGGACTTGAAGTCGACGACAAAAACCTGACTTGGTTCGAGCACGATATCCTGTTCGCTTTCGTAGTCGAACCCCTCCGTGCGGGCAGTGTCCCGCAGCCGCGCGTTAAGCCGGTGCTGACCGGGCGCGACCGGAAATTTCCGGTAAACCGTCGACGCGCCGTCACCTGCCAGCCCCGACGGTGGCAGTTCTCCCTGAAACACTGTCTCGCCGTCGAGCAGCAATTCCACGCGCAGCGGCAAGCGCTCGCGGGGACAATCGAGCGGCCGGCGCATGTTCGGCGCAAGCTCGGCGAGTTCCTCAGGCGTCAGTCGCCGGCATTCACCCTTGCGCTGACCGGCATGGCTGAAGCTCAGCTTGATCAGCGCCTTGTCCGGATCGAGGTGCGTGTAGGCCGGTCGGGTGGCAAAATACCCTATCGCCACGGCAAACAGGGCGTAGGCGATCGCCTGACCGACGAGCTGCACGAGTTTATGCACGGTGTTCCTGCTCCTGGCCCGGCGCCGGTGATGCCGGTTGTGGCCGTTCCCGCTCGAGAGGGCCCAACCCGTCCAGCCCGGCGCGGAACGCCGCCAGCTCCTTCTGCAGCCGACGCGAGCCGCTGACCCCCGCCCAGCATGCCCGGATGCGTTCGCGCGGCACCCGCTTGCGCAGGTAAGGGTCACGCTCGCCCGCCAGGCGTTGCTCTGTCCACATAATACCCAGCCGATGGTGACAGTTGCCCTCGGGGCAGCCGGTCAGCAGGACCCCATCGGCATGCTTGCGGGTAATCACAAAATCGAGGAACGACGGCGGCAACAGGGCAATGCAGGGCAGCTCCAGCACCGCAACCCCGGGCGCCCGCAGTGCCTGCAGGGCGGGACCATGGCAGCAGCCAAACACGAGCACGCGGGCAGCGCCGGAAAGGCCGGCGGCCGCCGCGAGTGTCTGCTCACGCAGCGCTCGAATGGTCAGATCGGGCAGGTCGATACCGGGAATGAGTTCGGTCGTCCGGCGGAACGGGGTGGAGGTCGGACAGGCGCCGGCACAGAGTCCGCAACTCACACACAGTGAGTCTTTGACGACCGCCTCCTGAGTAAAGGCGGCACCGTCACTGCGCGGCTCCATGCTTATCGCCGTGTACGGGCAGTCGGCCGCGCAGCGCCCGCAACCGTTACAATTATCCAGGTCAACCACCGCCGGGACCTCGCGGCGTTTTGGCGGCAACCAGGGCAGCAGCAACAGCAGCAGTGTCGCCCCCCCGAAGACTGCCCACAGCGTCCCGCCCGAGACGCGGTCCAGCAACGGGTAGGCGGCAAGAAAAAACCAGTCGAGATTCACGACGGCCGTCACCTTGCTGAGATCCGCGGGGGCCTGACTGACTGCGGGCTCGGCAAGCGAAAGCACGAGCAGCATGCCCAGCGTGCCCAGGGTGAGGCCTTTCGCGGGATTCACCCTGGCATTCGTCTGACGCTGGATATGGATCCACATCACCAGCAGCATGATGAGCGGCACGGCGATGTGGATAAATACCATCAGCGTGAAAAACCGTCCGCTCAGGGCCTGGGGGTTGAGAAAGTTGCGCGCGATCGGTTCGCCGAATATGCCCAGGGCGTCCAGCCATTCGGTGGAGGCGATGGCGATGTACTGCGCCAGCACGTCCCAGACCATCCAGTAACCGCTGATCCCGCAGGCAAACACCAGCCACAGCAGAGGAACACCGGTCACCCAGGAAAACCAGCGGGCACCCCGCAGGCGGTCCATGACATACTCCCGCATGAGGTGCAGCATCATGACGATAATCAGGGCATCCGAGGCGTAGCGGTGCAGGCTGCGCATGACGCCCGCTGCATACCACTGCACATTGGTGATGTATTCGAGCGACTCGTAGGCCTGATTGATACCTGTATCAAAGAAGACAAACAGGTAGACACCGCTGACAATGGTTATCCAGTAGAAAAACCATCCCAGGGCACCCAGCTGATAGAGGGGATTCCAGGCAGGGCCGAACGCACGATTGAACCAGTTATCAACCGTTTCGAGTCCTGCTCGGGAGAGTTGGCGTAGTCCGGACACGGTTCAGTTCTTACCCACAGGTAAACAATGCGTACTCAGCACAGGCCAGACCCGGGCCTGTTAATAGCGACCCTAGGCGCGGGTAACCGGCGGTTTCGAACCCCGCCACGCGTGGACAATGAAGGCGGCGATCGCGCCCAGGCTCAGGAGCCCGGCGCCAATACCCACAAACAGCGAGTAATCGAAATGATACAGGCCGGTGCTCGGATCGTATACGGTGCAGATCAACCTGACATTGTTCATCAAACGGTCAACGACCGATGTCGCGGCGGCCTTGCCATACAGCAATTCCTTCAGGGGCTCGACCAGGAGCGGGGCCTGGAAGACCTCACCATACACCTGGCGGTAGACCTTTCCGCTGGCGTCGACAATGGTGCTTTGTATGAGATGGTCGAATCCCTTTGGCGAACTGACAAAGAGAAACCCGAGATCACGGGAAAGACGCTCAATCGTATCGGTATCCCCGCTAAGGAAATACCAGTCGGGATCATGAATATTTCTCTGTGCGGCAAAAATCCGCATGCGATCGGGTGTGTCGACGGGCGCGTCAAACCCGACCGTTACCACCGAAAAGCTGTCCTGACCCAGCGCGTCGCGTGCAACCTTGACCACCTTGGCCAGATGGCTGGTGACCATCGGGCAGGTATGGTAACAACTCGTGTAGATAAGACTGATGACGAGGGGACGACCGGCCAACTCGCTCAGTGACAGCGTCTGGCCCTGACGATCCCGAAACCGGTAATCACCCAGCGTGCGCCCGACGGCCGCCTGACTGTAGGCAAAGGCCTGCTCCTGATCCAGCGCGCCAGTGGACGTGCCGCGCGTATCCAGATCCTGCGCAGCAGCACCCGCCGCAGGCAGGGCGAACAGCGCCATGACGCCGAGGAAACGGATCATCTGCATAGGGGAAACCCTAGCCTGCGATCCACGAATCGAGAATGGCTCCCGCAAGCAACAGACTCAACTGCAGCAGTGACGCGTGGAAGTTGCTCATCGCGGCCTTCGGCGTTGGATCGCGCACCAGACGGATGCTGGTCATGACAAAATAAGCGCCACCGGATGCAGCACCGAGCAGGTAGATCCAGCCGAGACCGTAGGCGACCGGCAACAGCGACAGACCCACCAGCAGCAGCGTGTGCGCCAGGATCACGCGTGCTGCGAGCGGACCTGACACCACATTGGGCAACATGGGAACCCCAGCCGCAGCGTAATCATCCCGGTATTTGAAGGCCAGACTCCAGAAGTGCGGCGGTGTCCACAGAAACAGCACCACGGCGAGAATGATCGGTGCCGGCGCAAGCCCGGGATCGACCGCCGCGGCACCGGCGAGCACCGCAAAACTCCCGGCGAGTCCACCAAAGACGATGTTGAGCCAGGTCCGGCGCTTTAACCAGACCGTATAGACGACACCGTAGACGAACGCCCCGAGAAACACATAGAAGGCCGCAACGACATTGGCCGCGAGCGCTGCACCGGCAATGGCAACGGCCAGCAACAGCCCGATGCCGGCCAGCCAGTAGCCGCCGGCCGTAAACCGTCCGGTAACGAAGGGACGATTACGGGTGCGCTGCATGTGTGCATCGAGGTCGCGCTCCACGTACTGGTTGAACGCCCCGGCACTGGCGGACGACATCAGCACCGCCAGCGCCAGAATCACGACCTGCCAGGCACCCGGCCCGCTACCGGGCGTCACGGCCACACCCGCCAGTGCGGTCAGCATGATCGCCATCCCGATACGGAGCTTGAACACGGAATACAGCAGTGCCAGGGTGTTCTTCATCGGGAGATTCCCTACGCCGTTATCTGAGTGGCCAGACCTCGGACAGATACTTCCAGTTGATGAAGTAGTACAGGACGAAGGCGGTGAAGAAAACCATCACCAGCACCACGGTCCCGGGGATGGCCCGATGGGTCGCACTTCCGTACTCGCCAACCGCCGCTGCCGGTGGCTCAGCGGCCGGTTCGGCTACCTCGGACTTCGACGGGATGCGCTTCCCGAACAGAATGGACCCTACGACCACCAGGATGAACATCATGCCACCCAGTGCTGCAAGCACGGCGGAAATACCGTTCAGCCCCATCATCAGGAACGCGGCGCCGGGGTAGTCGGGCTGCATGACGGCATCCGCCCCCGTAATATCCCAGTCACGACGAGGCACGCCGAGCGTGCCGGCCCCCATCATGAACAGTGAGATACCAGCCACGCCGATGGCGAAGACGTAGGGTTGCCATTGAGCGAGCTTCTTCATCACCAGCTCACGCTGGAAGATCAATGGAACCAGCAGATAGGTCGCTGCCATAAACGCCAGTGTTGTACCGGCTACCACAGTGGCATGGAAATGCCCTGGCACGTAGATTGTGTTGTGGATGATCAGGTTGATCTGTTCGGTTCCCATGACCACCCCGGATATACCTCCCAGGAAACCAAACAGGATCAGCGACATGAACATGCCGGAGAATGCCGGATTGTCCCAGGGCGCCTTGCGCAACCACTCGAACAGGCCATTGGTATAGCCCTTCTGACGCTGGGCGGCCTCGATGGTGCCGGGCACGGTCATGCCGTGGATCATGCTGCCCAGTACCGCCAGGTACATCGCGTAGCTGGTGTTGAAGATCTTCCATTCCGAGCTGACGCCCGGTTCGACCAGCAGGTGGTGTGCACTGGCGAGCTGCAGGAACAGGATATACAGCAGAAAGGCACCGCGGCTCACCTTCTCCGACAAGGGTTTGGCGCCCAGCACCGCGGCGGCAATGAGATACCAGATGGACACATGCGCCGAGACGTTGATCTGCTGCGAAGAGTGGCCCATGCCCCACCACACCAGTTTGTACATCAGCGAATCGATATGGGAGACATAGCCTAAAGACCACAGCCAGGTCGGAATCAGAATGATCGCACCCGAGGCGATGGTGAATACGGCGATAATCGCCGCCGTCACCGCCCCGAAGGTCACCAGGGGGATCGACCCTTCATAGGTCTTCTCGGCTTTGGCGATCACCAGGGTACCGAAGAATACGAAACACCCGATCAGCGCACCCACCGCAAACAGGATTAGGCCGAGATAGAAATTTGGCGCGGCCTTCATCGGCACATAGGAGGTGAACATCACACTCGAATCGCCCTGCAGCACCGCGACATTGGTGATGATTGCCCCGACCAGCATCAGCACAAAACCCAGCCACGCCCAGCGGGGCGCGGCGAGCCGTGAACTCAGCAACACGGCGGAGGCGAAATACAGCACGGCCATTTCGAAGAATATGATCCACACCAGCAACACATCGAGACCGTGAGCCGTGAGCACCAGGTAAAACCAGTCGGCGGGCAGCAGATGAACCGCCGGCCAGCGGGTCAGCGCCACCGCCAGGCCAAACAGGCCGCCGACCAGCAGAAAGACCACCGCCACTACGGCATTGGCCTTGATCAGGTTCTCGGCGTTTGCAAAAACACGCAACCCGGTCGTCGGGCAGACACGAAATTTATGGTTTGCCATTTCCCTGCCCCCTATTTCTCAGCGACGTAGAGCTTGCCAATCATCGTGTGATGCCCGATGCCGCAGTACTCATTGCAGACAATGCTGAACTCACCCGCCTCGTTCGGTGTCACCGTCACCACCATGTCGTACTCGGGATGAATCTGCAGATTGATGTTGACGGGCTGTAGCGAGAAACCGTGCTGCCAGTCCATGGACGAGATATGCAGGCGGTAGGTCTGGTCCTTCTGGAATTCGAGAATGGGCCACCACTGCCAGAGCCGCGCAATCAGGTAGACATCACTTCCCGGCGGTGGCCGCACCACGGGCATGCCCGCCTCTTCGCGCACTTTGAATTCATTGACCATGGCCTCGGCCTTCGCGGCAAAGGCCGCGGGCGTGGTGCGGTAGGCCTCATTGGAAAGATTCTGTTCACCCGCCGAATGCCAGTAGATCATCATGAAAAACATCACCAGGCCCCAGAGAAACGCCACAATGATCCAGATGATCTCGGTGCGCGGGATGGGCTCCTTCCACCAGATACGCTCGCTTGGAGGTTGAATCGCCATGCTGCCCCCCTCTTGGTTACTTGTTGGTTACTTGGCTATGGGAATTGAGATGATTTCCATGATCCCCCAGATCAGGTAGAGGACCGTGGGTACGACAACACCGAGGAATAACAACAGAAACGGGTTATCGAGCAGCTGCTGCATAAAGGGGATACGTTCGTCCTCGCCGCTGCTGTCCGAACTGGAAGATGTGCTGCCCTCTGGCTGGTCAGACTTATCCATTTCCTCGCCTCCTTAAGATCGGGACTGGTTTTTCTTGGCCTTACGATGGCGGCCAACTGTGCCAGCCACGCACGACGAGCGCCTTAACCAAGGTCAAGTGTGTCAAGGCTGAGCGGGGAAATGTTCGCAGAGGGGTGGCAGGGAGAAAATAAGTATAAACACGTATCGAGCGGCCACACCGGCTTCAGGGCCTGGCTCTCAACCCTGGGCCGTCCTTCCGGCGGTAATTTTTCCAGCCATTCAGGGACAGAAGGCGGTTTCAGATCCCGGGCTAGTTAGCCGTGAAATGGCGAATCAGCGCAAAAGATGTCACGGCCAGGATCAGCAGGATGGCGAAAAAGATCAGAGTGCGATTTTCGAAACGGCGTCCTGCCGCGCTCTCGATCCGGTCGAGAATCCAATCGGCCGCGAAATACAGCATTACGGCGGCTAACGTGAAATAGATGATTTCCATCACACCCTCGAATTCCTGCGCGTAGCGTGCAGCTTCCAGGCTTGTCGTCGGTCAGGCGGCAGACCAACCCCGGCCAGACCCGGATTCTACCCTGGCATGCGTCGGCTTTCCCGTGTTTCCCCGCACGTCAGAACGAGGCGTTCGGGTCCACCGCCGGTGCGCCGGCCGGAACCTGGGGCTTGCCCAGATCACGGCTGCGGCCGCGCCGCATGGCCTGCTATTCTGGGGCCTGCCGCGCCGCCCCCGGGTGAAAAGCGCATCACCGTGGTCCCGAACCTGGGTTAAGATAGGGATCCCGGTTCCTGGCGATGACCGAACCGGCGCCCCGCTGGTTTGGCGATGAGGTATTCTGCCCACCCGGCGGCAAGGGAGCCTTCGCGCGGGTTAAGTCACCGCGGCCCGAGCCCGGTGCTTCGGCCTCCGTCGGGGACGGATGCCGAATCCGGCAAACCCGGATCCAAGGGACGCCGAAGAACACTGCAACGCTATCTCTATACTGTACTTTATGACCTCGAGCTTGCTGCAGGCAAATGCGCTGCGCGCCCATCATCTCTTTGCGAGCCTCAGCGACGAGCAGCTCGGGCGCATTGTAGATTCGGCACACGTGCAGTCTCTGGCGGAAGGCGAGCACTTGTTCGGCCAGGGCCAGCCGTGCGAGTACTTTTACTTACTCCGCAGCGGCTGCATCAAGCTGTGTCGGTTCTCGCCGGACGGGCACGAAAAAGTCATCGATATCGTCATGCCCGGCCAGACCTTCGCCGAAGCCATCATGTTCATGGAACACCAGACCTACCCGGTCACCTCGGTGAGTGTGGGCGCCAGCGAAATCATAGCCTTTCGCAATGGCACGTTTCGGGAAATTGTGCGGGAATCGGCCGACACGGCTTTCCAGCTGCTGGGCGACATGAGCCGCCGACTCCGCAAGCAGTTGAACGAGATCAATGCCCTGACGCTGCAGAACGCGACCTTGCGTTTCATCAACTATCTGCTTCAGCAGCTTCCGGAAAGTTCACAGGGCACCGCCACCATAGCGCTCGCCGCACCCAAGAACGTCATCGCCTCACGTCTCTCGATACAGCCCGAGTCATTCTCGCGCATCCTGAGGAACCTGCAGAAAGACGGGCTGATCGGCGTGGAAGGGACCTGTGTGAAAATCAGCGACGTCGAGCGACTCCGCGCGCTCACCCGCTAGCGCACACCCTCGCCGAACCGGTGTTAATAGGGTATAAGGCATGACACTCATGACCGCAGACACCCCTTGTTCCAGCACAGCATTTCGGCAAACCCGGCGGGCATGGCTGAGTGTCCTGTTCGTGCTCCTCGCTGCACTGGTGTGCTCGGTCCCCGCGGCGGCTGCCGACGTATCGGCGTATTACCGCCAGATCAAAGCCTATTTCCCGGAAGCCGACAGCATCGGCGTGCCGCAGGGCACACCGACCGCCAGCCCCGTTTATCGAGACAAAACGCTGATCGGCTATGCCTTTCTGACCGACGAGGTGGTGCCTATCCCTGCCTACTCCGGCAAACCGATCAAGACGCTGGTCGCCAGTGACCTGAGCGGCAGGATCCGGGGTGTTGAAATCATCTCGCATGAAGAACCCATTCTGGAGGCCGGCGTATCCGAGCAGCAACTGGCCGATTTTGTCGCCCAATATGCCGGCATCCGCGTGACGGATCGCATCAAGGTCGGGGGCGGTCCGCGTGAAGGCTTTGTCACCGTAGACGCCATCAGTGGCGCCACCATTACCATGATGGTGCTGAATGCCTCTATCACACGCTCACTCGAGGAAATCGCGAAATCGCGGGGCCTGCCGATCGAGGCGAGCCAGGCGGCCCGGGATGCACCCCTCACGCCGGCGCAGCCCATCTGGCGCCTGGTGTGGCAGGAACGCCTCTTCCAGATCGGCGTACTCATCGCGGCACTGTCGCTGCTCGGGCTGATTCTTCTGTTTCAGGACTGGCTGGCGCGTCACCCCACACTCCTGCTCTATGTCCGCGATGGCTATCTCATCTTTACGGTGCTGTTCATTGGCTGGTACACACTGGCGCAGCTTTCGGTCGTCAATGTCTTCGTCTTCGTGCGCGCCATGATGCACGATTTTCAGTGGGATACGTTTCTCATCGACCCCATGTTGTTCATTTTATGGGGATTCGTTGCCGTCACACTGCTGCTTTGGGGGCGTGGTGTCTACTGCGGCTGGCTGTGTCCCTTCGGCGCCCTGCAGGAACTGCTGAACACGCTGGCCCGCAAGTTACGCATCCGCCAGTGGGAACTGCCGGAGGTGGTGCACGAACGCCTGTGGGCACTGAAGTACGTCCTACTGCTCATGCTGTTCGCGCTCTCCCTGCAGTCCATGACCGTCACCGAAAGGTACCTGGAGATCGAACCGTTCAAGACCGCCATCACCCTGCGCTTTCAGCGGGAATGGGGCTACGTTCTCTACGCCGGCGCGCTGCTGCTGATTTCAGTCGTAAACCGGAAGTTTTATTGCAAGTATCTCTGTGCACTGGGCGCCGCTCTGGCCATCCCGGCCCGATTACGGCTCTTTGACTGGCTGCGGCGGCGCAAGGAATGCGGGCGCCCCTGCCAGATCTGCGCCCAGGAGTGTGAGGTGCGCGCGATCAAACCGACCGGCGAGATCATTGCCAACGAGTGCCACTACTGCCTCGACTGCCAGGTAACCTACTGGAATGCATACAGATGCCCGCCTGTAGTCGAACGGCGGAAACGCTACGAACGGATCGAGGGCCGGGCAAAGGCCTCGGCGTCAGCAATGCAGGAGGTCTCCATGGAGTCGCTGACCGCCACGCGTGACGCGAGCGCAGATGGCCCACCGCTGGGTCCCTGAATCACGCGCGGCGTATCCGTCCGAAAAGGCGCCCGCGTGCACCTGTTTATCCGCCGTAAACGTATCCGATTGATCTACATCAAGGTGAATGATGGCGGAACCGGATAAAAAGCCTCTTCACATCAAGATTTCCCAGGGCGGACGAGGAGAGTTAGTCATGAAACAGAGTTACTTTCGAGGCATGGCCCTGCTGAGCGCAGCGGCGGCCCTGTCACTGGCGTGCGGCAGCGCGCTTGCCGAAGCCAAGACCGGTGAACATCCGGGCACCACGCCGGGTGAAATGCGCTACAAAGGGGCCCCGGTTCCGGAACAGGCCGGCAAGCAGGTCACCACCCCGGGCGGCCCCGTGCTCACCGATGAAGAATTCACTATGGCGCAGAAACTGTATTTCGAGCGCTGTGCAGGTTGCCACGGCGTGCTCCGCAAGGGCGCCACCGGCAAGCCCCTCACACCGGATATTACCCAGCCCAAAGGTACCGAGTATCTGAAG
>Ga0209536_100005936_pt1 | contig 18843 bp, 11 predicted proteins | sample DeeMarSeWOR28_12_FD_187461 | JGI IMG/M metagenome (GOLD analysis project Ga0209536, IMG submission 187461) | Marine sediment microbial communities from White Oak River estuary, North Carolina - WOR-2-8_12 (SPAdes) (version 2) | ecosystem: Environmental > Aquatic > Marine > Intertidal zone >... | reverse complement strand
GTAGATTTTCCCCGGGTGCCGTTGACTAAAATTCTTATCGGGATTTTCTGGAGCGATTTCGCAAGCCGGTTATATTCAATTCCCAAATAGACAAAAAAAATGAATAAAAAAGCGAGATAAAACTTAAACATTAAATTAGCTTAATTTGTTTTTGTTTAAGATAAAATAAATAGTCTAATCTAAGAACAAAAATGCGGTTAGTTTAATGTGAATTTAAAGTTTTGAGTTGATAAAAAATGTTCAGCAGTGACTACTTGAGGAGATCCTTAATTGGAAAGAACTTTTCAAGAGATTAAGCGGAAGGCTTTAAGAATCTATTTTTTCTTTAAAGTAAGAAGGATTTTGACCAAAGTAACAGAAAATCACTAAAGGTAACAAACGAAAGGTAATTATATCATGGATTCTAAGGATTTTTGTCGTGATTTTGTTACTTTAAAATAATTGTACTTTACTTAATTTTATATTTTATAATAAGTTAGTGTGATTTATTCTTAGTACGTCCGGATGGACCTGAACCCCCATCCTAAGGCTTCGGGATTACAGCCACCTTATAAAAAAATCCATCTCCATGGTGGATATTTGAAATACTAATATTTTAGACTTTTTTTTTCAATTTCCTCCCAACTTCGAGAACGGTTCTTTTTGTTGAGAATGAAATTGTCTAAATCATTAATTTTGAAATAAATCCGGCGACTATGAAGTTTATAAAACGATATAAGATTCTTTGAAGTATAGGTGTATAATGTATTCTTTGCAATACCTAAATACCTACTTGCTTAATCAAGAGTCAAAAATGGTTTTTTCTTATCTATCAAGATTTGTCTGATTACCTTTGGTTCTTCTAAAACTGGTTTTAAAGGCACATCTTGGAGATATTCCACTGAGCAGTCTCCTTTTTGTAAATATACTGCTAATTCAAACCGGTTTTCCTTAAGCATTGTATCCGGGATAGATACTGCGTTTCTGAATACAATATAATTCCGAAACTTCTAACTCAAACATCCTTCCAAATAAAAAAGGCGGTCTCTTGACCGCCCTTAATGTTACCTCATCAAAACCATCTTTTTAGTTTCTACGTAATGGCTTGTATTTTATTAATTTTTGATACTAGCCATTCCATTAGGAAATCCTGTAGAGTTGTTATCCATCTGATAGATTACATGATCCACAGCATTTGCCGGAATCATTCCTACTAAAGGCTTTAAGGTAAAAGGAATCTCATCATCATCAGGAGAGGGTTCAATGGAAATAACCACGGTCATTCCTGATAAATCAACTGGGAAGGATAATCCCGAAGGTGGATTAACCAGAAAATCTTCACCCGGGAATGGAGGCGCAGCCATTGTACCGCTAAATGGCGCTGTTAAGTCCGCTGTTGCTGGATCAGTAAATTTACCCGTTGTCACCGGAGTTCCATTAATAACAGCCCAGCCTTCATATTCCCACCCAGCGGGCAGAACAGGTAACTGTAATCCTTGAGTTGCTCCATTAACGGTAATGGAAACTGTGCCGTTGGGAAATGTGGTGGCATTATTTCCTAAATCATATGTGGTATGGTCAACTGCATCTGCAGGAATCATGCTGGCAAGTGGTTTCAGGGTGAAAGGAGCTGCTGCATCATCCGGCGATGGTTCAATTGAAATAACCGCTGTCATACCAGCTATATCAGTTGGAAAAGTTAATCCTGCTGGTGCATTCATTAAGAAATCCTCTCCGGGAAACGGTGGTCCTGATTGACTACCGCTATAAGGAGCAGAAAAGTCCGCCATAGCTGGATCAGTAAATTTACCGGTTGTAACAGGAATTCCATTAATCACTGTCCAGCCTTCGTACTCCCATCCTGTAGGAGGGGCAGGAAGTTGCAAGCCGGTTTCAGGCATTCCTGAGGATAAATCCAGAAACCAGATTCCACTGTTTTCATTGGTATTGTTGCCATTGGTTGGCGTTGCTAAAATATATTTTCCAGAAGCACTGTTAAAATCATCCCCAAGTGCTGCAGGATGCCCTACGGAGAGATCAACCGATGAACCGACCACATCACCTGCCAGATAGTGCGTTGCAGCCGGAGCTGGATCCACATCACCATCAGGCTCGATTGTCAACACAATGGCGGTAGTACTACTAAAATCACCACCAATTTGCAATTCTCCGTTGGAAATAATATTTCCATTTAGATCGACCATTTCACCAATTGAGTTCACATTAAACTTACCGGTGGAAACAGGCTGACCGTTTACAATAGCCCAACCCTCATAGTGATAGCCATTAGCAAGTACTTCCAATCCGGACAAATTAAATCCAAAGGTGGTCGAGGGTGGATTTAAAAACCAAACACCGCTTTTCTCGTCGGTATTTGATCCATTGGTTGGAGTTGCTAAAATATACTCGCCAGTTGCAGAAGAAAAATCATTAGCCAAAGCAGAACCATGTCCCACAGTGAGCATTGCTGCACTACCGTTAACATCTCCAGCTAAATAGTGCGTTTCAGCAGGAGCCGGATCTGTATCATTATCAGGCTCAATTGTTATAACAACTGCAACGGTATTGCTTAAATCAACCGTGGTTTGAAATTCTTGATTACCAATTATATTTCCGTTCAAATCCACAATCTCTCCGTTAGAATTTACATTAAATTTTCCGGTGGAAACGGGAGCCCCATTAATAATTGCCCAACCTTCGTAATGATATCCGCCATTTAACGGGAAAAGACCTTGTAGCGATAATTGGATAGTATGTTGTCCTGTTGGACCCATGGTTGTGATATTCTTATCTTTATCACAAGCCACGAATAGCATACTTAAAATTCCAATAAATAAAAAAATCCGATACATAAAATACCTCCTTTTGGTTTGGGTTTTTTGAAAAGTTAATACTGTTTAAATAATACGGAGAGAGTATCACGGAAATATCACGAGTGGATCAAAAGGGGGTAAACTAAGAATCACGAAAGTTTCACTCGAGCCGATCACTTGCCAGGTAGCATCGTTAGGGCTGAGTATTGGGATCGAAAAAGACAGCCGTTTTAATGCATCCTATATAAATTGGACTTAACGTTAAAACAAAACTGATTCTTTTCGGAGGATGGTTTGAAGCAAATTATAAATTTAGAATCTCTAATTCAAACTTATCAAGTTCCTTATGCATTTTATCCAGGACGGTACAGTTTCAAGTATGTCAATATAGCCCCCAACATGAATAAAGCAATTTTTCATTTGCACTAAGTTCCCAATCCAAAGTTTTCTCTAATCCAGACACGCCGGCGTTAAATGTAAAATATCAGGTTTATCTTTAGGTTTGAGGATTTCAGGTTTATTTGGTGATGCGAGATCACGGTAAACCCGCAATAATAAATTCCCAAAGATTCATCTTTACGTTAAACTTTTCGTGTTAATTCACGTCTTTATATAATAATTAAAAAATCGAATGGAGGTTTTTTATGAAGTATACGGCTTTCTTTTTTATCGGCATATTATCAGTTTCCTTATTTTCCCAGAGTTCAAAAAAACCAGAGCAGACGAAAGACTGCAAAATTGACATCGCAATACAATGTTATGAACTTTGTTTGAAGCATACGAATGAGGGGGTTGTGGAATCTGCGATAGCTAATGTACTAATGTTCAAACATCTGCACCCGGATGCAAACTGGGAGAACATAGAGATTCTTTTAGATGAATTAAGTAACACAAGTAATTCTACAAGAATCCAAAAAAGGGCATATCTGGTTTCACAAATCATGAAGAACCCGGCATTAGTCTCAAGAATTGAAGAAGAATTCTATCAGGATGTAGACCAATTTTTTGAAATATTAGCTATTGGAGCCAGTTTACATCAAACAGACGAACACTTACTCAGCGAAAATGTTTCAGAAATCGACCAACCTGTTAATTAAAGGAGGGTTATTCTAACAAATCATAGATCTAAAACCTCTAATTCAAACTCGATGCCTTAAGCATTGTATCCAGGGAGGTACTTCAATCTGGATATAAAGCATAAAAATTTCAAAGTTCAGAATGTATGCAGTAGGTTAGAATTTGTGAAATTCTCTTTATAATCTGCATGTAAAAAAGTTCGGCATGCGTCCACGAAGGGGTACAAAAAAACAATAAGTAGGGCTGATAGGAGAAATTTCTTTATCAGCCTTTTTTATTACACAATTAAATCTTTATCTTTTTTGAAATATTTTATTAATAATTAAGTTTAAAAAATGTTTGCCAAAATTTTCAATAATTCGATTTACTGTTTTAATAATTCCTCTTTACTTTATTCAGGTATTCTGACAAGAATAGTATGAAACCGATTTATATTCTTGGAATATCCGCATTTTACCATGATTCCGCTGCATGTATTTTACGTAATGGAAAAATAATAGCTGCTGCTCAAGAAGAAAGGTTTACCAGAAAAAAACATGATTTCAGATTTCCAGTAAATGCGATAGAATATTGTTTGCAAGAAGCTGGTATTTCTGCGGATCAAATTAACCATGTTGCATTTTACGACAAACCATGGTTGAAGTTTGAACGCTTACTTGAAACTTATCTTTCTTTTGCTCCATCCGGAATCAAGTCATTCTTAATGGCAATACCACTTTGGCTCAAAGAGAAACTTTGGATGGGTGATTTGATCAAAAAAGAAATGGATTATGATGGCAATATCCTCTATCCTGAGCATCACCAATCACATGCAGCCTCGGCATTTTTTCCTTCACCTTTCAAGCAGGCTGCTTTTATTACTATCGATGGGGTCGGAGAATGGGCCACGGCATCATGGGGGATGGGAAATGATAATAAAATTGAAATAAGGTTTGAGCTCCGCTTTCCTCACAGTTTGGGACTTCTCTACAGTGCTTTTACCTATTATACCGGCTTTAAAGTTAATTCCGGTGAGTACAAAGTCATGGGACTTGCTCCGTACGGAGAGCCAAGATATGTTCAATTAATTTTAGATGAACTAATGGATCTTCGCGAGGACGGTTCCTTCCGGCTTAATATGAAATACTTCAATTATTGTCAGGGACTGACCATGACATCAAAGGCTTTCCATAAACTTTTTGGCGGGCCTCCCCGGAAACCGGAAACAAAACTGACTCAAAGCGATATGGATCTGGCTAGTTCGGTACAGAAAGTAACCGAAGAAGTTATGATGAGAATGGCTCGTCACGTGAAGAAGGAAACCGGAGAAAAAGACCTATGTCTTGCCGGTGGTGTAGCTTTGAATTGTGTTGGTAATGGTAAAATTTTGGAAGAAGGTATCTTTGATAGAATTTGGATTCAGCCGGCTGCAGGAGATGCGGGAGGGGCGCTTGGAGCAGCACTATTCGCCTGGCATCAGGTACTGAATAGTCCCCGGGAAGTTGATGAAAAAAGGGATCAACAATATGGATCTTATTTAGGGCCTGCATTTGGTAATGGTCAAATTGAGTCTTGGCTTAAAGAGAAGAAATATCCTTATAAGAGATTCAACCATAATAAAACTCCGGAATTAACCGCTGAATTTCTGGAACAAGGAAAAGTAGTTGGATGGTTTTCGGGACGAATGGAATTTGGTCCCCGGGCTTTAGGTTCGAGAAGCATTATCGGCGATGCCCGAAGCCCCCAAATGCAATCGGTCATGAATTTAAAAATAAAATTTCGTGAATCCTTCCGTCCTTTTGCACCATCCTGTCTATTGGAAGATGTTTCGGAATTTTTTGAACTTGACCGCGAGTCGCCATATATGTTACTCGTTGCTCCCGTTAAAGCCGGCAGAAGAGTTAGAATGACTTCGGAACAAGAAAGGCTGTTCGGAATCGAAAAACTGAATATTCCGCGGAGTGATATCCCCGCTGTAACCCATGTGGATTATTCGGCAAGGATTCAGACAGTTAACGCAAATGATCATCCTCAATATTACAACCTTATAAAGGAATTTAAAAAGCGGACCGGTTATGGAATAATTATTAACACATCATTTAATGTCCGGGGGGAACCCATTGTGTGTACACCTCAGGACGCTTATCTTTGTTTTATGAGGACTGAAATGGATATTCTGGTTTTGGAAAATTGTATCCTTTATAAAGAAGAACAACCGTCACTAATTGAAGAAAAAGATTGGCGAAAAGAATATGAACTTGACTAATGTGGATTTTTGAATGGCAAAAAAGAACAAAAAAGAATTACGCAAATTCGGGATTGTCATGACCATTCCGCTGGGAATTATTGGCGGTATTTTATTTTGGAGGGGACAATCCGCAGCAAATTATTTCCTTATTATAGCAGCCCTTTTCTTAATCAGCGGTTTACTATTACCAAAAACATTGAGTCCTATAGAACGAATATGGATGAAAATTGCGGAAATTATTTCTATGGTTATGACTCGCGTAATACTTATTTTAACTTTCTATTTAGTTATAACTCCAGTAGGGTTATTGTTAAGACTGATGGGTAAAGATTTATTGCAAATGAAATTTGAACCGGATCGAGAAAGCTACTGGGAGAATGTGGAAGAAGGTGGTCCGTGCAGCAGACCGGACAAACCGTATTGAGAAATTAGATAGTGTAAGAGGTTTACAATGAAAGACTCAAAATTGGCACTTATTTGGGATTTCTTAAAGGTTCGAAAAAAATGGTGGCTGACCCCGATAATTCTTTTCTTACTTTTGATAAGCATGCTTATTGTTTTAACTCAGGGCTCGGCTATTGCGCCGTTTATCTATACTTTGTTTTAATGTTTGTAAGCCTTTTAAAGAATCTATACTCTTATTAGATATCCCAATTAAACTGAGGGTACGTCAATGAGAAAACTGGCTTTGGTTTTAATCCTGCTCGCGAGTCATTTTCTTTACTCACAAACCAATCTACAATCCCCCTATTTAAATAATCCTGATAAGGTGTACGGATATATAGATAGCTGTGCCGCATTTTGGTTAAATGCTTATGATCCCATTCAGGGTGGTTTCTACACGAACATTGATCGTTCCGGTAATGTCATCACTTCGTGGGGAACGAATAAAAAGACCCTCTCCCAAACCCGCGATGCTTATGGATTTGTTAGGGCATTCCAGTTGTTGGGGGATACGTTATACCTGAATATGGCGCGGGAAGCGCTCAATTTTATGTACCAGCATGCCTGGGACAACCTGTATGGAGGCTGGTTTTATGACATGGATGAGAGCGGCAATCCCACTGATCCCTTCGGCAACAAAAGTGCTTTTGATCAGCACTATGCCCTTTTAGGCATCTCCGCAATGGTAGAAGCCACCCAGGATTCGGTGGATTGGCAATGGCTTTTAGCCGGGTATAATAATAATGAAATCAATTTATGGGACAGCCGCGCCCAATACTTCGGCTATTATGATTATGGAAATTATAGCTGGAGCAATGTCACCCGGAAGAGCTTCAACGCCACCGTGGATGCCATTACTACCCATCTAATGTCGCTCTATCTATTGACCAATGATCCGGTCTACAAAACCCGCTTACTGGAATTGGCTGATAATACCCTCAATCACATGGTTGCCAGTATGGACAGCCAGGCAATCGGCTTCGTGGAGGAGTATGACAGCGATTGGAATTGGGATAACGGCGAAACGACGACCATCATGGGACATGTGCTGAAATCCGCCTGGTGCCTGGGGAGGATTTATCAGATTGAACCCGACACGCTGTTTACTTGGGGAGCAGCAAAGTTGATCGATGACGTATGGCAGAATGGCTATGACCATGAATATGGAGGTCCCTACAAAGATTACGATCGGGTGACAGGTGAGATGATCATGTGGGGAAATCCTGATACTGCCAAAGCCTGGTGGCAGATGGAGCAGGCAGTCACCTCTGGATTGCAGATGTATTATATCACCGGTGATTCCCTTTATTTGCAGATGGCGGATGAAACGCTCGATTTTTTTATGAGGTATTTTGTGGATCATACCTATGGGGAAGTCTATGAGAACCGCGAAAGAAGCGGACCCTTGACCTGGGGAGACCATAAAGGAAACGGATTCAAAGCGGGCTATCATTCCATTGAGTTGGGTTATTATGTTTATTTATATGGAAAACTATTTGTCAAAAATGAGCCCGCTACGCTTCATTATTATTTTGAGCCTCAAAACCAGAATCGAAATATTTTATTGAATCCGCTGGCAATGCCGGAGAATCGTCTCAAAATCAAAGAAGTGCGTTTGGATGGTGGGTTGTATTCCGATTATGATCCGGTTAATCGAATATTGAATTTACCGGCTGGCACCGGAGGCTATTTTGAGGTTGAATATGAACTGAGCAGTCCGGTTTTTGTTTATGAAGAGGAAGACCAAACACCACAGGTTTTCACACTATTTCAGAATTATCCCAATCCTTTCAATCCGACTACAGTCATCCGTTACCAGTTAAGAGTCGGTGGTGAGGTTGAGTTATCAGTTTACAATTTGTTGGGACAGCAAATCAGGGAATTAGTGAATACCAGCCAACCTGTCGGAAATTATCAGGTGGAATGGGACGGACGGGATGAGGCAGGAAAGGCTGTTGCCAGCGGGGTGTATATTTACCGGCTAAAAACAGGCAATGAGCAGCAATCGAGGCGGATGATCTTGTTGAGATGACATTTAATTCCTAATTCATCTCGATCTTCACTTTATCGATTTGCTCCTGCAGTTGCTTTAAACCAGGATAATCAGGTCTGATTTTCTTTAATTGCTGGATAACCTGTAATGCCTGCTCAAAATCTTGATTCAAAGCATAAGCGCCGGCTAAATTATAGAGAGACTGTGGATCGGTGGGATCCATTTTTATCGCTTTTTCCAAATAGGGGATGCCCCTACTCGCTTCCTTTTTATTCACATAGATGGAGCCGATCATTTTATAAGCGAAACCATTATTCTCCAATTCTAAGATTTTTAGAAGATATGACAGCGCCTCATTGAATTTTTTCCGATATATCAACAGCCTCGCCAAAAATTCATATGGCGATGCATTCATCGGCGTGGCCTGAATTAATGCCAAATATTCTCTTTCTGCTTTCTCAAAGTTATTTATTTTGGTATAGTATTGAGCCGCCTCCACATGCATCTTCTCCCAGGTGATCTCATCCTTCCAAAAACGAAATGCCAGTTGTTCGATGAAATCAGATGATCCCGGCTGAAGTTCATTCTTGGCTGCTGGTTCGCGGTCGGTAAAAGGCCATCCCATCATCAATGCCTTTATCCGCAAATCCGCTACGCGCCTATCCACATCCGTGACGCCAATTTTGTTTTTCCAAATTGAATCGGGAATAGTAGTCGAGACTGGTTCACCAAGATACTCCGACGAAATAATCGCCTCAGCAAATTTCTTGGCGATTAAGCAATAACCCTCAATGTTGGGATGCAGATGTTCAAGGAGCAACTCCTTCCCCGGAAGTCTCATGGGTGATTTCTGTTCAAAGGCTGTTTTGACGGGCACAACTTGAACGTCACCTTGTTTTCCAAAATCCTCAATCATTTCATTCAAGACTTCGCTGGCGCGAAAACGCAATGCATCAAATTCCTTGGCGCGATAATAGAATTGATAGGCATTAGCCGAATCTCCCGATTCCTCATAAATTTTTCCGCGAAGAAAATATTGAGATGCGGGCATGGAGTCAATTTTGATCGTTTGCGTAGCAGACTCCAATGCGTTTTGGTAGCCCCCATGTTCAAAATAATCTTCTGCCTGCTGAAATGTGTCGAGCCATTCCTTTCTGCTCTGTTCCTTTGAGAAATAGTCAACGAAGGGTTTTTGGTGATGCACATTGCTGACAACGGTTCCAATCAGAACCGGTATGTTCCGTTTCCTGCAAAATTGAATCACATCCGAGATGTTCTTCTGAAAATTTCGCTGCGCATCCCAAAACAATTCGCTTTTGTATGGAATGGTATTCTTCTCTACCATCCGCTCCATCAACGTGCCGTGCTGTTTGGGAGATTTCCCGAAGAGTTTTCCAATTCCCTTTTGGAGCAGGACAATGCCATCGCTGATCAGTTCAAATATTTTGAATTGCCGAAGGGAGATAAATAATTTGGTAAGAGTTCGCGAAGTCCCCAATGATTCGGTGGCGCCAACTCCCAGCGCACCATAGAATTCATTGTGCCCGGCATAGATAAGATACAGATCCGGTTTGTATCTCTTCAATTCCAGTCCTAAATCCCTTACCGCATAACTCGACACGGCCGGCATCGCCAGATTCACCACTTCAATGGTTTTATCCGGATAATATTCTTTTAAGATGATTTTTAGAATCGAAGAGAAACTGCCATTGTAAAGATATGGGTATCCTGCGGCGCTGGAGCCGCCCAATACAAAAATGCGAAAGGCATTGGGCGGTTTCTTTCTTAAAAACACATCCTTGGAAACCTGAGGCTTGACATTGGTAGTGGGAAAATAGCGCATCCCTACATTGGGATTAATTTGGTAGTAATTGGGATTCGATGGAAAAGTCTCGAAAAGGCGCAAATCGGGTCCGTAGCCAAAAAGACGCAGCAGCAGTTCCGCAAGCACCAGTAACAAGATAGAGCATAATAAGATGAGATAATTGTAAAGCCTGTTTTTAGAAGGCGAGATGTGAGTCGATTTCTTCATTGATTTAATTTCGAAATTTTTTTTTCAATTATCCGGGCTTAATTTATGCGGAAGCATATTTTAAAACAAGGTGGCGTGGCAATATTTTATGAATTCAAGAGGACCGGAAATGAGATTTAGGACGGCAGTGTTGATTCTGATTTTTACAATTATTTGTCTTGCCCTCATTTGTCATCAAAAGGTAAAACCAATTCCTAACAACACCGTCTATGAAATTTTTGTGCGTTCCTTCTACGATAGCGATGGCGACAGCGACGCCAAAGGCGTCGGCGATTTGAATGGCCTGCGGGAAAAACTGGATTACTTGAATGACGGCAATCCCGAAACCGATGATGATCTGGAAGTGGGCATTCTATGGCTCATGCCCATATTTCCCAGTGTGTCTTATCATGGGTATAATGTAAGCAACTACAGGGATATCAATCCCGATTACGGCACACTAAGCGACTTTGACCATTTAATCGGCGCTGCGCATCGAAGGGGAATTCGCATCATTCTCGACATTACTTTTAACCACACCTCTAATCAGCACCCCTGGTTTAAGGATGCTGTTGAGCACCCGTTAACTTCTCCCTATAAAGATTACTACTTTTTGAGAGTGGGTGATAAGCCCCAGGGACACGACTGGCACTGGGTGGAGAATAGCTCAGGTCAAAAGGTTTACTATTTTGGAGATTTCAGCCACACCATGCCTGATCTGAATATGGCAAATCCCAAAGTCAGGGAGGAAGTGAAGCAAATCGCCAAATTTTGGCTGGATCGCAGTGCCGATGGATTCCGGCTGGACGCTGCCAAACATATTTTTGCCTGGACCGATCAGTTAACGCCAGAGGAAATCCAACAAAATATCGACTGGTGGAAAGAGTTTTCCAGCTTTGTCTATTCGATTGATTCATCGGCTATCCTGGTTGGAGAGGTTTTGGATGCGCCGGAGATCGTGCAGCAATTTGCCGCCGGATTGGATTCCGAATTGGATTTCCACTTCAAATATCATCTCAGGGAGTTTGTCAAAAAGCCCTATCCCGGTTTTCTGGAATTGTGGAAAAGTTATTTTGAAAAAGCCCGTGAGAATAATGCGAGATTTGAATTGTTCCCGTTTTTATCGAGTCACGACACCAATCCCCGCTTCGCATCATTTGTAAAGGAAAATGTGAAGCAGGAAGATGATTCGGTTTACCGGGTGGCGATGTATTTGTTGCTGACGATGGGGAAATATCCCGTCTTGTATTATGGCGATGAAATTAAACAGGAAGGGTGGAAATGGAATGGGAACGATCCACCGGAAGGGGATGGTTCTCATATCTATGACGAAACGCTGCGGGAGCCTTTTCAATGGTATGCCAATCAAATAGGAGTTGGACAAACCAATTGGTTTCAACCCCGGTTTGATAAACCCAACGATGGCATTTCAGTGGAAGAACAATCCCCTGCTGACAGCAGCATGTTGAGTTTAATTCGGGCATTGACCAATTTTCGGGCGGAGCATCCCGGATTTGCTGATGGAGAAATTAGCAATATTTTGGAGGATACCGCGGAACAGATAATATTTGAAAAGCAAAGCGGTAATAATACCTACCTTATCTTGGTAAATAACACACCACAAACTGTAGAATATGAACCAGCCGGATATCAAAACGCGCGGCTGTTGTTTTGGTCGGATGGATTGAATAAACTGTGGAAAGACTTTTCCGATCAAGATGAGAGGATTGATGGAAGCGTTTCGGTTCCTTCGTTTGGTTTGGTTATTTTGGGTAAATGACAAGACTGGTTGTCGCAGGCGAGGTCACGTGACCTCGCCTGCTTAGAGCAATTATTAGATTCTTAATTTATGGGACCTAAAACAAATTTATTTCGCAGTGCTTTCTTTGGACAGATACCCCTTAATCTCATTCCTTAACTTCCTCGCCGGCTCAAAAGCAGGATTCAACTGGAGGGACTGGTTGATATTTCGGTTGGCTATTTTCCAATTTTTCAGGTTAGCATAACTCAACCCCAAAAAGTAGTGAATAGCAGCTTTTTGTTCACCGGAAAAAGACTGCATCGTGGAATCGAGTTGCAGTGATTTGTTCAAATATTTTAGAGCGACATGAAATTTGGCATCAAATACGAGGTTCTGCCCGAACTTGGCAAACAGAGCGGGATTCAAAGAATCTGCCTGAACGGCTTTGTTGTACCAATAATTTGCCTCACCATATTCTTCTTGTGCTGCATATAGATCTCCGATTTTCATCGCCGGGAAATAATTTTCCTGGAAAGGCAGGTAAACGGCCAGGTATTCCCGATACGCTTTTCGAAATTGTTTTTGCTGCTCGTAATATTGCGCTAATTGATAATGAGCTTCGTCCCAATACATTTCTTTTTGGATGTGCGCTAATGCAATCTTGGCGGTGATTTGCGATCCGACGGGTTGATAGAGATTCAAATCGGTAGGCTGTTCAGGAAATGGCCATTTGCGGGTTAAGAAGAAATTGCGCAGATTTCCAAATTCGAGATCAAGCTTAGTAACACCGGAACTGTCCTTCCGGAAATTTTTCACTGTGTAATCAATCTTTTTGGGCGGCAACAATTTTTCTTCCCCGGTTATTTTCTTGGGAGGATTGATCACTTGCAGGGTGCGCATCACTTCCATAAATGATTGCGCTATCAGTCGGTACCCGTCAAAATTCGGATGCAGATGCTCCAGGAATAATTCCTTTCCGGGAATACCATCGGGACTTGCCGCTCGAAAAATTTCTTCCATGTCAAGAACCGGAATACCCTCATTTTTCCCGACTTTTTTGATAATCTCATTAAATACCCCCGGCGCTCGAAAACGAAGCCGATCGAGGTCTCTGGCTTTTTCAAATTCTTTAAGCGCTTCTAATGTATCTCCCACCACCAACAGCGACTTCGCTCGATAAAAATGAAGCCTGGCAGGCAGGGAATCCAATAGCGCCGCTTTATTGAATTGCTGTAGAGCTTCATCTTGTTCTCCGGCTTCCTGATAACTGCGCGCCTGCAGGAAAAGCGCTTCCCATTTACGGCGAGTCGACTCATCAGTATTTTTGGCGAATCCCGACACAAAGGGTTCATGATCTTTCAGATTTGAGACCAGCGTGCTTAAAATTACCTGAACATTTTTCTGGCGAGTTCTTCTCACAATCGCGGTCAAGTTTTTCTGAAAGTTTTCACAGGCAGCCCGGAATTTATCTGAGTGGATATTGATGGATTGATCGGAGATCATTTTTGCCATTAATGTGCCGGAAGGCGTTTTCCCCTGCCCGGAAAAAAGATTGTCGATCCATCCGATGAGATCACCGAGTAATTGAACGAAACGCAGTCGTTTTAATTTCAGATACAGCAGGATAAGCGTCCCGTTGGTTCCCAAATATTGTGATGACCCTACCCCAAAGGCGCCGTAAAACTCATTGTGACCCATGTAGATGATTATCAAGTCGGGTTCATGCTCCAGTACTTCCGGCAGCAGGTCCAACACCGAATAGCTGTTCACTGCCGATATGCCCAGATTGACGACCTCCGGTCGCAAATCCATTAATTCCCAACTCAGACGGGATTTCAATTGGAAGGGGAAGGGGACATTAATTTCGTATGGGAATCCTGCTGTGGTGGAGCCGCCCAAACAAAAAATTCGATAAACATTTTTTGGCTTTTCAATGGCAAATGTTTCATCTGCTGCTTCCGGGATCAATTCATCTTTCAAAGAAAAATATCTGCGGGCAACCTCGCTGTTTACCACATATTTTTCTTTGCCGAAGCGAACTTCTTTTTTCACTAGAGGTGGATAATTGCTGTATCCAATCAGGCGAAGAAATAATTCCAAAAGAAGAAAAAATAGAAAAGGGATGGCTAACATAAACACGGTGAGCCAGAAGCGATTTTTGGGAGTGATTCTCTTGCCCTGATTTTCCATTTTGTTTTCATTTGACAAAATCAACATGCAAATTTAATTTTATCAGAAGCGTTTTCAAAACGAGGATCGTTTTTAGGTTTTAGCCGGCATTAATGGTGGGTTGCATTTGCAGGCGAGGTCGTACCTGCGTCCCGAAAAGTCGGGGCTACGGCACGCAAGCGTAACCTCGCTTGCTTCGAGCTCAGGGCATCTTTTAAGGTATCTCCCGGAGGTTCGAAAACCTCCGGAAGGATTTGGAAGGCGCTTCGGCCTTTCAGCGCAGCAGCATCATTTTGTTCACCGCAGTAAATGAGCCAGCCTGAATGCGGTATAAATGAACCCCGGATGCGACCTGATTACCATAATCATCCTGACCATTCCAAACTACCTGGTGACTTCCCGCCTCCATGCTGTTGTTTACCAGAGTATGGATTTTGCGCCCGGTGATATCAAATATATTCAGTACCACCGGCACTGGCTCCGGCAGGTCAAATTTAATAATCGTTTGCGGGTTGAACGGGTTGGGGTAGTTTTGTGCCAGGCGAAATACTGTAGGCAGTTCAGCAGGATTCTCGTTCTCGACCTGGTTTAGCGCTATGACTTGCTTTGAAGCCGGCGTTTCGTAGAACTCGAAAATATCCATGCGTTCTGCCTTTTTCGACACATTCGGAATCAAATGATAGATGCCGCGCATCTGCAGTACTGCCTGCCTGCCGACGTATGGCTGCAAATCCACGATTAGTGAATCGGCAAAATGATAATTGGATTTGTGCAGGGTGTCAAATTGAGCCTGTTTCAATGTCAGCAAGGGAGTGCCGCTGTTGGCATCCACCAAGCGCAGTCCAAACAAGGGGAGATTCAATTTAACTTTAGGTCTTCGCAGATCGTTCACGTCGACGCGGTAGTCTATAATCAAGCTTTGCACCTCCGGGGTAATGAAAAAGGCTTCGGTTTGCAGGAAGGGTTTGGGATTCAAACTGTCATTCTTATGGGTGAATGAAAGAGTGCTGATTCCGTTGACGCCATCTAAGCGGATGTCTCCAACTTTCAAACGGAGAGAACCTTCGAGCTGAGGATTGGGAATATGGGAAAGTCGGAATGTCTCCTTGCGAAACCGTTTGGTGATGTAATCGGTTTCGATTCTGCCGGCTCTTTCTTCGGGGTTCAGCAGGTCATTCCTAATGATATAGGGAAGTCCGCTGCTATTGTCCGTCCATACCGTCATTAACTGTTCATTCACTTCACTGATAGAGGGATAGGATCCGTTTCCCAAAGAGCCGGGGTATGCCCACGTTTCCCCATCGTAAAAAGCGGAGCGTATTCCATTATTCAATTTAAAGACAGCATCCAAACCTCCGTAAAATTCAGAATATGCGCCGACCGAAGGATAGGAAATATCATTGTACGACCAATATACCTCGTTTATTTCACCCCACTCACCGGTCCAATCTGCGGGTCTTTGACGATGAAGAAGAACGTGAGCCACCAAACCCGGGTCAAATCCTGACCAGACAACATTTAACTTTACTTGACCATTAATATCATGAGTGATGCATGGATGCTGATTAATATAGATGTCACTTTGTTGGGAAGTTACTTCTTCAATATCTCCAAATAGACCCGTTGAAATATTATATTGTCTCTATAAGATGCCATCTCCCCAGCCCTTAATTTTATCCTGCCATACTATATGCAAAAAATTGTTGGTTCGAGTCATTGAAGGATCCTTGGCTTTAAACTCCGGACCAGAAATAGCTCCTAAATACTCTAATTCACCACCGGTGAATTTGTACAATTGCACCGCACTGCTTTTTTCGAGGCCTATTCTTGCCAATATAAATATAGTATTAAGACCTCGAATTGCGACCGGAGTAGAAGAGACGGGAGAAAGGAAGGGTTCAAAATCAGATGCACTGTACTCCGATTCCCAACTTTCTGATGATCTTGTACGCCAGTTAAAATAATGTAAGTCTTCATAATTATTGGCATCCCAAACGATAGTGATTTTGGATCCATAAAAAGATATTGAAGGATGTTGATTATAACCAAATCTGCCGCTTACTTTTTCTTCGGGCGCCCATGTTGCACCATAATCAGAAGAGTACGTATAATAAATCTGACCATTGTCTTCGTAGACCATATTCCACCAGTTGGAAGTATTACCCTGAACGACGCGCTTGCCGTTATTAAGGGCAGTGGCTGCAGTTGTATTGCTGGCGAGATGACCTTTCAGGTGAGCGGTAACCACGGCGTTAGGCTGGCGGAAAATGACCGCGGTAGTTCCCGCAGCGGCATACTGAAACAGGGCGCTGTTAGCTGGCGAGGCGCTCCAGTGCTCCAGAAAGTAAGTGATGCCGTTGACGGATTGGTCTGGGGCGGCGACAGAGTAATACGGTGGATCATAAAATGGCCAACCTTGATCCAAAAACGCGCCTCCGGTTTGCGCCGCTCTGCTGCCAGTGGGATTGTGCGGCGTGGTAAAGGGAATAAAATCATCCGGCTGACTACTATCCGTTTCCATAAACCAGGGATCATGAAAATAAATAAGTTCTTCAGCGCTACTATTAGCGGATATAAGATACATATTAATTTCGGCGGGCTCTAGTTCCAAGAACCGGGCATTCTGATCAACCCCTGCTTGAACCAAAATGTCTTCCGTTAATTTATAATCCGATGATACTTCATTCCAGTCATGATGTTTATTAATTTGTTGATTTTCAAATCTTTCATTAAGCGTTTTAGCATTGGCATTCTGACCGTCGATCAATCCAACATAATTCCCGGAAGATACTTCCTGAATTTCTTGATTCTGTTCTGCGTGAAGGAAACCACCGGCATTATCATTGTCAATAGTGTTTGTCAGTTTTATCCAGGTTCGCAAGTGATCGTCCCGCCGATTTACTAATGAATATCTCATAGAGCGTGCCTGAATATTTGTAAATCGATCACGGCAATTGTTCTGCGGAGAAGAGCCGGACATAAAATTATGAGCAATCTTCCACTCGTCAGATCCCGGTGTGCTATTGCATTGATAAACGATCTGCCCTTCAGCGACTGGCGTATCCGGTATTAAATCACCCGTTTCATAAGGATTTGAAGTGGGTGTGTCGTCACCCAGACAATTGTCATAAATATGAAATAAATCAAAGTAATGCCCCATTTCATGAGTTAGCGTGCTTGTAAAATGGTTGGGGTTTGAAGCGTTAATGATAATATATTGACCGTTAAGTTCAATCGTGCTAAATTCATTAACATAGGACATTACATCAGGAGAAAAGGTTGAACGTCCATGACCTGCTGTCGGATGCGGAATGTAGTATATATTTACTGCATGCGGCACATTATGGAGCTCACTAATTTGCTCCTCCAGTTCATAGGTTGTGGTAACATAATTGCTATTGGCAATCGTCTCCTGTTTGATGATTTCAAAATTAATCTTTACCTGGTTTTGAAACTTAGTTAGTAACAAATCAAGATCATCTGACAGAACAGACGGCGGGATGCCCTGATTACCAAAATCATCGGTAATGATGTGAATAGCGATTCCAACATCATAAACTGTAGCCCCCGGATTCGAAGGATCATAGGGCGTCAAGATGCTTTCATTTAAAAAGCCGACCACATTTTCATAATAAATATTGTGTTCTGTCTGGGAACCAGTATCCAACTCACAACTGGGATCGGCAATTGAATGATTTATTGCTACTTGGATTAGAAAAAATACTAATATAATGCTTCTCATATCTACCTCCTTAATGGTTCATAATTGGTAAATCATAATTAACGCTCACCGCGAATAATGGTGGCGCGGTTGGACTGAATATCCAACCCGGCCAGAACTACCAGATTTTTGGTTATGGCAATGCCCCGGCTGCGGATTCGGCCGGCAAATCTGTTATAGATATGCCAACTGGCACCATTGTAATGCGCCATAAAGCTAAAATCACCGGCGGTGAACAAATCATTGCTGCTCTGTCCTCGCAGTGCACGGGGAAAACCAGGCAGAAAGTTGTTCTCAGTCCAGATTCGCTGAGCCTCACCATGAGTGTTCGATGACGCTACATACATGCCGGCAGGGGTGATAATATGGAGTTTTGAGGGCTCATTGGTCCAAAGACCGGTTAAGACTCCGGAAATGGAATCAGGGCGAATATTGAACCAATTATCAATATCTTCATAAACTAGTTCGACAATGAGTCCTGTAATTTTTAGCAATACAGTACCCTCGAAGTCAGTGTATCCGCAGGCCCACACCACGCTGCCATCCGGGCTTCCCCAAACGTCCAGCAAATCCACCGTGGTGCCGCTCTGCAGTTCCTGCCAGCTGCTGCCGTCGGAGTGAGCGATGAGGCCTTCAGTGCCCGCAACATATAAATCATTAGCAGATTT
>Ga0209536_100005935_pt1 | contig 18846 bp, 13 predicted proteins | sample DeeMarSeWOR28_12_FD_187461 | JGI IMG/M metagenome (GOLD analysis project Ga0209536, IMG submission 187461) | Marine sediment microbial communities from White Oak River estuary, North Carolina - WOR-2-8_12 (SPAdes) (version 2) | ecosystem: Environmental > Aquatic > Marine > Intertidal zone >... | reverse complement strand
CCAGCCTAAACACCTCCCCGGTGGTGAGCCCGGGACGTTATACGAATCGGAAAAGTATGAATTCTGGCAGTACAGCGAGAGAGCGCAGCGATATTACTGGACGAAATGGGGGGGCGTAGATCTAAAAGGCAATCGCGTTCGTTTGCCACAGTACAACTGGGCAGATGATACGTTTTTAGAGGAGATAGGACAGATTGTCCGATTTTGGATGGATACAGGCCTGGACGGGATGCTTATTGATGCAGTGAACTGGTATATCGATTGCACCTGGGAGAAGGGAAGAACATACATGACAGACGTGATCTCCAGTTACGGGGATACTTACAGACAGCCTGAAGGAGCCGGCGCATTTTTAGAAGATCCTGTGGCCTGGATTACAGAGGGCGGGTGGAACTCTGTACAGGATTATGCCCTCGGAACCCCGTGGCGGAAAGGAACGAATGTGATCGTCAACGCAATTGAAAGTGGTGATCCACGTCCCATTGAGGAAGCACTGCGCAGTTATCATGACAGGGTTGTGGCCGTGAACGGGGTGCTCTGGTTCCGCCCCCCAAAATTCGAGGAGCAAGACAAACAACGCTTGTCAGTGGCAACTGTGGCATGCATCGGCGACATCATGTCGCAATTTCAGAGAGACTACTTTCATGGTGATCAGGAAATTTTATGGCTGGCAGATACCAAGAGAAAACATCCGGCGCTGCATAACCTGAGCACACGGCGAAAACTGCCTACCAACGCGGATGATAAGTTTTATGCTTTTTTACGCACGGCTTCCGATCGTTCGGAGCGTATAATGGTCGTGCTGAACTTTCAATCTCAAAAACAGAGCGTAAAGGTAGACTTGAGCGGCGTCGCCACCGCGGGGCTTGTCGATTTGAAAGACGGGATATTAATGGCTCGCCAAAATCCTCTTGACCTGGAATTGCCTGCTTATGGATACCGTTTAATTAAGGTATTACCGGCGGGGCTTTCTAAATGACGGCAAATCCGTTAGACAATTTCTCGCAGCGGCGAGGCGATTAATAGTATACGGCAAAGAGCAAAGCGCATAGTGTTTTTTGTCATAATTCTCTCTATGCTCTATGCCCTATGCGTTATGTTATTTGTGACTTTGTGGTTAGTTTTTGTTGCGTCGTAACGACCTGGTCGCCCTTCGAAGATCCCTTTTTATTGAGACAGGCGAGATGGTTTTATTTGACACAAACTGAATAATTAGTAGGAGAAGCATAATGAAAAAAAGCATTGTGATGACCGTTTTGCTCGGAGTATTGCTAGCCGCTGGAATGTTACTCGCCCAGGCGCCTGGCAGCACCGTTCAGGAAGTTGATAAAAACCTGCGACATCTCATCCCGGACAATTGGTGGCAGCAGGCATCAGCCATGGCACATATTTTTGTTAAGCCCTGGAAAGACTACCCGGGATTTCCGTTTGATTCAGCAGGGGCTGATATCGCCCTCGAAAAGCTCAAAAAGCAGGGCTTTTCAGCGGTTGAATTCATCCAACCACCAAAAACCGCCGGATATGTCTATCCCTCTCTGGCAACCTATGACAATTACAAGATTCCTGAGGAGCTGGGCACGATTGAAGATTTTCGCCGTATTGTGCGCATCGCCCACAGAAAAGGTATGGCCGTCAGCGTCTTTTTCAACCTTGGATATTGCAGTTTGCAGGCGCCTTTCTTTTTAAAAGCCTGCGATGATGTAAAAAAAGGTGTTGATTCAAAAGAGGTACGCTGGTTTCTGTGGAGCGATAGTGTGAATGCCTCACCGCCTGATGGCGACATGATTTTTATGATCACCTCACCGATGACCGTCTGGAGTTATGGCCACACTCCTGAAGAAGCGAAACCCCGACCAAGATGGACGGGATTAAAAATGGCAAAACCGGGCATCTGGGAGCACAGCGAGCGGGCGGGCAAGTATTATTGGAGCAAATGGGGTGGCGGGGATGGCTATACCAATTCCAATGATGAAACCGGCAAACACGTGCAGATGCCACATTACAATTGGAACAACGTGGAATGGCAAGAAGAGGCTGAAAAAATATTGACATACTGGATGGATACGGGCATAGATGGTATCAGTCAGGATGCTCCTAACTGGTATATCGGGTGTGGATGGGATATGACCCGAAGAAGAATCACTGACGTGATAGCACGTTATGGCAATGCCTACATGCAGGCAGAGGGTGGCGGCGTATTTTATGAGGATCCAAGCGTATGGATTACGGAAGGAGGTTACAATTCCGTTCGCGATTATGCCCTTTATCTGAGCGACTGGGCCGGCAAAAAAGGAGGAATAACCTTGGCAATGGAAACCGGAGATCCACGTTATATCGAAACAGCACTACGAAATTATCATGATCGCGTTGTGGAGGCCGGTGGTGTGCTCTATTCTTCGGCACCACGTTTTGAAGAGCAGCAACAGCAGCAGCTGGCCTGGGCAACAGTAGCCTTGAGCGGTGATCTGGTGGCCCGCAGGGGGTATGATTTTGAGATCGATGCTGACTTGCAGTGGCTGTTGCATCAAAAACGAGATCACCCCGCGCTCTGGCAGTTGAGCAGAAGAAGAAAAATACCGACAGCCCGTGATGACCGACATTATGCTTTTCTACGCACAGCAGCGGATAGATCGGAACGCATTCTGGTTGTGCTGAACTATCAACCGACACAAGAGACCGTAGAGGTCGATTTAAGTGGTGTGGCCACAGCGGGATTGGTGGATATGAAAAGTGGAAAAGAATATCCTCGTAAAATTCCGTTGACCATCGACGTTCCCGCTTACCATTATCGACTCTTTATTGTAAAACCGGCAGTGAAACTGCCGTGATACAGGTAAATTTCATGATGAGAAGAAGATGTTGCTGTTGCGCTGATGCGAGATACGGGATACGCGATACCTGATAACAGATGCCAGATGCCGGATGTGAGATATGTGATATGAGATGAGAGTAATCCCTAAGAACCAGAAGAACCGGCAATAAAGTGGAAAACGAGATTTTTATTGATGATTTCATTGTATTCCAACACCCTCTTCGGAGAATATCCACAGGGGATTTTTTATTGTTATGTTGAATAAAACTTTTTAAAAATCAGATTATTATCAGTCTTTATTAAATCGTTGTTATTTCTGTTGTCAGTGAATATGGTAAACTACCATAAAAGGCAAGAGTGAGTAACCGAGGTATGATTTAGATGAATATAAATCTTCTGAAAAGAGAATCAGTGGGAGAAGAAAATCGTATTTTTCTTCCTGAGGCAGCCCATCGTGGTCTGAAAAGTGTCGAGGAAGTACTGTCTGAGAGAAGATCGGTCAGAGAGTATGCTACTGAGGCGGTTTCCCTGGCTGAACTGGCGCAACTGTTGTGGTCGGCGCAGGGAATTACCGGAGAAGATGGCCTCAAAACAACACCCTCCGCCGGTGCATTATATCCACTTGAGATCTATGCCGTCATAGCCAAGGTGGAAAAGATTGCCGAAGGTATCTACAAATACCATCCTGCCACTCACTCTCTGCAGAGGATTGGCCAAGGGGATGTAAGGAAACGACTCGCTGAGGCAGCTTTGGATCAGGATTGGGTAAAAGAGGCACCGCTGGTGCTGGTGATTGCAGCCGTTTATGAACGTATCACCGGGACATACGGTTCCCGTGGTATGAGGTATGTCCACATGGAAGTAGGACATGCCGCCCAGAATCTCTACCTGCAAGCGGGAGCACTTGGTTTAGGAACAGTCATTATAGGGGCTTTTAACGATGCAATGATCCAGCAGATCCTGAATTTGTCGGAGTTTGAACAGCCCCTTTGTTTGTTACCCGTAGGCCGAAAATAGATAAGACATTCCTTATGATCAAAATGCCCGGTAAGACATACACAGGTCCTCTACCACCACTGACAGATGAAGAGGTGAGTGTCAGGGATGCCATAAGAAAGGACGTGGAACATCTGGCCACCGATATCGGGGAGCGGAATCTTCACCTGTACACAAATCTCTGTGCTGCCGCAGACTATATCCAAAATTCATTTGAGCAGGTTGGTTATAAAGCAAAAAGGCAGGATTATGATGTTTCCGGTAAAACCTGTTCAAATATCGAGGTAGAGATTGCCGGAAAATACAAGGCCGATGAAATCGTCATCATCGGTGCCCATTATGACACGGTGTATGGCAGTCCAGGTGCCAATGATAACGGCTCGGGGGTGGCGGCCATGCTTGCTCTGGCCAGGGACTTTCATGGCAAGAAAATCTCCCGCACCCTGAGATTCGTCGCTTTTGTCAATGAAGAGCCTCCCAATTTCATGTCGGGAACGATGGGCAGTCTGGTCTATGCCAAAAGATGCCACAAAAATCGGGAAAAGATCTTTACGATGTTCAGCCTGGAGACGATCGGGTACTACTCTGACCAACCGGGCAGTCAGCGGTATCCGTTTCCGGTTGGATTTTTTTATCCCTCAACCGGCAATTTTATCACCTTTGTCAGCAACCTTTCTTCCCGCTGGCTGGTTGAGAATGTTGTAGAATCGTTCCGCCGGCAGGTGCATTTCCCTTCGCAGGGCGGCGCCTGGCCTGGAATCGTTCCCGGTATTGCCTGGTCGGATCAGTGGGCGTTCTGGAGGATGGGCTATCCGGCACTGATGGTGACCGATACGGCGCCCTTTCGTTATCCCTACTATCATACTTCACAGGATACCCCGGATAAAATTGACTACGATAAACTATGCCGGGTGGTGGTTGGTTTGCAGCGGGTCATATTTGAGCTGGTAGGGATTAGTGAATAGACCTCTGTTCACCTTTTATTAACCGCAAAGAACGCAAAGAAATTTTATATTTTTTCTCGCAGCAGCGCAACGAAGCGCGGCGGGCCCCCGACATACATGTCTCCTTCCTGTCGACATGTCGGGATGAAATCATCCAGGATTTCAGCAGCGAAAAAATAATTATGTGTTGGATTTTAGACTAGGATAGTTTTTCGGCTAAAAGAAACAAATTAACCAAACCAATAATCTAAAACCCTAATTTTTTTTTTGCGTTCTTGGCGGTTTGAAAATCTATACGTTCAACCGATAGGCTGAAGGCTGGCGAAGATCAGCTGCTCATACTCATACACCGTCATGCTCACCGTAACCTGCACGGGCAAGGCACTCCCGTCCTTTCGCCTTAACTCAGAAGGAAATGAAGTTTTTCTCTTTTAAATCTGCAACGACGCTATCCTATAAATTAAAAAAGCCGTAGTTGTTAACCACGGCTTGTACCGATTTATAATTTTTTAATATGTTAAGATCAAATCTGACTAACGCGATTTAAGAACATCTCTGATTTCCGTCAACAGAACTTCTTCATTTGAAGGTTTTGGCGGTTCAGGAGGTGCAGCTTCCTCTTTCCTTTTAAGTGCATTCATTCCTTTAATAACCATAAAAATAGCAAAGGCAACGATAATAAATTCGATCACCGTGTTTATAAAAACACCATATTTGATCACAACAGCCGGTGTATCACCAACCGCATTTTTGATTGTGATCATTAAGTCGCTGAAGTCAATACCACCCACTAAAATACCGATCGGGGGCATGATCACATCTTTGACCAATGATGCCACTATCTTTCCAAATGCAGCACCGATGATAATGCCCACTGCCATGTCAACTACATTTCCGCGCATGGCAAAATCTTTGAATTCTTTGATCATTGACATAGGTAAATTCTCCTCTTTTGTTAGATGGTTTAATTGATTAAATAAAACATTATATCATTGACTTTGATACCGCGAGGACAATTTTAGTGCCAAAGTATATTTGGAACAAGTATAATTTCTATATGTCGCTGTTTTTTAAACGATTGTGTCCTGAGAAGCAGAGACTTAGTAAATTCAGTTACATCTAATTGAAGATTTCATTACGTTATTCGTGCTCTTCGTGTTAAAAAAATAATTAATTCGCTGCGCCGCTGAAATTCTGGATAATTTTATCCCGACAAGTTAACGGGATGGTAACGTATATGTCGGGAAGCGAGAAAAGTTTATACATAATCTCAAAAAAGGAGTATTAAGATGGATCAACTTTTTCCTTATGCCAATATCGTTACCGGTATCCTGGTACTCATCATCGGATTTTTGGTACATTGGGTTGCTCAACTGATCTCCCTGGTCAATTGGGAATTTGCCACAAAGATCGGACTTCAGGAAAAGGGGATGCCCAAGGAATTTAAAGTCTATGAACATGCCATTGCCGCAGCCGATGTGGCCATCGGTTGGATATATGGCATCGCCGGTGTCGGATTGATTCTGGATGCGCCGTGGGGTTATAAACTTGCCTGGTTTCCGGGGATCATTCTTCTTTACCATGGCATCAGTGTTTTGGTCTGGATGGGGAACCAAAGAAAGATCGGGTATGAGATTGTTACCAATCGATTTAGATTTACCTGGAGTTCATTAAACATCATAACAGGTCTTCTGGCGATACTGATAGCCTGGTATGCCGGGTAATTTCTTACATTTCTACCTTCTCTGGTAATATCTTCCACCCTTTTTCAGATTGGATCATGTAAAAATGAGACATACCGAGTTGTTCTGGTGAATCCGGCCCCTGATCAATTGAGATAGATACTTCTATCATATAAATACTCTCTCTGGCGGTGGCCTGGACACCCTTATATTTAAAACCCGGGGCAAAAGGATGTTTATAGCGCCAATATCCTCCTGGATGAGCTACCTCAGGGCGCTCTCTGCGAATAAAAAATTCTCCGGATTTCAGTTCGGAAAGTCTAATATCCGAACCCTCTAGATCATAATACCGGGCCAGGATCTTAAAGTTTTCTTTCTCCAATAAATCTGTAATTATTGGAATCGCAGCAGCGGGGGAAGAAAAATAATAATTATCTGCTTCGTTTTTCTGATTGGTATATTCCATAGATGCACATCCGATTATGTAAAACATTAATATCAATGATGCAATATTTTTAAATGAAAAATGAACCATGAAAAGTGACAAAAAAATATCGATTTTTAAATACGAAAGTATACCATTAAGATTATAATAATTTAAAATTTGAGAATTTGAATTTATTTGACATTTGAGTTTTGTCATTTGTCATTTTTCATTATGATCCAGAATTTCCTGTAAAAAACTCTTTTTAATCCTGATATTCCCCGCATATGTTTGCCAGTGGTTAAACCACCCTTCGGCATAAAGGACGATTCCTGGATCCGTTTCATAATCAGCAATCAGTGCGCGGTTCCCGCCATCTTGTGTCATCGAGGAGATCAATAAAAAATTTCCTGAACGGTTTGTTTCCAATGAACCGAAGGGGAACAATCTCTCAATATCATATAACAATTCCGGCATCTCCTCCAACGGAAAAATATTTCTTATATTTTCACAATGACCGCTCTGATAGACAAAGACCTCTGCTTTTGCTTGATATTCATTCAAATCTTCGATTGCGATGATTTCTGCCTGTATCAATTGCTGCCTGTAAATCGTATTCTGAGGATCATAAGAAAACCAGAGCGGCGTATTGATTTTTCCTTCAAATGGAAATTCGAGTAGCGTGTTATAGATCTCGCCGCTCACGGCAAATCCACCATCAAATTTAGTCCCGTCAAGATTATTCAGTCTATGGATCTTTGTGACCATCAGTTGGGTAATTTCCGATGGCTGGTCGTCAATGGTCGTTTTTCCGCAAGAGGGGCACTTAAATCTGAGGATTTTATCCGGCTTGTTGGACATATTGATCCTGTATTATGGTTTACCTTTTACCCGGCTTAGAGCAACGGTCTAAAAGCATTCCAAAACAAGAAAAAATTATTGATCAATTATTTAGCTTGCTTACAATCTCTTCCCGGGTCTTGCTTAATCTCAGTTTTAAATTATCAAAGATCTCCTGCTCTACCTGCCCTGAACTCTGTTTTAAGTTTTCTATTTCGAGCAGTTGACGGTCAAGATAATTTACTGCCTGCCTGTAGCTGACATAGCGATAATCCTGCTCCAGCTCTTTTATGACAGGATAGAGTTCCTTTACTTTATCAAGCGGGATACCTTGATAGACCACTATTTTAATATCATAATTCACTCTGGGATCGGGATCACCATGGCTGTTCCACTGAAACCATTGATAACCAATCAATTGATGGGCCATTGCCTGTACACCAAAATCCGTATAATCCAGCAGGCAAATGTATTTTCGTAAATAGACCTCTTTGATAAAATCGACCGGACTCTTATCCAGTCCGATCAAAGGCAATTTTATTAATCCCCGGGCTGGCAATAAACCGCTGTTATCGGCTTCATGAATCCATTGATTGTTTCGAAACAGATACCACTCTGTCGCATGCAGATTGTAAATGTGATCATCCGGTGAAAATTCGAGATCTTCTTTGATTATGCCGATATCTTTGAATCCGTCGTGATTGATATCTGCCAGCAGAAAAAGATAATTGGCGGCATAAAAGGTGCCGGCCGAGCGTACCCGCTGCTTGGTGATGCCCAGATCGATGATTCCCGGATATATCTGTTTTACAGCATCGTCATATACCAGAAAGACATCTCTGCCGGCTGCTGCCTGTGCGGAGCCCTCTTTCTGGATGTTATAAGATGACAACTGGATCCCGGTCAATCCGCTTCCGATCCTGAAAGCAGTCAGCGTATCGTCATAATTGGTTGAGGAGACATAACCCTTTTCTCCCTCCTCATCCCCTATCAGCCAGTTAGATGGTATGGCAAGTTGTTTTATTGAATCATCCTCCGAGATCTGTAAACGAAAACTCCCACTTTCTGCACGGAAGGTCAATTTGTTCGATCCTCTATACAATGGATTAGCCTTTTCCTGCGACCATCCATCACCGACAATCAACGCGACCGAAACCAGAACCATCACAAAACATTTCAGATTTATATTCATCGCTCTGTTAATCAATCCTTATTATCTCATCTCACATCTCATATCGACAATCACATATCCCCGACAAAAGCGCTTTCATCTTGTCGGATCATCGGGATCAAATCATCCCTGATTTGATGCGCCCGCGTCTCGCGTCTTGCATCTAGCGTCTAGCTTAAGAACAAATTTACATCTACTCCGGTCGGGTAATAAACGCAAAGGTATAAGGCTCTTTCATATAGGTACCGAACATATCTCTCACACCCTGCCTAAGTGTCACCGTGTATTTTGTGTTGATCGTAAATTCTCTCGATGGTAAAAAGGTGATAATGGACTTGTCTTCATTTATAAATGGACAGTGACTTGATGAATCGCTATTAAGGTCATTATTAATATACTGTCTGAGGTGTGGAAAGCAATAAAAATCTGTGAGAGGATTTTTGACCTTTGTAATCTCGGTGCTTTCTTTATGCCTTTGTGGTTGGCTTTTTGTTGCTTCATTGCACGAAGTCCAAACCGGTGTATAAATATTATACACTGATTGCCGAGATATGCACCTGTACAGTCATGATTAAATGAGCCACCTACCAGTTTATATTTCTGTCTGTTAACCCACCTGATTCGTGATTTTGCAGTGAAATCCCACTTATTTTCAAAACGTCTTTATTAAAAATATGATCCTGCAGACACCTTGTACACGTCATTTGGTCTGATTTTTGCCATTTAATTAAAATCAGTTCCGGTAAGTTAAACGCTTGCCAAATCGGGTAAATTTTGTTATTCTACTGTTAGTAACAAAACGTTAAGAAGGTGACCTGACGTCCCAGAAAGAATGCCATAACGGATTCTTAAAAGGAGATTATCATGTCCTTTGAAAATTTTTTAAACAGCATCGATCGGCGCACGTTTTTACGATTAGCAACTGTTACCGGTATCGGATCTTTTATTTACCCCAAAAATCTGATCTCCCATATGATACTGGCCCCTAAAAGCCGGATTGTCATTGTAGAAGACAGTGCTGCCACCGATGGATTGACGATAGATTCGGCGGCTGTGCAGATCATGGTAGAAAGCGGAATCAAAACACTGGCTGAGTGGGATGATATCGGAGAGGCCTGGAAATTACTTCTGAGCGGTGTCGATCAGACAAGCACAATTGCTATCAAAGTAAATTGTATCAACTCATCGATGTCTACTCATCCACCGGTGACGTATGCTGTTGCAAACAGCCTGACCCGGATGTTATTTGACGGTGTACCGTTTCCTGAAAATAATATCATCATTTTTGACCGCACATCAGGTGAGCTGACATCTGCCGGATACACATTAAATACCTCTGAAACGGGTATAAGATGCTTTGGTACAAATTCGAGCGGAGTTGGCTATTCAACCGAAACATATGATATCAATGGGCGCACGCAAACACTCAGCAAAATTGTTACCGAATATTGTGATTTTCTAATCAATCTGTCGGTGCTTAAAAATCACGGCACTGCCGGCGTCACCCTCTGTTTAAAGAATCACTACGGAACATGCAACAGTCCCGGTAATCTTCACGGGGACTTCGCCAATCCCTATATACCAAGCCTCAATTCACAGGATCCGATAGTGTTGAAACAGGTGGTAAATATTTGTGATGCTTTATTTGGTATTTATTCAGGAGGACCAAGTGGCTCCCCTCAGTTTACAGAGAATAAGATCATTTTCAGCCAGGATATTGTAGCGGTCGATTATATTGGCCGCTCAATTTTAGAAGACCATGGCTGTAACACGATCAACCGGGCGGGACACATTGATTCAGCCGCAACAGATTATCAGTTAGGAACCAATGATCCGCAAATGATGGATCAAATCACTGTTTTGAATCCAACCACAACCATCCGCACACCTGGAGAAGAAGATCCGGCGATCACAGAACAATTTATATTAAAACAGAATTATCCTAATCCTTTCAATAATAGGACACAGATAGAATTTTATATGGCTAAATCCGGTCCTGTTCTCATGAATATCTATGATGACAGGGGACGACAAGTGAGGAAACTTTTCAATAAAACAGTAAGAAGGGGCTGGCATCGGATTACCTGGGATGGAACTAATAATGTTGGCCGGCAGGTTGCCAGTGGTCTCTATGTCACCCGCCTGAGATGCAATGACTTTCAGAAAGCAATGATCATGCAATTGATAAAATAAGATAATTCAGAATTATAGAATGAAAGAACAGGTGTATGGTACAAGTCAAAAAAAATCACGCATTCAATATAAAACGGTTTCTCCATTTGCTGACCTATTTAATTGTTTCCTTTTTTGCACTCTGGATAGTGCAGTGCGAAAAAAATGCTACAGAAAATGAAGAGATCCTGTCTATAGAGGATTTGCTAGTCGATAACAATGAAATTACCGGCTGGTCGTATGACGGAGCCAGTTGGCTGGCCAGCAATATTTCAGAACTGACCACCTATATCAACGGTGCTGCAGAAATCTATCAGAGACATGGTTTTGTTGAAGCAACACATCAAACCTATCGCGGCAAAATTGATAATGTTGACCGCCAACTGAAATTAACGATCTATAATCAGGGAAATGAAAACCAGGCAAAGGATACATACGACGATCCAGATATCGGACTCGTTGGTGCTATTGACTGGGCCGATGGTGCCGGCCTGGAGGCTCATTATATCCGCTACAGCGGACTGTCCCAGGCGTTGACCTTCTATCGCGGCCGCTACTTCGTCCATCTTGAAATTTCCTATGATACCGAAGAGAGTCTGAATATTCTTAAACAATTTGCCTGGAACATCGATGGAAAAATTGAATGAAACGCAGACGATTTCTTAAAATTGGTGCGGCGACTCTCGTATCTCCGCTGTTACCAGACAGTGTCTACTCATCCCTTCAGGATAAATCTTCGGTATGGGAAGTAGAAGGAACGCCTGAAAAATCCATCCCGGCGCTTTTTGAATCATTAGGTGGATTAAAATCGTTCATTGCCGGGGATATTAAGAAATCGACCGTTTTGATCAAACCCAATCTTTGTCTGCCTCACGGACCGGAATTGGGGACGACGTCAGCACCGGAAGTGATTCAAGCCCTATGCCAGTTTTTAATCTCGGAGGGTGTGAAGAAAATCATCATCACCGATCATACCTTAAGCCAGTTCAATACGATTAAAGATACACCCCTGCATGAAATCACATCCAAATTCAAACAGGTAAAATATATCCTTGCCAATGAACAGCGGCTTTACCAGCCGGTACAGGTCGCCGGTAAAGTATTGCAGGCAACAGAAACACTGAAGATGTTAGAGCGGGTCGATTTATTGATCAATCTGGCGACGGCTAAACATCATTCAGCAACACATGTCAGCCTGGCAATCAAAAATCTGATGGGCCTGATATGGGATCGCACTCCTTTTCACACGCAGTTTGATCTCTCTCAGGCCATTGCCGATCTGGCACTGGTCATTCATCCCGGTCTGAACATTGTCGATGCCAGCCGCGTTCTGCTCAATGGGGGCCCGACAGGTCCCGGTCCGATCATAAAGGACACGCGTCTGTATGCCGGCTTTGATATCCTGGCACTTGATACTGTTGTTGTTTCACGATACAATTTTGGAGAAAGAACCAGTACGGCAAAAGAAATACCGCATCTCTGGTCGGCATACCAGAATTCCATTGGTGAAATTGATATGCAAAACATCCATATTCATAAGGTGCTTGTATAGAATAGTAACCTTGAAATTGATCCCACAACATTCAATAAAATTCATCAATAGCCGCATATGTTGGATTGTTATCTGTTTAATTTTTAGTACTCATCTGTCTGCTGAAATAAATAAAGTATATCTGCAAAGAAATTATCCAGTGCTGCAGGCGGATAATCAATTGTGGATCGGCACTCCATCTGGCCTCTATCAATATATACCCGATGATGACTCTTTTAAACGTTTTACAATACCTTTCACTGATCAAAGTTCTGAGGTAAAGCAGCTCTATTTTTATGAGGAATGGTTGTGGTGTGTTCTGGATAGCGGACTGGCCATTTTACATGTGCGTCTGAACGAGTGGCTCTATTTTGACAGCGCACACGGACTGCCTTCTGACGGGGTTCATGGTGTCGCTTTTGCCGGTGATTATGCCTGGGTTGCGACTGATAATGGTGCAGCCCGCTTTGATCTTTTAATCGAAGAATGGGAAACATATGATCAGGCGCGTGGATTACAAGGCAAAAAAGTTGATGATATCATCACAATCGCCAATCAAGTATGGATGATCACTGAAAAAGGATTTGCCGAGTACGATCCTGATTTTGAAAAATGGCGATATTATTCGGTTGATGAGGATAGTACCATCAAATTAACGCGGATGTTTTTACTCGGTAATGAATTATGGTTTGTAAGCGATGGCGGCTTGTTGCGTTTTAATCCGCAACTGCAGACGCAACAGTATTTTTCACAATCGCAACTCCATGCAGAAAATTTACTGGATATTATCATCGAGGATGAACGCATCTGGGCAATTACACGCCTCGGTTTATATTTTTATGACCAGTCTTCAGCTGTCTGGCGTGAGTTCGAAGGGAACAGTTATCTTACCCAGGCCAATCTGCTGAACAGTGAAATTAATACAACACAAATCTGGATCCTTACCGATAACAATGTACTGCTATGGGATCGTGATCAGAAAAGCTGGGATATTTTAGATTATGCTTCCGGTCTTTCAGGATCCGTTTATCAGGCCGCTTATTCTCAGGGCGGTGTCAGTTTTATGTTTACCTCGGAAGTTATTGATTATCGTAAAACCGAAAATAATCCATGGCGAACATACTCGATTTCTTTAAGCGGTCTGGATAGCTCCACAGGGAAAAATGTGTTTAAAAATCTTTTTGACAATGAGGGGGGAGGATATATCCCTGTTGGTAACCACCGCTGGTACTGGAGTGGCAGTCGAATCACGTTGATACATGATCTGCAACAACAGTACCCGGATGGTGCCTCACAAACGACCAGCGGTGAACGTCTTGATATTAAAAATCAGTTTTCTCTGAGTGAGACACAAACCATTACCGGTTATTATAATAACATTGATTTTAGTGAGACAATGTACGGTGTTCGCTATAAAGATCGCGGCAGCGGTATTGTTCAGGAGCTGAACTGGGGTGACTTTCGTCGCGGATCGGCTATTCTTCCGTACTCTGAAACAGCCAGTATGTTCGGGATCAATATGTGGTTACAAACCGGGGCTAAAACCCCCAGATTTAAACGCAGTTTGTTTACACTCAAAGCACACAGCGGTGAATTACGCTCTCAAAAAACGTATGAATATTTCCAGGGGACGACCAACCGTACTCAACTAACCGTCCCTGATATTAACTATGTGAAAAATCAGTTTTATACAATACCAAATCTTGAAACCGGGCAATTTCCGGAGGGGATTGAACTCTACGTTGATGATAACAATTCGACAAATAATACAGCAAATACAAGGGAACGCTATTCTATTGCCGGAATCAGTGGGGATTATGACCTGTGGAAAGTGACTGAAGATTTCTATTTTTATCCAAAAACACATTCGATCCGCTTTCTGCGATTTGTTAATCCGGCCTGGACCGTTATCATCCGATACGTAACTGATGGCATACAAACAGAGGCAATAATGCAGTTTGGAGAAACGATCTCCTCTGTCAAAAAGAATATTTATTATATGGGCGGTACAGAAATTATTCCTTATTCATTTAACCTGCAGATAACAGACACAACCGGAAGGATTATCCCCCTGCAAAATTTCCGCCTGGATGAAAATGGTGATGGACTGATCGATTCAAGATGGATTGATTATCATAATGGTTTTCTTTTTTTCCCTGATGAAGAGCCTTTTCCTTCCGCTGTTTACGATAACCTTATACCACAATCATTTTATAGGTTGATGATTTCTTACGAAACGGAATTTTCACTGATTCAATTAAACCATCAAAATCTTGTGCGTGGGAGTGAAAAACTTTATCTGGACGGTGTGCTAGCGGTCGGGGGCAATGATTATGTGCTGGATTATACCAACGGAACGCTTGTCTTTGTGCGTGAGGGGCTGGTCAGTAAGGATACCAGAATTGAGATAGAATATGAATATCTGGTCACAGAAAACAATGAGCAGGTTCATGCTGCACTCTTAAACTGGAGTCCCTCTGATAATTTTTATCTGCAGGGTGACTGGATGCAGTTTTCTCCTTTAGAGGCAAATCTGTTTACGGTACACAGTGAGATGCGTCAGCAATTAGCCGGCTTTGATTTTAAAATTATTCCGGCAGTCGCCTATAATTCAGAGAAGAATGATTTGACCAGCATGAAAGTCGATGGATTGATTAGCTCACCGATATTGAGATTTCAGTCCGTTTATGAGGAATATACAAGAGACTATCAAAATCTGTACCGGCCTCAATCGATCCTGGGCGACATTCATAAAAGGCTTCACCTTTTGGGGATAGCCGATCTGCTCAGCGATCTGCGATTATCCGGAGAGTGGAAACAGGTGTATGGCTTTCAGGATCGAAACACGATCGAGCCCAGTGACCGGACAGGCTCGCTTTCACTGCTGTTTCACAATCCAAAGTGGCCGGGTGTCGAGGTAAATTTTAGCTCGTTTAAAACCCAGACAGGTTTGGGATTATCGAGAAAGTATTTTATTCAAAACCGGCTGGAATACCAATTTCCTGCCGAATTGAGTCAGACGCTCTTGTTAGACAATTTAAGACTGGAGGGTTTTTATCGCACGGGAGAACAATCCGTACTGGGTAGCAATGATAACGACAAGCAGCAATTTCAGCAGGGTTTTTTACGTCTGAATGCACTGTTCAGTGACAGGATTCAGGGTAGTGTCTTTTATCGCCGGAATGATCTGGAGAGTGTTCGAACAGTAGGATCAAATCATCCACTATCTAGATCTGAGCGCCTGTTATTTAATTTTTCTCATGAGCAATGGCGGTTGCTTCAGGTGAACCTACGGGTAGAGAATAATCTGCAGCAAAATTTTCACACTGGCTCTGTTGTAAAAAATCTAAGGTTCCGCCAGTTTTCGCAGGCGAATCTGAGACTCTCTCCCGGACAACTCTCACAATTGCTTTCACCGTTTTATTTTGAATTTAATGTAAATCAGGCACTGTCAGGACAGGGTGTAAGTGATAGATCCGTGGGGTGGCTTTTATGGCAGACTTTTTCCAAAGCTGAGGATCACTTGCAGGACAACCAGATCAATCGGGGTTATTATGTCAAGAATGAGTTCCGGCCCCATCCAAACTGGTTTCTACATAGCATGATTGAGTGGAATAGTCTTGAGATCAATTTAGGAAGCTCTCAACTGATATACGATTACAAGCGATGGAGTGAAAAATTAGTGATCAAACCGGGATTTAAGACACAGGTGACGATTCAATATCGTCAATATTATCAGAATTTAGGGTATGGAAGGATTGAACACTTTTATGAACCCTCCACATGGATCGAGCATCGTTGGACACCCACTTTTCAAAACACACTCAATCTGCTTTATCGATACCGGGATAATAAGGATTCTGATCTGGCCAATTTTTCCTCTTATTGGGAAGCGCGATATGATCTGATCTGGCGTATCAATGATTTTATCGGTATCCGGCGGATTGAGTTTCGCCAGAGTTTTTCAGGTTCTGTTTTTGACGATCCGGGCTTCTCGCCATTGAGAAATTACCAGATGTCTTCCAGTTCGTCACTCGATTTGTATCCCTGGCATTCAATGATTCTACGTTTAAGACTTGATCTCAACCGTTACATCGATGATTTTTTTATGCAAAATAATTTCACGCGTCTTTTATTCAATCTAAAACTTTCATTCCGGTTCTAATAATCAAGTTCTTGCGGCGTCGTCGCGAAAAGTGTCTCTCGCGACGACGCGGCGACGCAACGTTTTTAACTATGTTATTCCACCATTAAATTTTAGCCTCGCAGAAGCGGCCTTAAATTGATACAAAGTCTAAATCAAACTAAATATTCGCTTAGAATTATATACAAAATGATCCTAACCACAATACCAAAAACATAAATATTTTTTCGTTGCGTGGTTGCGTCGTAGCGAGAAGGAGATTTATCAGTTAGGATCGCTGCGCCGCTGCGAGAGACTATGTAGCTTCCAGAACAAATTCCTGCTTGACTTCGTATCTCATTTTCGTATTTTAGTAGTGTTAGCCGATTTTTCCTTATAAATATTGCTTTTCCAAGGACTTACCAAAGCAGTTAAATAAATGTCCGGACAAAAACTTCAAGTAGATATGTTCGATCTGGTGACATCGATAGCCAGGATCATCGATATGATGAGTTCTGAGGTTGGTAGACATCATATGCAGGTTGCCTATTGGGTATATCAATTGGGCGATGCTTTAAATTTTTCTGATGATGAGAAATTTGAGTTTGTGGTCGCCGCCGCCCTGCATGATATCGGAGCATTTTCATTGAAGGAACGAATGGCGATATTGGAATTTGAGGATACCAGGCCAGGGGAACATGCCAGAGCAGGAAGTTTTATCCTGGCGGGATTTAAACCTTTTTCTTCAATTGCCAGACTGGTCAAATACCATCACACCCCCTGGCGAAATGGTGAAGGTGCTTTTCATAATGGAGATTCTGTTCCCATAGGCAGTCATCTCATCCATCTGGCGGACCGGGTGGCGGTTAAAATATCGCATAAAGAGCCCGTATTGAGTCAAATCCAGGGCATCTGCAAGGCCATTTCAGCGCAAGAGGGTGAGATGTTTGTTCCGGAACATGTTGATGCCCTGCTCAAGATAGCAAAACGAGAATATGTCTGGCTGGATGCGACCTCGGATTCCCTGGTAACGATCTTAAAGAGACTAATTCGATCACAGACAAGGGAATTTTCAATGGATCAAATGGTCGATTTTTCAAGGTTAATTTGCCGTTTGATCGATTTTAAAAGCAAATTTACGGCGGCACATTCCAGTGGTGTAGCCGCGGTGGCAGTAGCACTGGCCAGAATGAACGGTTTTACATATAATGAGCACAGAATAATCGAGATTGCCGCGTACCTTCACGACGTGGGAAAACTGGCCATCCCTTCTGAAATCCTTGAGAAACAGGACAAACTTACCGACACTGAACAATTCGTCATGCATTCTCATGTTTACTATACGTATCAGATGCTTGAACCGTTTGAGATGCTCATGCCCCTAAGCGATTGGGCGTCGTTCCATCAGGAACGACTCAACGGTACGGGGTACCCGTTCGGGCTTGACGCTTCTGATCTGCCCGACGGCGCAAGGATCATGGCGGTCGCTGATGTCTTTACGGCTCTAACGGAGGATCGACCTTATAGAAAGGGGATGGATACTCAGAGCGCCATGAAGGTTTTAAAATCGATGGTCGAAAAGGGTGAGCTAGATAATGATCAGGTTGAAATGGTTTTTGCGCATTCTGAAACGTTGAACGATATTCGCAACCTGGCACAAAAGGAAGCGATTAGTGAATATAATTCATTTCAAACCAAATTAAACCATCAACTGTAAAAAAAGAAAAAGCTATTGAAACCGCAAAGGACGCAAAGAAAAAATTTTAGGGTTTTAGATTTTTGGTCTGGATAATCTCTCGGTTGAAATTAAAAACACTTTGTCGTTTCGTTCGCTGCGCCGTTGCGAGAGATAAATTTATCGTAACAAAATCATTTTCTTCACATCCTCAAATCCACCGGCTTGTAGTCTGTACCAATAGACACCACTGGGAAAATCACTGGCATCCCACCGTACCTGGTAGTGTCCTGCTGTTTGTTTTTCTGATACGAGGGTAGTCACTCTTTGTCCAAGAACATTGTAAATACTCAAATCCACATCACTGAACATTGACCCGCCTGCGGAACGGGCAGGTAATTGATAATTGATCATTGTCACCGGATTAAACGGATTGGGGTAATTTTGAAGAAGGGCATAACTATTAATTCTGCCTT